>Ga0126335_1002764_pt1 | contig 10666 bp, 5 predicted proteins | sample OlaspJWI45metaG_FD_108409 | JGI IMG/M metagenome (GOLD analysis project Ga0126335, IMG submission 108409) | Marine gutless worms symbiont microbial communities from Oahu, Hawaii - Olavius sp. 1 OAHU.JWI-45 metaG | ecosystem: Host-associated > Annelida > Digestive system > Unclassified | place... | reverse complement strand
TTACCAGAGGTCGCAATGCCATCTTCGGACATGTGGCAAGAATGCCAGATAACACTCCAGCACACCAGGCCATACTACGCCAAGTCGAGCTATCGGTCGGTCGACCCCCAGACCCTTCATGGAAACGTCCACCAGGTCGACCACGTACCAAATGGACAGACCAACTCCGCCGTGACAACAACAATGTTCCCATTGCGACTCTGTGGAGGCAAGACATTGGTCGCAGTCACTCGAGAGCGACGCTACGGTCCCAGCTGACTTCGCGTTAACGACGACGACAAAATAAGACTCGTCTTACGTATGATCGCATATTGCAGGAACTGAAAGCAATGGTCCCTTTAGCTGCACCTGAACTTATACTACTCGATTTTGAGAGTGTTGCTATTAAGCGCTTTTCGCGCAGCCTATCCTATCGCAACTGTCAAGAGTTGCTATTTTCACCTTACGCAGAGCGTCGTCAGATAAGCGAATAAAATTGGCATGAAAGGCGACTATGAGTCTGACGATGACTTGAGAATGGCTGTGCGCTGCTTACCAGCTTTGGCCATGGTCCCTTCCTCTGATGTAGTTGACACAACACATTTGTGGTCTTGGCTGACAACATGCCAAAGCACGACAAATGCCTGAGTTGTTGTCCTATTTTGAACACACTTATGTCAGAGGCAGACGGCGACCGGGACGCGCAGAAAATTACGGCTCAGCTATCTTTCCAATTGACACATGGAATCACTTTGAAACGGCGGGTCAGGGCATTGCAAGAACCACAAATGCGGTTGAAGGCTGGCATTATGGACTGCAGGCGCTCTTTCAATGCCACCACCCGACGTTGTGGGCTTTTATGAAAGGGATTGAGAAAGACGTTCAGATGCAACGCGCCGCCTTTCACCAATGTATTGCTGGTTCGCAGATTGCTATTCCTAAGAGATACAGGGAATTGAACGTGCGAGTGCAAAACGCAGTTGACCATTACATGTCCAGTGAAATTTTAGTTTACTTGCGTGCAATTGTGCACCTTTCACACTGTTGAAAAGTTGTATTGATTTTTACGTGTTTTTACGTTTTTACGTGTGTGACCGTTTGCCTGTATTTTTTAAACAAAATTTGTCATTGATTTATCAACTGTAGGTGATTAACTGATGCGTGATTGAATGTCTGGTGATTAAATGTCCGTACACCAGACGTTCAGCTTGAAATCGACCCGGCATTAAACAGGCAGCCAGTGTAATCCTCTCAGTGCGCATTTCGCAGAGATCGTGTAAACATTATCGAGTGGCTCAGCTTATCTATCATCCCTAGAAGAACGTACAACGCACTGCACGTCGCAGTGTAGGGTGGAAGTAATGACATGGCAATGACCAGCCTGTTCACGGTCACGTGACGGTCATCACTTTTTAATCAAGTCATTCAGTATGCAGTCAGCAGTCCAACTCTTAATTGACCAGAGCTGTAGCAGAGAGTCCAAGGCGGCGCACCTGTTGACGGCAGCTGTCAAGTTAACTGCAGGGTCCCCCACTGATGGACTGTTAGAGAGCCACGTGCAGAGCTTTTGAAAGACAGTTGGCATTCAGAATACATTCCACGAAAAATATACTTCTCAGTGAACCCTTTCACACAACATGCTAAGCGGCTGTGGCTATTCGGCAATGCCCGGAGTCGGAATGTGCCTTGTTGAGGGCGACTCGGACTCCGGGCCAGAACCCCCGACTCCGGGGACTCAGACTCCAAACCCCTGGTTATAACTCTGTTAGTTTTTAGGGTCTACAATGACCGTTTGTGGGCTTGGCTAAAACCCAATTAACTTCATGGCATTGTAGAAACCTCTACTCAGTCCCCACACCTGGCTGTAGCTGTAGCGCAGACATGCGAGTGACGCGCAATCGACAGAAGGACTGCGAGTACTCAGTGACGGCTGGTATCCCTCTTCCAGCTGCCGGCTTCCACCTGACCATGTTCCGTTACATATCGACGACCTCAGCGACCCACTGACAGCAAACTCGTCGCCCGCTACTCCGCCGCAGTCCGGAGTTTCTGTTGGTTTGTTGTTCAACACAGTGAGAGGCGACCCCGGAGGTGACTTTGCGGCATAGACTTCGACGGACATAGGGGTGCCGGCGTGCCCTGACCATGCTGGGGACGTTGTCTGTTGTAAACGAACGCACGCCGCCGTACGACAGTTGTAATGCCGCGTCCGCTTCGACGACTGCTGTAAGCGGACAACAATGATTGCAACGACGAGACTGAGCGCGAGCAGACCACACCCGACTACTACACCGACAACGATCATCAGTCGGACAGTCGGCATGCCTCCGCCGGGACGCCTGTCTGACGGTGACGTGTCTGAGGCCGCCGGCGCGACCAGACCGAACGTTGAGGAGCTGTTAACAATGAGGTGAATGACTGAAGTAGCCGCCAGTCCACCATCATCAGTCGCCATTACCTCAACATTGAATAACTCGCCGTCCTTCTGTCGCAGGCTCTCAACCACGACCACCGTCCCAGACCGCCGGTCCACGCTGAACGGAGGCGCCGCCACGTCCGGGTCAAATGTCGCAGAGTACGTGATGTGTGCGTTGTTACCGATATCTGGATCAACCGCATCGAGATGGACGACGACGAAGCCGAGCGGTGTCTCCGGGGAAAGATAAACCGAGTTGTTGGACTGTGACGGAAAACGAAAGCGGGGAGGGTTATCGTTGACGTCTAGTACGTGGACTCGAACGATGACGCTGGACGACAGTGACGGCATTCCACCGTCGTATGCTACAACAGACAACAGATGCGAGCCGGCGCGTTCACGATCAAGCCGCTGACGTGTTGAGATCGTCCCAGTAGCCGCATCCACTTCAAACAGGTGCGACGACGGACCACCGCGCAACCGGTACTCCACTGCGCCGTTTGCGCCACCGTCTGCGTCCTCCGCAGTGACCACGCCCAGCTCAGTACTGCCAGGTAGATTCTCGGCAATCTCAAACGAGTAGCCTCGAGGTTGCTGGAACATCGGGCGATGGTCGTTAACATCCTGAAGATCGACGACGACTAGGACTGAGGCAGACAGCGGTGGCGTTCCGGCGTCAACAGCCACCACGTGGAAATTATACCTAGCTGTCTTCTCGCGGTCCAGGGACTCGGACGCCGTGATAACACCAGACGAAGCGTCCACCGCGAACTTGTTTGCTCCTGTCTCTCTCAGTGAGTATGTGGTGAAGCCGTTGTCACCGACGTCCGCGTCGATGGCCGTCACTTGCACGACGCTCGCCCCCACGTAATTGTTCTCTATCAACTCGCCGATATACAGAGACCGCGTGAACTCCGGTGCATTGTCATTCACATCACCCACAGCGATCAGAAGTGACCTGTGCGACGTCATCTGCGGTTGACCGCGGTCAGTACAGAAGACTGTCACGTTGTACCGGTCGCGAGTCTCACGATCCAGCGTCGCCGACGTCGTTAGCGCAAACTCGGTGTCGTAGAGTCGCTGTAAGTGAAATATCCTCTCAGTGGCAGAGTCGTGCACCTGCAGATGACAGTCGAACAGTCCGCCGTCGCCCTCGTCGACGTCCTGGACGCTGATGTGCGCCACAAATGCCCCGACACGTGCGTTCTCAAGCACCGTCGCGTCCGCTACATGTCCGTCCGGCGTCACAAACGCCGACAAACCGTCCACAATTATTTCAGGTGCATTATCGTTCACGTCAGTTAGTTCAACTGTGACAGTCGCCGTCGCAGGGACCGCGTCAGAGCCCTGGTCGCGTGCCTCGATGATAAGCCGATGTACACTAGCGCCGCCAGGGTCACGGTCGACGCCCGCAGCCGCTACGACGTACACATCACCCGAGTCGGAGCTGACGGCAAATTGTTGACCGTAAGCCGCTTCCGTCGTCTCGCTCAACGAGTACGTTACTCGTCCATTCTCTCCATCATCGGCATCAGTCGCTCGCACCCGAACAATCGTCGTCATCTGCGGAATGTTTTCCGGTATCGTGACGTCATAGTCTTGTCGTTCAAACACCGGCGAATTGTCGTTCGCGTCGACAATATGTATGACTACGACGACGCTTCCTGAAAGAGCTGGACTTCCACCATCAACCGCCTCCACGATCAACTGGTACTCGGTCGTCATTTCGTGATCAACGGCGTTAGCTAATACTAGCTTAGCATCGACGCTGCCGTCTCGAAGACGATCGAAGACCAGATGGAACGGTCCGCTGCCGCCATTCGTCAGCCGGTAATTGCGTACGCCGAATTGCGGGCTGTCCGGGTCGTTGGCACCAGGAAGTGACAGCGCGGTACCGACTGGAGCCGATTCCAACATTTCCAGTTCAATTTCCGGTCGCTGGAACGTCGGCGCGTTATCGTTCTGGTCAAGGAGTTCGACATCGATGCGCACAATGCGGAATGGGTGAACTGGTTGAACGACGACAACGTCGAGTCGAAGCAAACAGTCGACAGCGTTCGGACAGATCGCGTCGCGGTCGACCGGAGTGTCGGTGCTGATGACACCCGTCGACGAGTTCACGACAAATCCGGGCGTCGTCGTGCGGCGTAGAAACCGGAAACGCAGCCCGGCATCGAGGATGGCCGTGAGATTGGCATCGGCGGCGACACTGCCGACGAGCGCACCTGCTGGGCTCTCCTCAACGATCGTGTAGTGCAGATGAACGGACGAATCGTCGGCGACGGACGACTGCGGACAGCCGATAAACAACGATGCTATCAGGACGACGACAAGCCGAAGGACCGGCCACCGATGCGGCGCTCTGACTACGCTAGGCCGCACCGCAGTCAAGCACGCGTTCCGTGCTGGTTGCGACGACAATTTACTACGTCGCGTTGATGGCGACGACGGTCGCTGACGGCTAGCAATGAGCGGTTGCGGCTCAACGGCCTGCATCACTTCACTACGGAGATGGCCACCGGAGACGCAGTGGTACTGGTAGACCGACTGCCAACTTACGCCCATCGGATGCTCGTTTGTTAGTGCCTGTCGCCTCTCGCTACAGACCGCCCTTTCGATGTCTCTTTCTTCACAATCTGCAAACAACGCCAGCTAAAGTGTCAAAACGCTGCAGGATCACAAGGAAACTTACTAATCTCATCAACAAACCATTCTCGTTCTGCTAGTGCAATATCTTTCATTTTCATTGGGTTAGCTTGCGACTGGGGTTTAAAATTTTTGATATTACAAGAGCCAGGAAAAACAGTAGCGCGATATTGTTTCTGTTGTTGCTTATTTAAAACTAATATTTTACTATTTTCATTAAGTTATTTTTCGAAATTTCGTTCTGATAGAATTCTGTTGCAGAATCAATGCGAATTTCGAAGTACAAGTCTTAAAATTCAGTCAACAATTTTTTAAATATTGTGTCACCGATTGCTTTGTAGCATCTTGGTCCATAATGATTTACGAGATAAGTGGAGTCCAAAGCCGCGCTAGGATACGGCCGCCGCATTCTAAGCATACTGACATAATCTGGGAGACGTGCATGGCTGACAGGAAAAATTAAAGAAATAAAAAAACAAAAAAAGGAAAAAAAGAGCATGGACGAAGTGTACGGACAAGTTCCGAGTTTTATTTTTTCTGTGAAGATAAAAAAACTATTTTAAATTTATTTGCTGAACACCACCAATCTATAGTCTCTCTCGATGTGTTATTATCATTACAGAAGTTTGGCGGCTGAGCCTGATGCTGAGAAATCTCACGACAATCTCTTCCATGTGATTCTGTCTATACATATGCTTTCAGTTCAATGACAATCTATCGATTCTATCATACGACATATCTACAGCACTGTCAGTACTCCGCTTTAAAACGCAGTATGCCTCAAATAGTTTTTGCTGTCGCTTTTTCCTTCGTGAAATGATGAAATTTCTCGCCGGCTCACGCACTGTCGTCAGTCAGAGCGAAGTTGAACGTCAATGGACAAACGTAAATCGATCACGGCAGTGTGCTAGCACTATACACTCTAGTTAATAAAACGTAACTGCAGCTGATGCCGAAAGACTTTTCGTCGGGTCCCAATGATGTCCCCAAACACACATCCTTTAATTAACTCGTCGGTCGTCAACAGGCGGCGCCTCTGACGTATTCATGGCTGTCAGGACGACCCTTTCCGTTCACTGGGCTCTCTTCCGTTGTACTTGGACGGTGAGTTGTGTATGTCAGCCACCAGACCTCCGCCGTTTGTCGACGCTACTTAACTGACTCCTTGTTGTTGCCATAAATTAAGCACCAAGCGGATCGTATCGTACGCTGAATGACAAAGTAGGAGTGCAACACTGCTCGAATTTCACGGCAATGCAGCCTAATCCCTGCCGTGCCCAGAATGTTGGCAAACGCATGTAGAAACCAACAACTGATAACACTAAAGTCACATATAATCAGCACATTGTAGTGTGTACTAAAATATTCTGGACAGTGCAATTCTCAATAACATCACGATTTCCTGTTGCTCAACACTGAGTCACACGACGTACTACAGTTGGAAGCGAGTGAGACATCGGCTCTATATCGGAGGCATTTACAGCACAACATCGGTTCTAAAAATCAAGCTTATACATACTCATTTTAGCTTAATCGTTGTCAGAGCGGACACGGCCCGACAGCGCATGTCGTTCTTCGGCACTTTCTGGGAAATGTGTGCACCGGTGTATGCACGCATGTCAAACGTAAGCGAATAACACTTACATTACAGCAACAAATGTTTTTCACAAAGATACACGAGGTGACTAGTTCCGCTATCAAGTGTCATCGTGTTTCGACCAGTACGCGACACCCGACAACGGTCTCTCGTAAAACAAAGCCAGACATTGTATTATTCATCTCGGACAAGACCGTCAGCGCTATATCACCTTTGTCGGCCATCCATGCCGCCGATGCACTGTTTGACCTAGTCTGATCAGAAGCAACCTAGTCAGGCGTTTAGCATCGTATACCGTGTGAAGAAAGATCAAACAATTCGTAGAGTACCGAAACTATACTAATGACGCTTGTACGATAAACGACAATGATAAACAAGTAAGTAGGCCTACACCATAATATTGGAAGAAATGGTACCGGTACCAGACATTCAGCGTCAGCGAGCTTTCTTGCAGCTCCATACAGAAATCGAACAAGATGATTACAATTTTTCAGACGGACCAGGAGAAGTACACTAATGTAAAACTGCGAAAATTAAAGCCCTACAGTAGCTTACCTTACGCGTGGCCTTTCTTCTTCCGTTTCTTCCGTTTTGTTTGCCAGTTTTACGGCGATACTCGACGATGACGACGTTATAGCAGTAAGTTGTTTCCGTAAATCAGTCCGTTCAGTTTCAGCAGCTGACCGGTGACGTTTTACTGGCGTACTCGTTGATAACAAATCAATCGTGTATGATGAAAACGGCGCCTGAAGAAACAATGTTCTCCGAGTCTAGTCAGCTCGCAGACCTGAGTCAACGACTCTGTCAATCGTCAGTCGTCGCTCTACTAGTCTCACTGCCGACTACTGTTTCTACTGGCGCTGCCGCTCAGTCGACGCGTTACGGTCATTCAAGACGACCTCAGCTATGACCAGTCAGCGGTGTCAGCGTGCCCGCAGCGAGGCCGAGTGTCTGTCTATGAGGTCCGCGTTGTTCCCGAGTGATTTGCACGGCCGACTCACTGCTGATTGAGATGCCCGCCCGAGCACCTGCAGTCAGTGGGCGGAGTCAGCCGGCTACCAATGCCAATCAGCACCAACACAAACTGAAGTCAAGTGCTGAAGCTGACCAGAACCGTTTCACTGCGGTGCGGTTCACTGACAAATCCAGATACATAACTTGACCGCTTGACGACGTTACGATAAAAAGTAGCAATTTCACAGTGTTAGATGCACATCTTGATTTTAAACACAAACGAATTATACCAGTTCCATGGGCTTGGATGCCAACACAGCGTTGGCTACTATTTTCGATATCCGCTCTTTTAGATTCGTTTAGAAATAATTCTTTTGCGGTAAACAAAGGAAAATGTCAGTAACTGTCGTTCGAGATCTCCGTTCATCCGTTCGCAGTCGACTTAAGCAAAATCAATAAACCAAAAAACGAACGGTCGTAGTAACGTTCAAAGCACTAATAAGAATTCAACAGTTTGCGCATGGAACGAGATCGTCGTAAGCTCGTAGACCCGACAAATGCCTGAGCTTACGTCAGGCCACGTGAATTACAATATATTTAAATATTCCGGTTTTCTTGATTCGCCTTGTACTTAAGCCTACATCTAAAATGTGAGGCGAAGAGCGAAAAGCTGAGAATTTAATAAGAGAGTAAAGGTGGAGTCTGAAGACTGTGAGAAGGGAGAAAGTGCATTAGTGCGATGGCGTCACTTAACAGAGTTCACAGAAAACTGAGAAAAAGTGTTAAAATTTCCATTTACGCTCAACGACTGGTCTGCGTGGCTAATAACAGCTGATATTACATGTATATGGCATCGTTCTCGCTTCACGACGACAGAAAAGGAAATGTAATACATATTAGTAAGAGTGGAGTTGAGATACTGAGGTAGAGGTAGAAGTGACAATAATAAAGCTGTTTTCCATGTGCGTAAGCACTAAGCATCACGTAGATCTGTAGCGTGCAGCAGTACGAGTGATACAGGTACATTATAAGATGACGTATACAGATAGGTAATTATCTACACAGTCACACTGCATGCTACATGACTGTACTACATAAAGTCGATCGCAAGCAGGATGTCATTTCAAAGACGAAAGAAGTCACGTCATATACTGGCGTCTCCATCGCAAATGACTTCCGACAGAACTGGATGTCTGCTGCTGCAGCAGTGCTGCGGCGGTACTGGTGACAATGCATAACATGCACTGATGACTGCAGTCACCGTATCATAGTGACCGTGATCAATTATGTAGCGTGTTATTGACTGCTGCCAGCATCAGCAACAGTAATACTCACTGATGTGTACTGTTGTATACTTGGGAATTTCATACTCGGTCCAAAGGTAAACCTACCCTTGAGCCCAAGTTCCCAACCCTAAGCCCTAGCCATAACCTTAACCCCAACGAGTCTATCTGAGGACGAGATGACTGCCACCCGTCTTTCCAACTGTGAAAATTTTGAAAATCAGTTTAGGCCTACATCTGACGAAGCTATCGATATAGGTTGATAGGTATATATACTTTTAGACTTTTAGGGATATGGTATGCGCGGGCGGAAGGGTGTAGGCGGGAAGTTAAAATGAGATGAAAATTATAGTTTAGAATCTTATCCAGTACCGTATACGAAAGCCTACCACCTTTACGTGTCTGCAAGTATATGTACCGGGTGAGTCAAAAACGTAGCCCCTAAGACTTTTTCAATTATAATCAGTCTTACCTTTGTCAAACCTTGACCGATTTTCCAAGTTCTTTTTCCGCTGGAAAGGTCGTGAAATTTACAATAGAGGCCATGTAGTACTTCCCATCTCACCTTAAGTATGTTGCTACACTACCTTGGGAAGTTAAAATGTCCCAATTTGGCAAACGTTACAAAATATACAACTTAGAAATCATTATCATGTGCGACAAAAATGTAACATTTCATGTCATATAGCTGAAAGAATATTAATATTGTCATAATATTGCTTAAGTGTAAACATCTACCCACATACATGCACTAGGATGTGGATGGTTGCGTCGTCAGTGACGCAGTGGTCCACGCAACGCCAAACGTTCAGCAAGTACCGCTTCTGTTTGTCAATGTTATGCACTCGCAACTAATAAACTCGCTGCTGGATGACACCCCATATCTTGTAGTAAACCAGATTGAGGTCTGGACTGTTTGGTTACCCCAGATCTGGTCCAATGTCAAAGGTGTAGCCTGCTCAAGAAATCGTACAGTGTCACATGCCCAATGTGCAGGGGCGTTGTCAACATTTAAAACTGTTTACATAAACCGCGTGTTATTTAAAAGAACATTTAACAGGAAACATAAACTAAAGTAATAAGTAAGTATGTAGTAAGTAAGTATTATAACGTGTGCATGCAAAACTGGATGAATTTTGTTTGCAGTCTGATTTATATTTGCAGCAAATTTTAAACCTTTAACTTCAGCAACACCATTAAGGTGTGATGGAATATGTTACATAGTGTTTGTTGCAAATGTTGTGCGCTTTCCATCAGTGAAAAAAATCGAAAATCGGTTAACGTTGGACAAAGTTAAGGCCGATTATATTTAGGGGGCTACTTTTTTCTGACTCACTAGGTACGTGTATTCTGGTCTCGGCGAAGCAGAGCACAGCTCATGTTCAGTACTCAGAAGGCTGCTGACGCTGGTGTTATACGGCACTTCTGGCATCTGTCGTGCATCAAGCTGTATGAAGCTGTACACCGCCAGTTCATGTCTGAAACTGATAGCGCGAGAGGCGGAGGGCAGTGCGACCCGAGCCACGGTCTGTTGGTTTTATCGGCAATAGGAGCAACATCGTGTGTGGTGGTGCTTATCATCGTAAGAGTAATGGAATGACTTGTGATAGGGTCAGCAGAACGAGCGCCGAGTCGCTAGTTCTGGCCAGTGTTGATAATGCAAGCTTAACGTAGCAATACTCACTTATTCACCAGTCGGCGAAACACAGTTTCGCGTGCAGTGACATCGCTTGACCTTCATTATGTTGGGCGTGTGGTGAGCCACAGGCATCGTGCAAATATTTTGCCCAC
>Ga0126335_1002763_pt1 | contig 10667 bp, 13 predicted proteins | sample OlaspJWI45metaG_FD_108409 | JGI IMG/M metagenome (GOLD analysis project Ga0126335, IMG submission 108409) | Marine gutless worms symbiont microbial communities from Oahu, Hawaii - Olavius sp. 1 OAHU.JWI-45 metaG | ecosystem: Host-associated > Annelida > Digestive system > Unclassified | place... | reverse complement strand
CACCCCAACACCCCCAAACCCTGCTCATGCCCTCACCCACCTCCAATACCCCCTCAACCCCCCAAAAATTTAAATTTTCTGGCCCTCTACACACGACCACCCATTTGTGTGCTTAAAACCATCCCCTATATGCCCTGGAGCTACCCTCACCCTATCTGTTCCCGAGTTATGAGCAGACAGACACACAGACATGCACAAAAACTGCCATATGTAGAGATAGTGTTTTAAATTTAACATTACAATCATTATTTTTCTTAATAGCCAGCATCAACAACGACATTAGTAATTTTTGTCATTTTATTGGTATATTTGATGTGTGTGTAGAGTTTCAACATTTGAGGACAGTCTTAGACAACCTCGAACTGTTTTCTTCTCATTCCAGTTTTATCGATTTCCACCAATAACTTCTGAAAGGTTTGATATTTTTTTGTTTACTGTAAAACTGTGTACTGTAGTATAATGTGCTTCATTTGCTTCATGAACTTGTAGTACTGGGATGGAGAACTTTGTGGATCTGTATATGAAGACACATTGACTTACAACTTATGAGTGTACTACAGTATCCAGTGCTTGTGATGTGATAAGTTAGCATATATGAGGCTAGTCAGCCACAATGTCATTTAGATGTAATTGTTGAGCACTACTCTAAGCTTGCCCAGTGTTGCAGCTGCTGGTCACATAGTTGGCTAGCATGCCATCATCTGTGCCATGTTAAGTGATGGTATTAAACTAGTCCTTTGATTGATTGAACTGTCACTTTTGTGTAGCTATGGATTACTAATTCTAACATGTAAAGCACAATCTTGTATCACATCTCAGCTGTAGGCTATCAGTGGCATCACTGATGTGTTTTGATACTGATGCTGCTAGGGTGGTGCTGAGCTCGCTGCAGTCTGATCTGAATTCTGATCCAAATTCGTTGCCTTTTATTCTTCAACGTCTTGATCGAGATGGCAGTGTGCTCAAAGGTCCCCCTGGTTATCAGGTAATTTAAACCTAGTTTTAAGCTGTTGATTTCAGTATCCAAAAGTTTATGGTATACTTCCCCAGAACTCTGGTTTTAGCATGTTGCTTTTTGAGATTGTGGTTATGTTTACTAGTGTATTAATTGATTCGTTAACAATGTAATTAAATGGTTATTTTTAAGTTTATTTTTAAAAAAGACTGAAATTTTGGGTGTGTGAAGGTTTTTCTTAGTGTTTTTCATCCATTGAATGGAACCGATTTCTTCAGGATGTCTGACAGAAGCATTGACTAATTTTGCCGTGATGAATAGTTGACCTGAGCTATGTACATGTACTGTCACAGCTGTGTGTTGATACTTCAGTGCACTGCTGTGTAATACAGGTGAAATATCAGGTTGACCCGGCTCACATGAGGCCTGGAGAAGGTCGACTCTTTATCAGGTATCTGTCACAGCAGAGTTTACACATTGATGTGTGGGACGGAGACTCGTTGCTTCTCATTGGCTCTTGCATTGTTGAACTGAAGGTAACTTGACACTGCTTGCTTTCATCTCTCTCATGCTGCTGTAGATATTGTTCACTTTTTGTTAGCTTTGTAGTTAATTTGACTGCTTTCTCGAGGTGTTTGTTATTGTTCAGATTTGCACTTTGAACTATTAGGACAATTTTTGTCATACACATTATTGGTCTTCCTTTTGCATTTACTGCAGATTGTTTATTTAGAAAGCCAAAATTTTGTATGTTTTATACTACAGTTGCTTAATGTATGTGTTTCCAGTATGTATCGCATCTTGTAAAAGTGTATAATTGATTGTGTGTCATGCACAGCATCTGTGCCGTCAAGGTCGCAGTGCCGTTCAACTCATGTACGACCTTGATATCTTCATGATTGACTGCCTGAGTCGAGTGTGTGCTGGTGATGTCATGCGAGATGGAACAGTCAACTCTGTTGATGTGAAAACACGACTCACTGGAAGACTTCATCTGCGTCTTGCCAACATCGGCCAGATGTCTGATCTTAAGTTATGTAAATGGAGTAAGTACGTTTGCTTTTGTTAGATCAGTTTTGCTTTCTTGCACTTTTTTCTTACATTTTGGCTAGCAAATATCTCAACATTTTATTTTTATTATTTTAAGATGTTGCTGCAATTTTGAATCGTGGCATATTGTTTGCAAAGCATTTAATTGTTTTTTGTATTAATTATTATTTTGTAGAAACAGTGTCGGACATTATGCCCCAGAGGACTGTGGTGACCAAAGACAGTTCAACACCAGACATGCAGAGTAAGTTTCTAACCTCACATTTTGCCATCCTGTATATCTATAGTTTTGTATCTGATTACTTTAGTAGGTATTTGATTTGCCACACGTGAATCTGATGGTTTGCCTTCAGCCGCATGGTTCGAGTTTGTCACAGTCAAACAGTTTTGTACACTTACACCAGTCTCATGAAAGTCTCAACACATATTAGTGATTCGGTTCATGCTATTATTTTTGTCACTTGTTGTTTGCTGTATAAATGTGCCTGAAGTCAGTTTAAATTAGAGCTGGGTCGATATATTGAAATGTCGCCGATATATTGCCAATATCGATATTATTGGTATCATATCGATATGGGTATTTTAGATATCAGTACTTTTGATATATCGATATCGTATCGGCGACAGCTAGAATATCGGTAATTTTCGATATTTCCTGGTATTCTTCTTGACTGTTTCATGAGAAAAATAATTATATGACTAAAATTAAGTATCTCATTTGGCAATGTGATACATCGTTACTGATCCATAGAAATGCCCATTACTAAGACTGAGAGTGCTACAACATGAACATTGTAGATGATACTGATGACACTGTCTGGCCTTCGGAGTGAAAAGCACAAAACTTAAGAACTTTTTTAACTTTTTCGAAGGTGAGTAGATTAAATAGTGCTGCAGTGAAGAATATCAGTATTGGTATCGGTATCGATATCGCCGATATTTTGGGCTCAGAAGTATCAGTGAATATCAGTATCGGCAAAGGCAATATTGACCCAGCTCTAGTTTAAATTGCTCTGGTTGGCTTTTGCTCTGGTGCTTGTGTTAGTTGCTATTGATGCGATGACATGTGTAACCGTTTACTCCAATGAAATTATTTGTGTGAATTAATTTCTCAGCATTTGAGGAGTTGCCATGCAACAATGCAAACTTAGTCATCTATGCTTCGAACCAGTGTTTCAAGGGTGGAGGCTTATTCACTGTGGGCTGTTGCTGCTGCAGTAAGTTGTAAGGCCACTGTCTATAGAAGGTTCTTAACATGCGTCCACTAACATGTCTGTTGTGTAACTTTTTACATGCATTTTGTTCGTGTTTATTCAAAAAAGAAGTTAGTTTATCAGTATCACTATTTAACAGTTGGTTTTGTTTAAAAGTTAATTGTGTTTTTTTGTGTTGTCTTTTGTTAACGTCGGTAACTCTTGTACTGTGACATTGGCAGTTTTTGCAATTGTTATGAGATAATATTATTTTTTCTTTCAAATGGTGCATTACATTTTTGCATTGATAGCAACTTTCAGTGCTTTCAGTTGTGTTGCTGCATTACCTAAGTATTTTTTCATCATTTTGATAGTGAATACTTTTACTTTGAAATTTCCCTCTGTCTTTCTTGCACTTTTCTATTTCCCATACAATCCTACAATACATCTTGCCTTTGATGATAGTTTATGTTAGGTTTTTCTTTGTTTTTTTGTGTTTCTTTTAATCCACAATCAGTTTGTTTTTGCATTATTTTTGTGTTATATATATTTTTAACTGTCTGTTTGTTTATCTGTACCAGTACAATTGATTGCTTAGAAAAACTCTTCTCCAAAGTGACTTATTTATGTGTCGACTGTCGAGGGTCTGTGAAACTCTGCTCATTGTCGCTGCTTGCACTTTGTTGCATTTGTTCAGCATGATGTACTGTAGATTTGAGCAAAGAGCGAGTTTGCAAGGCACATCATTTGGCTGACGTGAGCCAAGAACTGGCAATGTTGATACGCGCCCGACAGAAACCAAAGTTGGATAACGAAGACAAGGAATGTGAGCATGGCAACCAAAGACTTCCAATTGACAAGGCACGGAAAATTGCTCGCATGAAGAAAATCCGGCAGATTGAAGGAATGGTTGAGAATACTCCAGTTGTGGTAAGCCATCGATCTATTTGTTCGTGAAAGTATTCTTGTCATGCAGTTTTTTTTAGAGAATTTGGCCTACTGGTAGTTTATTGCAAATGGGCATAGTGCAATAGATTTAGTGTTAACAGTGATACTGTTAGATGCAGGACCTGCATTCTCTAGTCTTTTGTCTCATTATGACAGGTCAGCTACATCTGTTTGGCACTGTATCACAAACACTGTATCACAAGATCATCGGCATGCCTCTTGAGCAGCTATGCTACAGACATTGACCAAGATGAATCTAGCATTGTATGATTGAACTCATCTTCTGACAATACCACCTTGTGTGCAATTCTTGATAATGCACACACCAGTATTCAAGACGGTGTTAATTCTGGGAGAAATTGTGTTGCATTGTGTGCATGCCACTCGATGGTGGTGAATATGCCTAAGCCCATTCACACTGTGTGTGGTACTGTTGGGTTGTCCATCCCTCCTCTTCCCTTCCCCTTTCTCTTTCCCTTCCTTCCCCTCACTTTCCTCTCCCCTTTCCCTTAGAAGTAGGGCCCCTAAATCTAGCTAGGAGGTCTGGGGTAGCGGTATAAGCTCTCCAGTGGGGACTGGAGTGGAGCCGCAGTTGAGATCGGATTTCGTGCATTTTGATGTTAAAATTTGACATCTCATCAATTTTAGTGTCAATCATCTCAAGTTGTCGACCAAATCAGCAGCGAGAATGGAATGCAAAATGCGATAAATAACTGGTGATAAAGTTTTTGTTAAAATATTGCATTTGGTCCAAGGCATCCTTGCTCGCTCATGCTGGTGGACTGCCCTGACATGGCAAAATGGAAGTTTCCTCCTTCCTGAGAACCATAGGCTTAGCATAACCTGTTTATTCAGTTCAACTGGAAAACGAGGTCGACTGATGTCTAATATGAAACAGGCTGTTAGTGCATGTTCAAGTACAGAAAGTTCAACTAGTTTGGGACACAGCCAGGTAACAAATGTAACAAATGGCACATAGCAGGTTAATATGAAGATGTGTCAATCAAAGACTACTTAGAGCAATATGTAAACTACCGACCAAAAGTTACGGCACAGAACAGGCTACGTGAACCAAGAGAGGAGAGAGTGGAAGACCAAAATAAACACAGGGCCTACTTGCATCACAGACTACATGAAAATGAATGTAAATGAATATTGAAAGGCTATACTGCATGCAAAGAGGGCTGGATACTATTACTATGCCACTACACTAGTGAAAACATGTTTCACCTACTGACAAAAAGTGGTCCTTAAAAAGTAGACCTGGCCAGATCTAGGAGGGGGTCATCCGACCAGTCTGACACCCAGGCTGTGGGCATGGCACATGTCTGCAATGCATATGTTCACATGAAAATGCATGGTAATGCACAACAGCATGGACGCATGCAGACATATGTTTATTCGCAAGTGTTCACGTGTCCACATCCATGTAAAATAATTGGATACATGCGAAGCCGCATGGACTACTACAGACACTTGTGCAAAAAGAACAAGATAGTCCACTGTATTTAAGACATGTTCGATTTTGCGTACTGCCTCATGCGGAACAGTGTGGTGCTACATGAACATGGCAATGAGTTTTCACGTGTTTGATTAGTTTGGATAGATGCATTTTCATGCAGTACCGTATGTTGTTGTTGTTGTACCATGTACAGTGTGAACTGGCTTATGGTGCTGACTAATGCCTGAGAAGGTCAGCCAACTGCTATCAGTGGTAACTTTGTTTCTTAAACATTGCATCTTATGAGCTCAAACAGAGCAGAATTTTTCTGTGGAGATGTGTACTGTACGTATTGTGTCTTGTGTTGTGTGTTGCAGTCGATGCAAAGTGAGAAGGCAGAACGTATGCGTGATTTGCGGACAATTGAGCTGTTTCGTGCACAGAGCAAGAGAGATGGCATAATGAACATGCTCAACTTTGCAATCACCACAGAGCACACCTTGTTTGCATCTATGGGAACGACTGAGTTCTTTGAATTTGCTCTACGTAATCCATACAATGTGGAGCATACGGTCATCATTGACTGTCCAGATCCTGATATTGTGTAAGATATAGTGTCTGTTGTTGTTAAAAAAATAATAGTCTTAGCTTGCCTAGTGGCTTTCCAGATTGTACATTTTTTGGAGCAGTTAGGTGGTATGGGTTCAGTTTGCTGCTGAGTAATTTGGGGCAAGATTTATTGTGAACATGCAATAGTATCTGGTTAATTAAATATTGGAACATGATTAATTTATTTAGTTTTCTACATTATGTATCATCATTGTATGATGTGTGTTTGTTTCAGTGCGATACATGATGCAAGAGAATGGAGATACTTTAAGATGTTAAATAATGTCACGACGCCTGTTGAAGAACAGCTGTTCAGCACAGACACAACGTGCAGCAAACCACAGATCTTTCTTCGACCGAAGGAAAATGTTCATGTTCCCTTCCGCTTTCTGACTTTTCATGCTGATCACTCAGTGCCAGATCAAGCACCTTCAGACCCGTACCGACCGTTCTGTCAGTCTGCTGCTGTTATGTCACACAACAAGAATGTTATCGAGCGACTGGAATCACGCAGTGTTAAAGTATTGTTCAGTTATATTGGTTTTTGACACAGCAACTGCTCTTTGCGTTGTGTATATTTGCATTATTAGTGGGGTAAAGCATGATGACGCCAGAGAACTAGTCAATTTCTAATGTCAAAGAGAGCACAAATTTGATAGATGATATTAACTAGAACTGAAGTCAGGGAAAGCTGGAAAATCTTCATACATTTACACACAAGAGCAGAATATCTTTTTACATTATGACAGTAAGCAGATAGTTGCATGCATTCGTCTGCATTTTGAAACTGAAACAGCTAATGATTAAGCATGCATTTATAAATTGGATAATGCAAGCGAAATACAAAGGACAAAAATATATATAAATTGGTTGGTGATTGTTTGCACTTTGCACAGATGATTTTGGTAGGTATAGATATGCCTTTAGTTTATACCTATACTAACAGAGGATTGCTACAGCCTTTGGTGTGTAAAGCATTAGATTGCCACTAAACCATATTTTATATCTGTGTTTATGGCAGCATAGAGTTTGTTTATTTCAGATGTGAAATGATTTATGCATTCCCAGTGTTTGTTTGTGTTATATCTGATTGTTGTTAAAGGTTGTGTTTCGCACGAGTGATACGAGGCCTATTGCAATACTGTCATTACAAGTTGAATTGCAGCCGCATACTGTCTCACAAACATTCCGCTTTAATCATCCCGAACATTCCATCATGAAGAAATCGATTAGAATTCCACCTCTGCATTCACTTGCAGGTTAGTACATTGGCTGTTTCCCAGACTATGATTCTGCTTATTATTATGTTGGTTTTCAGGCAGTGACATTAGTATTGCATAGCACAGTGAGCATATCTGTTATGCTCTGGTTACCTGCATGCTAGCTGTGCTGGTGATGCAGGTATTGTTTCTGCTGGTGTTTGTGTTTTTGGTTCATGGATGGCAAAATAAGCTGGGTGGGTGTCTGAGTGGGTCTGTGAGTAGGTGACCGGTTTTTCTCCAAGCGATGTCTCAGGACTAAGAAGGCCAAAGAACGTCAAATTTGGCACATATGTAGCGTCTAGTACGAGGATGATGCACATTCTGGAAACAGTTCTTCACCTGTGGCAAAATTTGCAAAAAATGACGCGAAAAGGGCCGAAAAATGCCGAAAAAGAGCTCATTCTTCTTCTTGCTACCACAGAAACCACAATTACTAGAAATGCAGAACTTGGCACAAAGGAGGTGATGCCCAAACTTTTTGTTTTCCGATTAATTATTACTTAATTGCGACAAAGTTCGCAAAAAAAACACCAAAATAGGCCACAAAAGGACAATAATGAGTGTTGCCGGTATAATTGTGAATGTACTCACCATATGGCAGCACGATATGTGTGGTGCACACCAATCCGGCAATATAACACGTGTGGGTGGCACCGTCTGGGGAATACACGGAGTACTGAGGATCCCTGTGATGGTAGTCACCTTACTTGTTGTCTGTATTTATGTTTATGCAAAAAAACTGCTGATTGGAAATTGATGTAACTTTATAAGAATGTGTATTACGCTAGAAGTGATCATATTTTGGTGACATTTGACCTGGCATATCAAGTAAATGAACTTTAGACCATCGAGTCTTCCCATGGTAGTGTTGCAATAATTTTGTTGTTGTTTCATGTATTTGCAGAGATGCCATGTAGTGTTTCAGCACCAACTCAAGTGTATGTCCGATGTTCTGACCCAAACGTCATCTGCACTTCAGACATTATGCAGCACGGGGAACCTCACGATGTCATCTTTAAGGTTTGCTAGCATGTTGGCTTTCTAAACTGTAGAATTTATGCTTCTCACTGGCTCCAATTGTCATGTCTGTCTTGAATTAAATTTAGTAGTAACTAATAAATGTTTGCTGTTTTGCTCAAATTTTAAAAATTAAACATTAGGAAATTTTTGCTGATGTTACGTCACAGTTAAAACTACGTACATAAAGTGCTAGAACACAAGCAAAGTTAAAGGGACCCTGACACGATCAGGCATAGGCTTGATATGAAAAGTGATATAAAGAAGATAACCATGTAACACATTGCAACTGGCTGAGTTATTTACTTATTTATTTTTTGGGTGATTCCACCATCTATGACGTCACGAGTTTTACATACTTTTGCCTGTGGGCGGTGGCGCAGAAGTTGTAAGTTGTTACAATATACACTATACACCATGATGTATATACAGTATTATGGACTTTGGTGCAAATATGAACGTAGACAAAACCACCAGGTCTTATTCGAAACTATTCGCTACAGAAAAGAACTTAAGAAGTACACATGGCACAGTGACATCACTGTGCCCATGCTCGTTTTGGTCGGTAGGCATTTTTGGTCAAAAATTCTTTTTGGTCGCCGCACAGCATAGAACTACTTAAATGCTTTTTATTTTGCTTATGTTGTCAATATGGAACAAATCAGACTCGCCAATCATTCTCAGAAACATAGACCTTTATTATATGTTTTTTGCCAGATCATGTACGTAAGTAAGTAAGTAAAACGTCGATTTATATAGCACATTGTCGTAAAAAACCTCTAATGTGCTGAACACACTAATATTGTCTGAAAAGTGACGTTTTCAGTGCACGTGTCAATGACCCTTTAATCAGTGATGTTAAGTGTGATTAAAACATTTTTAAAGCAAATATGTATAGTTGAAATTTTTGGTACAAAATTTTGTATGAATAAAGAAAAAGATGTAAGTTAACTTATACTTACCGTACATTGCACATGATGGTGTGACTAGAGTGGAGCCATTTGTGTGTCTATTTGTCTTTGCTAATATATATATTGTCTTATTGACGGGTTTGGTAGACTTGATTTTAAGCATTTAGTTATGACGTATAAAGTTAGATTTTACAAGAAGCTTGCCCATGGTGCTAACAGTGTTATGTCTGATTTGTTCTATGTACACATTGTACACATGATGGACACTGATTTTGTGGCTGCATGTTTAACTGTATTTCATGGTAATGGTGCTGCTATTGATCGTATAAGAACTGACTTTATCAGCGGCTGTAGGCCTAGTACGTATTAACGTTGATGTTGCAGTCTAGCTCTTATTTCTCTCTTTTTATTTCTTTTATTCCGGTCTGTCTGTTGTAGCGTTTTTAATACTTTTTCTTATTGCCTTTGATTCTGGTGTTTGTTTACCGAATAAATGTGTTCATACATATATATATACACTAATATGAACACACACACACATATATATATATATATAAGGCACTTTGGCGAGGCGATGGCGAGGGTCCTTTTGGACATCCTGATGGCACTTGCAGCACTGGCCCTGTTGGACCTGTCTGCTGCGTTCGACACGGTCGATCACCACATTCTGCTGCGTCGTCTCCGTGAATCATACAGCATCAGTGGCGTGGCGCTCACTTGGATCAGTTCGTACCTGGCTGATCGTCAGCAGTCTGTCTGTCATACTGGAACACAGTCAGCGCAGGAGTGCATCAAGTTTGGTGTGCCGCAGGGCTCCGTCCTGGGGCCCTTGCTATTTGTTTTGTACACCGCCGATCTCGTGCCGTTGATTGCTGAGCACTCTCTGCATTCTCATCTGTACGCGGACGACACTCAAGTTTATGGCTGGTCCCCACCATCAAACGCTAGCATGCTCCAAGCCAATATGTCGCAGTGCATCCACGACGTGGCGAGGTGGACGTGCTGCAACAGGCTGCAGTTGAACGCACAGAAGACTGAGTTCATCTGGTGTGCTCTTGCACATCGTCGCCATTACATTCCTTACTATATATATACTAAGTCGGTCACGACTCAGTACATCCGGTCCACTCGGCCAGAGACCTCGGTGTGTACATTGATGGTGCCATGACGATGAGGACTCACATCAACCATGTACTGTCGTCATGTTATAGCGCACTGTGACAGATCAGATCCATCATGCTGTCTTTGCCATCACACACGCTAAACACTCTTGTCACTGCT
>Ga0126335_1002762_pt1 | contig 10668 bp, 7 predicted proteins | sample OlaspJWI45metaG_FD_108409 | JGI IMG/M metagenome (GOLD analysis project Ga0126335, IMG submission 108409) | Marine gutless worms symbiont microbial communities from Oahu, Hawaii - Olavius sp. 1 OAHU.JWI-45 metaG | ecosystem: Host-associated > Annelida > Digestive system > Unclassified | place... | reverse complement strand
GGGAGTGAGACCAATCATAGATCGCGAACAAAAAAAATGCGAGAACGGCAACGTATAATAACATGCATAAAAGGTCGATAAGTAAGTGCCAGGCTGACGTTGTTATAAATTATCATTTTCGCACTTTTCGCATTTCGCGTTTCATACCGTTTAATACTGTCTTTGTGCCACACGGTGGTACAGAGACTAGTGCTATCAATCATCAAGGTCAACAATATACGACAAGTTTCTGGTACAAGAAGCCACAATACACAGCCAAATAGAACGATTTTATAATCGTAACGAGACGATCTGCTTCGTTGATGCTTGCAAGTCGTTTTTGCTAAGCAGCTAACGGTTACAGCAGATGTTGAAACGCAACAAAGTCGATTCTATAGGCGATGGTGTCACCAAAATGACTCTCACAACAAAATGTCAAATATTAACCACTCTGGACGAAACATCATTACAGCTGAGCGCTATCGACGAGGTACCATCACGTGTCAGTCTACTTCCGGTGGGCGATGTGTGGCCGCAGCAACAACGTGCCCTCGATCCAGCAGTTGGGACGATCAAGCATCGCTTGCCATAGCGATATCTCCTCGCCCTTTGAGTCCATCCAGTCGACCGATTCGTTTCCCGACTTGCCTACAACGCAACACGTTTACGGAAACTCAGAAGCTCCCAGCCCACTCAGCAATGATGACTAGACCGAATTTCTACTTGGTCGAAGATACGGCGGCGAGGAAAAAAGCTAGCCTCTGCCTTCATATACCGAGGCCAAGAAACGGAATGTCGCTATCGTTTCACGTCAACGGAAACGTTGAGCCTGTAAGACTATACCCTTACCGTACCTTTACGACACATTAGAGTCACTGCACTGCGAGTACTCGTTGTGGCATAAGAAAGGCACCTAACCTGCCGCCCAAAAATCTCGGTTCAATAATCTAAGAAGATTAGGTTTGGTGAGCAACATTGATTATATATGATATATTTTTCCAGTACCAAGTGTCATCTACTGTCATGAACTTTGTTGCTTTTGTATTTATGCTTGCGCTGTTGTGCTTTTTTTCTTTTGATGCTACCGTATTTGCGGTGAATAAAGATTTATATATTTCCCTAAAGGTTCATCAACTTTTGAGACCTCGCGTAACGTGAGAAGCCTTCAAAACTGGCTGGTGACAGATCTATCACGGTACTGCGCGAAGACCACTGCTACTGTATACGCCTAATGGCTCGAGGCGGAAGACTTGACTTTGAAGTTATACATCGCTCTTCCTTCCGCTCTGGAATGACACATATTGCAAGCCAGTAATTGACGTTCAGTGTCGCATCTGTGTCGTTGATTGGGTCGCAAATAGCGAATGAGTAAGTATCAGTTATTGTAATATATAAGTTTGTAACATAAAACCAGCGATCATGCTCTGATTGTCAACATTGAACGACAGATTCACGTGCTGGTTAGTGTGCGCACTGCATATATACTCATCGTTTGACTAGACAGTTGGTAACTTGGTATGGGGCTTAAATCAAACAGTATAGTGTTATATTAGCGTAATTTCGTTACAGCATTATTACTAGACGCAATAAAGAACACGAGGCCAAAGCATACATTATGCACGTTCAGCATTCGATGCGGCCTATAAACTAAACTGCCGACATTTATTGTTGATGTGTTGCTGCTGCTGCTGATGACGATGATGATGCTAACCTGTACCGAGGCTAAGTCTGACGCCGCCGAGAAAGTCGTTGCTGACGAGTCTATCAAAGTCCCAAATGGACAACTCGACGCTGCGGTCCTTCAGCTCGAGCCAGGTGACATTCTCGAAGACGAAAGTGTGGTTCCACGCCGGGTTACAGTTGCGTCTGATGACCGGACTCTTGTGTGAGCCTGAACGCGACCGGTCAGGTAGCAAACAACTACACGCACGGCACACGACAAACGGGCATAGTCAGTTGTTACGCCATCTCCAAAGCTTCACTAAAGTGCTCAATCGAAGGTAAAGGTACATCTAGGTACAAGTAGATGACACTTGATACAGCGCATCTTTATGGGCCAACCCCATCACAAAGGCGCTCAGGTATGGCACGCGTTTCCAACGAATCACACAGTTTTATGCGTTTAACAACGAATGGAATGAACTATACCTGCCTTTGCCTTCCCAGCCAAAGCTGGTCTTTATTTACTGACCCCGGAGGGATGAAAGGCTGAGTTGGCCTAGGCACTACCGTGGTGAGTAACCAGTCTGCCCTGGACTGCTACGTGACAGAAATCAGTTATTAGCTGCTCAGACCGTCACGCCTCACTGGGCAACTGGAAACGCAGCGTCGAACTTACGACCTCTCGGGTCGAAAGCCGCGATGCTAACCACTGAGCCACCGCTGCAGTCATCGGATATTGCGAGAAAGTAAAGTAATTATCTATGTACACACTGTATGTAGTATGTATGACTATATTATAGTACGCCCAAAAGATGGAGCAGCTTAATCTGCTACGCTTAGCAATGATACAACCGTCAAAGACTTCATAATACCAAACGCCCGCATAAGGAAATGTAACGGTGCCATGATGTATTGCCATGTAAATACAGTAGTGATAATCATAATACTAGCTATATTAAATTTGATACATGACATCACCATCTGACAATCTCTGACTAAATTTAATAAGAGTCGCATCACAAAAATGCCAAACTCAGAAATTTAGGAACTGCATTTGACTACTGACAGCTGAGGGAGTCAGCAGTTATGCTGATGACTTTAACCTCAGTCTGTAAGCTAAGAACTTTACCAGAGGCTTTGAATACACGCTACTCTATACGATCTATTCAGCCTTATAACAAAACGCGCTATGTTATGCTGACCATTTACAGAAGGGATCGGAGAAGCCGTTTGAGCGGACGGCGGTAAGGTTGCGCGCCTGTTTGACGAGGACGAGGAGTTCGCCGCCGCGAACGTCACCCGTCGACGCCGAAGTTGAGGTCGAGGGTCTGCCGGTGGACACAGCCTGTCGCCGGGCGTTGAGCTGCTCTGACGTGACATACTTAAGACACAGGTTCAGGTCGCCCTTGTACGTCAACATCGACAACGGACTCTGTACGTTCTACGTGCACATTACACCAACAATCAAATATACATAGTTACGCTCGTACTACTTGTGCCTTGTTGCTCCGAGCGGTGCAGAGGCCACAGACACCTTTTCTCAATCTTTCTCCAGCCGTAACTAAAGCCCGCTATCCACATTTCTTTCTCAAAATTTCTTTTCCAAATGTTCTCCCTCAGCGGCCTTGTAGCGTCCACTGTAGTACTTGCAGTCATCATCGTGATCGAGCTACAATACTTTTCTTCTGTTTCATAAAAAGTTAATAACAATACATATGACCTATGACCTGTGCTAAGATGTTTGATGTTTCTTTGCTGTTTGGTGTTTGTCTTTCTGCTGCGTTCATGACAATACAGCAAGTTTAACGTTGGACGTTAGACATTCGATGGATATTCGACATAGGTCCGTTGGAAGACAGCGGCAAACATTATAGCGGTTAAACATATGTGTGACTTGTTCAAGTCGAGCTCTGTTAAACGCCACCAACAATGACTTATTTCTACTTCCGGTTTCCGAGAGGCGACCCGGCAAAGCCGACACGGCCTGAGTCAATATGACAAATCAATGTAGATGAAAAAAATGTGACAGGTATTAGTGTGCCATTGACTGAGGCCGTGTCGGCTATGCCGGGTCGCCTCTCGGAAATCGAAAGTCGAAATAAGTCACTGTTGGTGGCTTTCAATAGCGCTCGGTTGGAACAAGTCACACATACATTTAACAGCTGTAATATCCGCTGCTGTCTTCCAACGGACCTATTTCGAATATTCGTCGAATTTCCAACGTCCAACGTTAAACTAGCTTGACGAACGTACATCCTTAAGACATCTTATTAGTGCCGACAACACGAATAAAGTATCAAATCAACGACAGCCGACATTCACAATATACAACAACGACGACGAGTGAATGTAATTGCACTATGTCACACCGCAGCAAAATTGAAATCAATACTCGTAAATGACATACAAAACAAATACAACAAGTGGCCAAAGTAATTTGTTTGGGCCCCCAAGAGTCTCCACCACAAGCAGGACCTCGATCATTCAGCCGTGTTTGCACAGCAAAACCGCGTGAAGTGGCGTGACAGGCAGACAGACAAACAGACGTCCGAGATCATCGATCGCAATAGTTCGCATTTCATGCATTCGATGTGGCCTAAAACTCGACAAAACTTGACGACAGGTCGTCGATGCGTATGCCTCCACCTCTCAGCAGTTAGGACTAAGCGACAGACAGAATCACGGACAGACAGCGCGCACACCCGAAAATATAACGCCTCCGGTGCCTATCAGGGATGTGGAGACATAACGAACGGAAAACAACAAAGCAAAATAACTAAACAAGTGATGATAACAACGATAGCAGCATGCTTGAACGAAACAAAACATCAGGGCATACTATTTACTATATTGCAACGTTTTAGCTGCGTAGTAAAAATCCAAATATAATTAGAACACGACAAGAATGAACTAGACGAAAACCCAAAAATTCTTCACAGACAGTGACAGTTCTTCAAGTACTTAATCGGATTTCATCTATATTGGATTATGTAGCCCAAACAAAAACAAAATATTTACGGACAGTCAGTTTAAAAACAACACCGTGACATGCAAGTAAGTATACAGAGTAGAATGAAAAAACGTTTACCCCATCTTCATCCACCGGTAATGGAGGCTTTATTATACAGCAGCTTGTTTTAGTGGATTATAAGGTTCGCAGCAAACAATATTTTCTTTGTCAAAAGCATGAAAAACACTTTAACTTTTTTCTGATGCCAGGCTGTCTGCTGAACAATTGATTCATGTGTGCAGAACATGTCGTTTGTTACAGGTGACATATCACAACACGACAAAATATGAGTTACATGTAGAGTGGAGCATTCTAGTGACAAAATATCAGTCAGTGACATGGAAAGATTTTCAAGTTAATTGTCTGTTGTGGCAACTAGGGCGTAGATTGTAACTAAAGCTGGTTTTTGCCGATCATCCAATTATAGATGGCATCCGGTAGCGCTAGACGGGCCAACTTTCCCAAAAGGGTTGAGTGATTGATCGTATCAAACGCTTTGCAAAAGTCTACCGCGAACGCACGGACAAATGGTTGTGTGGATAAATGTTGAAGACAGTGTGAAGCAGTGTGATAAGGGCTGCGTCTGTGGAGCCGACAGGTCTGAACGCGAACTGGTCTGTGAAGAATCCCGGCGGCGGCTGCTGCAGTGCTGGGTAGATGTAGGTTCTAGCAACGTCTCTCCAGCATGCGCGACAGACAGCACTGGTGTAATAGAGATGGACCTGTAGTCACTCGCCTCCTCTGGTTATGCAACTTTTGGAATAGGTGAAATGCACGCCTTCTTCCATTGCTGTGGGACCACTGCATATCTCATGGACTGATGAAACAGCTTAGAGAGGCAACAATCACAGCAGCACTCAAGAACCATGCTGGGAGCATATCAAACCCTGTAGCATCATCGTCGACGTCGTAGTCATATAATTATTTGCTCAAATCATCGTCTCATATACAGTAAGAACTGAGAATGCATAAGACTGACAAGGATACGAGCACTTACAGTGTAACATGATGCAATACTGAGATACCAGTATATAACTTATAAATGAAAAGTAAAACGCCCTTTTCTGATTAAAAAGAAACAAAAAAGCGGATATGTGCAAAATACATATAGGCTGTGTTTTGGGTTTTCTAAAGCTAGTTGTTGCCAGTCAATTCAGTGCCCGCCACTGTTAAACAATGACCATACGACTTAATAAAATATTAAGTTTAATTTTAATTAAACAAATCGTATTTCACGCGATGATTGACTCACGCGGTCCTGCAGTTTGTGGAACTTGGGCGTGGGGTCGTCGAACGAATGATGGTCGAAAGTGACGTTGACTTCACCCAGGAAGTCGTTGCGTCCAAGTCGGTCACTGTTCCAGACCATGATGCACAGAGTCCTCGACTCCAGTTCGCTCTTCATGACGTGGTACTGCAAACACAGACACACACACAAAAACAGTAAGCAGGGTTTGACGTGCCGCTCAATACATAAGCCTAATAGGTCTTTTTGCAGACAGAAACCTGTTACACGTAGGCTACTAATTACATGTAGGCCTATCTCCGCCAATAAGGTTATGTATTACCCCATGTTTGTTTGTTTGTTTATTTCAAACTGTTTGTCCGCTAGCAACTTCACATAATAATTACTGATCGAATCTTTGTGAATTTTTTTGCCGAAGATGTAGCACTGAACAATGAAATTCCCATTAAATTTTGGACGTCTGAATCTAGATCATGGATTTTTAAAGAAATTCTTCAACACTGCAAGGTATGACATTTCTGTATTATGTCGAATAGCGCAATATTGCTATTTGCTAGGAAGCAGCATCATAATGCCGACGCCTTCAGTGATGAGCTTAATTTCATGAGGAGTACCAGTTTAATACGGCGCACACGGCATATCGGCTGAACAAGACGACTAAAGACAGATGGCTCTGCAGAAGCATGATCGCCGACGTTACTCCGTTACTCGTAATTGTTATAGACGATATGGCCCTTGAAAAAGAAGAACACAGTACATCCAACACGGTCACTGGCGGACAGAAATTTGCGATCTCCGAGTGCTCATGACCGGCTGCGGCGGTGACCGATGCCATAACGGTCATATCATAGGCGTATGACGTGTTTTAGATCTAGGCCAGCGTGCAGAGACGTAATCGAGACACAAAGTAGCTATTAGTGGATCTGCGCGAGCGCGCGCTATAAGCTCACGGACCCGGTCGCATAATGCATTCGTGTAATCTGAGAACATAAGGTATGGTGTTTAAATGTTTCTGATATTCAATGACGGCTTTTTCTGCAAACATGAGTAGTGACAATCGTCCTGCCGTCCTCACACCTGTGAGCCATTATTACCGCAAAATGCACAGCTTGAGAGACCTCTATGGCTACGGCTGCCTTTATCGGGTAATTCGTTACCCGGGTACCCTACCAGGTAGCTTATCCGGTACCCGGGTACCCGTCGGGTAGTAAGTAAGTAAGTAAGTATGACACTGCTGTACAGGGGGGTATTCTCACTTTGGGCAAAACAAAACACCGTTATAGTGTCAAATAATCCTAGCTGTTTGTGTTTTTAAAATAATAAACATTGCACATTTTTCTATCACAGTGACCACTACTTCTTACTTCTTAAACTAGCCTGCCTAACTAAACTTCTCCCAAAACACTGACGTCAGTTTTTTACTCGTGACGTTATCGAATCTTTAAAGATATGCGACACCAATCGAAACTTAAAAGTCAAAACATCAAACAAAACAATAAAATTATTCAAAATTGTAAAACTAATGCAAGTTAAACTAAATTAAATATTCTATTACCCGGGTACCCGCCGCAGGCCTATCTATGGCACCTTGCAAATACACTGTAATTGGATGCACGTACGGTTACCCCGATAGTTTTTTGTGTCTGTTGTCAACGATGTAACGACAAACCGGTCCAACTGCAGCCTAGCCGCGTGCTCGGGTAAATGAACTGTTTCACATTACTTACTGTAAGCACCGTTCGTGCTGCAAGCACATCACGCTACAATATCACTGCGATAATATAAGACCAAAAAATTTGATTAATTTGATGATTTGATACAACTGTCAAACAGCATAGCTACATGTATAGTGAAGTGCATCAACTATCACCTCCTGCAATGTTGCTACCACAATGTCCATGTCAAATGACATGCACATCGACATAAATGTTACCAGCATATGTCTAAAATCTTCAATTCACTTCAAAGTTATTGTTTTTTAAACAAGTTATTCTAAAAAATTTTAGGAAAATATTTCGCAGCTTAGCTGATGACGAAGAAAACTTCGAGTTGCCAAAGCTGCCAGGTAGCTTTTTGGATTGCCCCCCCCCCCCGACCACTTACCAGAAATAACTCTACCGTCGGCCTTTCGGACCTCACAGAATTACACATCTGCCATTGTCGCTATATCACAATTCAGTGTAGCGGCAGTGCGGTCCTGACCTTGAGCACTTCGTCGAATATCGGATGCAGAGTATGTTTCTTGACTCGCGTTTTCCGCTTTCCGTTCTTCGTCTTGTCCGGCAACAAATACACCTTCACGTATCTGCAGAAATATAATGGGCACCATATTAGTGCAACAAAGATGCACATGCCGTAGATCACAGACAACTCATAGAAAATGGCAACACATCATCAACAACACCAACAAGGATGACAATAATATTGATTATGGTGATAATCAACAGAATCTGGCTTATATGTTTTATGATTTATAGATAGTCTAAACTCTGAAGAAATGTTTTGCTGCTGATGTTTGTTGTTGATATTGACGTAGTTGGTGTTTTCATGTCTGTTAGCACTCGTATATCGCTGAAATCGCTGAGCAGTTCCCCAAAGTATATCAACCATTGGCATCTCGGCCGACCTCGGTCTGCACGTTGAGACGTTCAATCCATCGCTCCTCTAAATTTTATATGGGATCAAAAATACAAAATTCGACGTTTTTTCGATCGCGTTTGCTTACGGATCACTGTAGTTTCGAAGTGCAGCAATTTATCAGAAATTTAAAACAAACTTGTTCACCACAACAGAAGTACGACACGACTAAAGTGACTTAGTAGAGACTTAACGTCCCACTCGACACATTATAAGTCATTTTGAGAATGGCTTTTACTAAAGAAGGCAGATGACACTGACGGGTCTGAGGAGTTCCTCTTGGTGTCAACCGCAGCGATGCCACGACACCGGACGATGTGCACCTCGAGCATGTTCTGTTTGTAGTTGTACGCCAGACCGAACTCGATGTCGCCTGTCACCGAGTACTTGCTGAAACTAGCGTCACCCGCATTGCTGTACATACTTGTTATACTCTCTTTGCTTGACTGCACACAAAACCGCACATTTCAGCTTCCCGATTCTTCATATTCCAGTTTTCGTAATCGCAAAAGGTTCCACAGCCCGCGAATATGTCAACTCAGTCCACCAATCTATGAGCTTTTAATCATCGTCATCATAATATTTTTAATGCAAGTTGACACACGCAACCGTGAACATTATATGATACCAGTAATAATAAGTCTGATGGTTAAATGCAAAAATAAATAAACGTTGTATAAAGTTTAAAACTCTATCAATAAGTGATGATTAACTGCAGACAGTTGAACAATTGATTGTTATTTTGTACAATAAAATAATGCAATTCTGTTGGTTTCCTTGTCGGTATGGCAAACGAATTGCTATATTACTTCTGTTTACTGATTATGTCTGAGACGACAGTTGAACTTCTGGCTCAGCGCTTACAGTAAAAAGTAATATGAGAGAGTAAAACTGACGGAGAACGGTGACAGCCGGTTGAGGTTGCCGCGGCTGCCGGTCTTGAGCGAGCCGCCTTTACCGCCGCCGTAGACAGCAAACATCTCTCCGATGTCTTCGTTCTCTTCTTCGCCCCCAGACTAGCTCACACCACATCATACATATCATATTAGTCATTGATGAGACACTGCTGATAGACATCTACGAAATTCTAACCTTTCTGAAAAAGTATGAGTAAATCTAAGTATAGAGTTCTACTACATCTCACTCAACCTATAATATATGTCGTTTCAGAGACGACTCTCTCCACGGAAACAAAGTAAATCGACTGCACCGATCGACTGCACCGAAATCAAAATTGAGTGATAAAATAAAACGTGCAACAAAAACTCAGAATATTCAAAACTGTCCCTAGACAAGACTTGGATTCAAAACTCATTTTTCCAAAACCGAGACCGAAGGTCTCAACTCTCAAAACCAATGCCAAAACTTTGAAAATTGGGTCTCAAGCACTCCTTGTCTGCCCTAGACAAACACAAAACAGAAAATATAACTCTACAAAACCGTGGAAGGTCGTGTTTTATGACATCCGGCCAGGAGACAGAGCTGACCTAGGCTACTCTCACAACCAGAGTGTGAAAAGGGCAGACACCATACAAAAGAACGACAGCTATACGAAGAGAACTGCCTTATCATATACCGTGCCTAGATGACATTGTGTTCACATGATAGCATCATATCCTATTGTATTACTCAGATTACTCAGTAATGACGAGCTGGGCCACTGCGCGACGCTAATCAACTCTTTCGATGGCAAACGGAAAAGGTCGTTCTGTCGGCGACGATGACGGCCGGTGGATCATAAAACGGCAAATAACTTCTGACTAGGCTATAGATAGCTCATTTGCTATCATGCTATTATTGGAAACCAGAGAAGCACCCCGAAAACTCTTTAATTTAACGTCGAAAATTTTTGTGTTTGCTGGCTGCTGTTGCTGCAAATGCAGTATCTATAAGGCAGTTCGTGAGTATGTTTGTACATGTATGTAGTCTATGTTTGTCCGGTCATAACTCGGGAACAGGAAGGGCCATTACCTCCAAATTTTCAGGGTAGCTCCAGAGCATCCAGCGAACGATTTCAGAAATAAAAAAATTCGGGGTCACAGGTAGGAAGCCAAAAAATTAACACTTTCTGAGAGGGTGTTGATGGAGTGTTGAGGGGCGGGGGAGGTTGGGAATAGAGGTGGGGTTAATGGGT
>Ga0126335_1002760_pt1 | contig 10670 bp, 5 predicted proteins | sample OlaspJWI45metaG_FD_108409 | JGI IMG/M metagenome (GOLD analysis project Ga0126335, IMG submission 108409) | Marine gutless worms symbiont microbial communities from Oahu, Hawaii - Olavius sp. 1 OAHU.JWI-45 metaG | ecosystem: Host-associated > Annelida > Digestive system > Unclassified | place... | reverse complement strand
TTGTTTTACCATCTGGGTACCTCCTGTTTTTGGTTTTAGTTGGTCCTAAACCCAATTATTACAGGGGACCCAGATGGTTTTTCAATTATTATTTTCTAATTCATGCAAGATCGAGGTAATACCAACTGGCTGGATAGTGGATGCATGTTGCCTGTAGAAAGTTTCCGGATATTTGGTATTGGCTTTTGGGTCGAGGTATTGAGCGTTAATAAACCTTGTACTCACCAGATGGACCGTATAACCTCGTGAAATTGAACCCGTCTGCTTAAAATCCAAATAAAGATTAGAGGAGAGGTGCCTAGATGTCGAAATTTGTTTTTGTATTGACCCGGGGACTGGAAGACCCGACACGTGTCACGCGAACTTTTCAACTGGCAAAGGCCGCCCACGAAACAGGTCATGAGGTCAGTCTTTTCCTCACCGATGATGCGGTGCTGGTTGTCAAAGAAGGCATGGTCGACAATATCGTAGCCCCCACCGGTGATGAAGCCGGACTGCACCTGTATTATCTGGTAGAAAACAAGGTCCCCATATTTGCCTGAATTCCATGTGCCGAAGCTCGCCAGGTTGGCGAAAAAGACGTGGTCGGATCTGTTACTTTTGCCGGTGCACCCAAGCTATTTGAAATTTCAGAGGGGGCCAATATTTTAACATTCTAATTTCCAGCTTTAACTATTTGGGACAGGGATAAACACCGATTTGCACAGATTTATTTAGAGCGATATTACAATCAGTGTGAATCCTCGTAAATCTGTGTCCCTCTTAATTATAAATAGACAGATTTCCATTCCCAAATTTCAAAATTGATGGTCTCGTAAAATGTCGGAAATTACTCTATAGCGTCATTCCGGCGAAGGCCAGGCACGTAGTGAAGCTTTAGCGCTATCCAGTAATTTCTACACCTTATGGTTGCCGGACGTGTCACGGCGAAGCTGAACAGCGAAGACGGATCAAGTCCAGCATGACGAAATCGGACTTTTTACGGTTTCATTAATTATAGCAAGGGGCGCTGACTGACATCCCGTGGGTCATTTTAATGATCCGCGGGCATCGCCAGCAGGTCAATCAGATCATCCCGGTTGAAGGATTTGAGAAGGTTGGGATCGTCTTCCCTGACGACGTTTTCCATCAGGTTGCGTTTGCGGTTGATGATAGCGGCAATCTTTTCCTCCAGGGTTCCTTCAGTGATCATTTTTATCACCTGAACCCCCCGCGTCTGGCCGATCCGATGGACGCGATCGGTGGCCTGGTCTTCTTTGGCTGCATTCCACCAGCGGTCATAGTGAATGACGACTGAAGCGGAAATCAAGTCGATGCCGGTTCCACCGGCCTTCAGGCTGCCGACAAAAACACGACACGTTTCATCCTGTTCAAACCGATCGATAATCTTACCGCGATTTCGGCTTTTTCCGGTCAGGCGGACGGCGCCGACGCCCTGCTCCTGGAGGTAATCGTAAATAATATCGATCATTCCCAGATACTGGCTGTAGACCACCACTTTCTGACCGCTGTCCAGAACTTCATCCATCAGTTCGACAAACAGGTCCCATTTACCGGATTGATGGCGTTTATAGTCTTTCACCTCTTTTGCAACCAGGGCCGGGTGGTTGCAGACCTGTTTGAGCAGATTCAGCAGGGCGAATATGTGGATGTAGGGGACCGGTTCTTTGCCCCGGCGGAGTACATCCAGCAGAGAGGCGGCCCGGTTCTCTAAAGCATCCCGGTAAAGCTTGACCTGGTCTTCGCTGAGCCTGCAAATGCGAACATCTTCAATTTTCGGAGGCAGTTCCTCAAGAACCGTCTTTTTTAGACGACGCAGGGTAAACGGAAAGATCAAACGCCGCAGCTCTTTTTCCTGGTTACGGTTGCCTTCCTGTTCGATCGGAACGATGTAATGCTCATTAAAACGGCTATCCTTGCCCAGATAACCCGGTACGGTCAGATCAAACAAGGCTTTGAGTTCATGCAGGCTATTTTCGATGGGTGTGCCGGTCAAACCGATTTTACTGGCGGCGTTTATTTTCCGGGCGGCGGCATGGCCCTTGGTGGCCGGATTCTTGAGGTGTTGGATTTCGTCGAATACGGCAACGGTAAAAATATGGTCACGCAACTGTTCGATATCGCGCTTTAATATGCCGTAGGAGGTCAGCACCACATCGGACCGGGCGGTTGCCTCCTCAAGGTTACGCTGGTTTCCGTGATATACCTGGAATTTGAGGCCGGGTGTATGCTCGGCCAGCTTTCTTTCCCAATGACTGATAACCGTGGTGGGGCAGACAACCAAAAAAGACCCGCAGTCGCCGGCTTGCTTCTGCAGACCGAGAAACAGGGCCATGACCTGATGGGTCTTGCCCAGTCCCATGTCATCGCAAAGCAGTCCGCCGAATCCGTTTTCCATCAGAAACCACAACCATTCGGCTCCAATTTTCTGATAGTTTCGCAACGGTGAAGTCAATCCTTCCACAGGTGGCAGGGGCCGAATCGGTTTCATTGTCAACAGGTTGTTTAGGGCTGCGCTCGCGGCACCGTTCCGGATTTCAAATTCTTTGGGTAAGGAAGATCCGGCGAGCAGCTTTAGAAGGGCCAGGCGCGAAAGTCTGACCCGGTCTTGCGCGTCAGCGAGGGTCTGCTCTTCGGTCAGTGCCAGCATCGTATCGACCGGATCGAAAACAGCTGCCCGGCAATCGACCCAACCCCCGGGCGTAGCAATGTACTGTTGGCCGGCCTGTTTGGCCTGAATGACTTCTTTCAATGACACCGCCTGATTGCCCTCGCCATAGGAGCCCGAGAGCCAGCACCAGTCGCGCTCCAGAACGTGTGCTGCAAAGTTTAGCGCTGGAATATCTCTGAGGATTTTCAATTGACGGACGTTCCGGTCGACCCTGAAAGAATCTGATTTTAATTCGGCCTCATAATTATCCAGAAAGTGAGGCACCTGGCTGCGTTGGATAACGGTTTTCACCGGCTCTTTAAAATTTTTAGGCGGCTCTTTGGGATACTGATCTTCGACCAGAATGCCGAGTTCTTTGATGTAGATCAGGTCCCCATATTGATAGCGCTGTAATTCTTCACGCCTAAAGAATTTCTCGACACCATCTTTTTGAATCAGGCGCACCAGCGGTTGGATCTCCAGATCCAGTTCGGCATTGATGCGCACGTCGAAAATAGAATCGAGCGGAATCGGGTGAAATTTCAAACCGTGGTCATTGGACAGCACCCCTTCCAGGGCTGTCAAAACGGATTTAACCCTGGTTCGCGGAATCTCCAGTGCAAAAACCGCCTGCCCGTCCTGTTTTTTGCACTGGATCACAAACGCGCCCGAAGGCTCGGAAATGGCGGGAAGACATCGACACGCTTTTATCCCCCACTCCCGGTAGCAGTGGTAAAAGAAACCATACCAGAAACTGGCTTCAAAGGCCTGGCGCCGGGATCGAAAGCCGCGTTCAATGAGATAACGCTCATCGTCGGTGAGCGACAGGGATGCCAGTTGTTTTAAAACCATGTAGCGGGTGGGTACCGCTGTGTCGTCGGGCGGTGGCAGGCAGCGATCCAATAATCGAAACCGATCCGTTCCGCCCGACGGACAGGTCACCAGAAGATTCCCCCTGGCGTCGAACAGTTCGATCCGGTTTTCCGCAGTGCTCTGTAATCTCAGATCATCCAGTGGTACACCGGCCCCCTGGTTCATGATTTCAGCCAGGCGGTACCAGAAGCTGGCACGAAACGCATCCATCGGGTTGCGACCGTCCAGACGGTTCCGCAAGTGTTTATTCAGCTTCTCGAGCTCTTTCAGATGGCCACAGGTTCTGGATCGAGCTGTGCTGCAGGTGCAGAACCGCTGGTCGACTTTCCTCTTCTGGCCGCCTGACATGATTGCAATTCCCGGCCGCCGATCGGCGGGATCGGGCATCAGCGCAACCGCATGGCGATGAAACTCGATCCTCTCCATTGCCACTTCCAGCGCGGCCGCAGAAACCGGGGGCTGTTTACGCTTCGGGCTTCTTTTTGTTTTCTTCTTTTTGACTTTCATAGTGATGTTCGGCACTGTCCGTTGTCAGTTGTCCGTAGTCCGTTGCAAAGAGTTTCCGGATACCAAAAGAAACGCCTTCGGTATGAGCTCATGGCTCATAGCTGATAGCTCATAGGAAGAAACAAAATGCAACGCGCGGCGTTGCCTATGCTTAATTATTCGTATGCGCCTTGGCGTCTGCCACGCCGATATTCTTAGCGAAGGCGGGTCTTTGCATAAGGAAAAAAATAATAAATATCCAATTTCCAACAAGAAATAACGAATGTCGAAGGAAGGTTTCGCTCCGCTCAGTCTCTAAATTAAACAACAAAATCCTTGATCCAGTTTCCAGTATCATTGTGTTATATCCATTGAATATCAAACGGGTAATAATGGTTTTCTCGCCTGCTTCGGTAATATAAAGCGAGTGACAGCGATCCAGTTTCCAATATTTGACAGCGCATCAGCGCTCCCACAACCCTGGCCCAGAACTGGGTACAGATCGGATCTCGAATTATCTGAGCAATGAAAACAACCTTGACATAGCGACCCCGTTTTTCGCCTTAGCACCAGGGCGGGCCCTGGCCCAGAACTGGGTACAGATCGGATCTCGAATTATCTGAGCAATGAAAATAATCTTTACCTAACGACCCCATTTTTCAGCTTACCACCAGGGCGGGCCCTGGCCCAGAACTGGCTATAGATCGGGCATCGAAATAACAGGCTTTTGAAAATTATCTTAACGAATACCGCCCCTATTCGCTGAAGCGCCAGGGCAGGCTCCGAACTCCGCACTCCGAACTCAGCACTTCTTATCCGCAACCCGTAACCCGTAACCCGTAACCCGTAACTCGTAACTCGTAACCCGCAACCCGCAACCCGCAACCCGTAACCCGTAACCCGCAACTCGTAACCCGCAACCCGCAAACCGTAACCCGTAACCCGCAACTCGTAACCCGCAACCCGCAACCCGCAACCCGTAACCCGCAACCCGGCTCAACTTACGCGAGCTCGGTCAAATACGCATCCCGTGTCAGCCAGAGCGCCTCGATGCGGTACATGTGCAAGTGGTCGTGCATCAAAATGTGGCGTACGAGGATATAGAGGCTATAGTGTTCGTACTCCGGGTGCGATGCTGATTTGCCCCAGGCGGTCTTATCGATCCGGTTCAGCAGGTCGATCTGTTCCGCACGACAGCGGGCAAATCGCTGCAGCGCATCTGCGATGTCGATTGTTATGGATTCCGCCCGGGTGTCATTCTCATCCGGAATAAAGGGAATGAACTGCGGCGCGGCGTCCGCCTGAAACCTTTGGATGCGTTCCAGGAGCATCGGCTGAACATCGGCCAGATGTTCCACGTGCTCGGCGATAGTCCAGAAACCGGGCCGCCGCTGAAGGTGCAATCGATCTTCAGGTATACCAGCAATCAATTCAGTGAGGATATCGCCCGTTGCCGAAAGGTTACTTATCAATAGCGGCAGGTCTTGCATTGGGTCTCCTTTGTTTGTTCATGCGTGCGCCACTCACAAGTAACCGATTCAACTGGGGACTCGACCGTTGCGACACCGCCTGGCTAAGATTTAATTTCATTTAATTCGTGAAAATTCGTGGCTATAAACTACAGCACAATCACCAACCCGCATACCAATTATAGATCCCAAATCGTACAGTTTTAAGGTCGTTTTGTTATCAAATTCCGGTTCCGGTCGCAATCATTAAAAATCGGCTTTCTTTGAATCACGATTCCCCTTGCAATTATCTCTAAACATATTAGTAATTGATAGCAGATATACCGGCTACCGCTATTTATTCCGGATCAACAACTGAAACCACCGGCGAGGAGGGGTGAGGATGAAATCGGTTTTCAAACCTGCTGTAATCGGCCTGAGCATTTGTCTGTTCTGGAATGTCGCGCCAGTCCAGGGCCAGGAAAAACCCAAGGGCCCACCACCGGCCATGGTCGTTACGGCAGCGGTACGCGGCGGCACGGTCGCACCCCACAGCGAATTTATAGGAACCGTGTACTACCAGGAAGTGTCCGATGTAGCCACCGAGGTCAGCGGACTGGCCGAATCGATTCGATACGAAGAGGGACAACGGGTCCGGCAGGGGCAGATCCTGGTCAAATTGAGCTCGGACATACTCGAAAAGCGTCTCAGGGCAATGGTTGCCAGTTATGAACAGCAACGCGAAGAACTCAAGGAAGCAAGCATCAACCTGCAACGCCGCGAAAAACTGCTCGAGACCAAATCCATATCCGAAATGGTTTTTGATGAAAACAAATACCAGGTCCGGCGCCTGGAGAAACGATCCGAATCGATCATGGCCGAAGTCGACCAGCTCAAACTTGAAATCGAAAAAAAAGTAATCAAAGCGCCCTTTGACGGTGTTGTGGTCAAGCGGCATGTGGACCGGGGCGAATGGTTAGCGGCCGGGGACCCGGTGGCCGTGATTGCCAAGGATGACGTGATCGATGTGATCATCGATCTGCCGGAACACCATATTCGTCATATTAAACCGGGTATGGCCGCGGTCCTGGAATTTGACGGCCGGAAGGCCGGCGGCAAGGTGGCCGCTATTGTGCCGCGCGGCGATATTGCCACCCGGACGTTTCCGGTGAAAATCCGCATACCCAACACGCTGCAGCTCATCGAGGGCATGACCGCCAAGGTCAGCCTGCCCACCGGCGACAATCAACCGTCGCTGCTCGTCCCCCGGGATGCGGTCATCCCCAAATTCGGCCAGACGGTGGTTTTTGTGGTCGTGGACGGCAAAGCGAAAATGATACCTGTCCAGGTGGTTGGTTACGATGGGCTGACCGCCGGTGTCACAGGCCAGGGATTGAACGCGGATATGGCCGTGGTGATCAAAGGCAACGAGCGCCTGCGCGACGGACAGCCGGTAATACCTGCGCAAAAAGGATAAAAGACCCATGGATCTGGTAAAATTTTCTATCGAAAAACCGGTCACCATCATCGTCGGTGTCGTTCTGATCCTGATGTTCGGTCTGATCGGTCTTTTTGGTTTACCCTATCAACTCAGCCCAACGGTTATCGAGCCTGAAATTTCGGTTTCCACCACCTGGCCCGGGGCCACCCCGTATGAAATCGAACGCGAGATCATCGAAGAACAGGAAAATGTTCTCAAAGGCATCCCGAATCTGGCGGAAATGGAAAGCTCTTCCTACAACACCCTGGGTACGATTACGCTCAAATTCAGCATCGGTACCGATGTAGACGACGCCCTGTTGCGGGTATCCAACAAACTTAACGAAGTGCCTTCCTATCCGGAAAACGTCGAAAAACCGATCATCACCGCCACCGGTGCGTCCACCTCTCCGGTGATCTGGATGGTCCTCAAGTCGATGGAGGGCAACCCCAATTCGCCTTACACCTACCGGACATTTTTTGAAGACAGTGTCCGACAGTATCTGGAGCGCACCGAGGGGGTGGCCGACCTGTTTATCGGCGGCGGTATCGAGAACGAAATGCACATCATCGTCAAACCCGAAAAACTGGCCGCCTACGGTCTGACCATCACCGATTTAATCCGCATCATTCAGGTCGAAAACAGCAACGTCTCCGCCGGCACCATGGGCGTTGGCCGTCGCGATTACCGCATCCGTGCCGTTGCTGAATTCAAAACACCCCAGGACATCAAAAACATCGTTATTGCATCGACCGGGCAGCGGCGGATTACGTTGGCCGACATTGCCGATGTAAAACCGGGCTATGAAAAACTGACCACCGCCATAAAGCACCAGGGACAGGAAGGAGTGGTGATCGGCGTTAAACCGGAACCGGATGCCAACATCCTGGAAATGACCGAGCGGGTGGAAAAAGTGGTCAACTGGTTGAATGCCGAGAAAATGAAACCCCGGCAAATTTATCTGGACTGGGTCTATGATCAGCGGCCTTACATCATGGGCGCTATCGGTCTGGTGCAGCGCAATATCATGCTCGGCGGCCTGCTGGCTATTTGCGTCCTGCTTATTTTCCTGGGAAGCCTGTCTTCCACCATCGTCGTGGCCTCGGCCATCCCGATCAGCATCATCGGTACGTTTATCTTTATGAGCGCCATGGGGCGCAACCTGAACGTGGTCAGCCTGGCCGGCATTGCTTTTGCCGTGGGCATGCTGATCGACAATGCCATCGTGGTGCTCGAAAATATCGATCGCCACAAAAATATGGGCAAATCCCCGTTCCAGGCTGCTTACGATGGTGCCAAAGAAGTTTGGGGGGCCGTGCTGGCATCCACCCTGACCACCGTTGCGGTTTTCCTGCCGGTGGTATTCATGGAAGAAGAAGCCGGCCAACTGTTCCGCGACATCGCCATCGCGGTGACCTGCGCCGTCCTGCTCAGCCTTTTCGTATCCGTTTCGGTCATTCCGATGCTGTCCCGCTATCTTTACACCTTTTTCGAGCGCCGGGGCGGCCGCAAATTTAAAAATCCACTCAACAAATTCGGCGCCCACATTATAACCTTTGTCATGTGGTTGGTTCGGCTGGCAACGCGCAATGCCGTAACGCGCATTGCAACGATTTTGACACTCAGCCTGCTGTCGGTTTTTGTCGTGAAAATGCTGTTCCCCAAGATGGAGTATTTGCCCCAGGGCAACCGCAATCTGGTCATCAACTTGCTGATCCCGCCCCCGGGCCTTTCCTATGCAGAAAGAGACGCTATCGGAGATCAGGTCTTCGCTGCCGTCAAGCCGCATATTCGCAAAGACGTGGATCAGATACCCGGGGTAGAAAACTTTTTTTATGTGGGATCCGAGCGCATCATGCTCTTCGGGGCCATCAGCACCCATGAGCAACGGGCCGGCGAAATGATACCGCTATTCAGGCGTATTATTTTCTCGGTCCCCGCCATGTTCGGTGTCAGCATTCAGGCCGGTATTTTCCAGACCCGGTTGGGCAGGGGGCGCAGCGTGGAAGTGGATTTCAGTGGAGAAGATCTGAACAGTATCGTGCGTTCGGCCGGAATGCTTTACGGGGCTATCAGCAGCGCGATACCCGGCTCACAGATTCGCCCGATCCCTTCACTGGAACTGCTGTTTCCGGAAATCCGTCTCATACCCCTGCGCGACCGATTGAAGTCTTCCGGGCTGACAGCCAGAGATTTCGGTATCGGCGTGGATGTGCTGATGGATGGACGCAAGATCGGCGAGTTCAAACCGGAAGGACAAAAAAAGCTCGACCTGAAATTGCGTGCTTCCGAGGAAGAAATCTCCACGCCCGAAGTGCTCTATGATTCTCTGCTCGCCCTGCCGGGGGGTAAAATCGTGCCGATTTCATCCCTGGCAAAAATGGAGCGCACCACCGGCATCACTGAAATCCGGCATCTGGAGCGTCAGCGCACCATTACCCTGCAGGTCACACCACCGGAAACCATTCCGCTTCAGCAGGCCATGGAAACCATTGACGGGGTCCTCGCCGGAATGAACCAAAAGGGCCTGCTCAAAGGCGTCAACATCGGCCAGAGCGGTACGGCCGACAAACTGACCGAAACCCGCAAAACCCTGCAGCTTGATTTCATTCTGGCCGCCGCCATCGCCTACCTCTTGATGGCGGCTTTATTCGGCAACTTTATCTACCCATTTATCATCATGTTTACCGTCCCTCTGGCGGCCGCCGGCGGGTTTGTCGGGCTCAAGCTGGTCAATCTGTTGCTCACCAACCAGCCCCTGGACATCCTGACCATGCTCGGGTTCGTCATCCTGGTCGGCGTCGTGGTCAACAATGCGATCCTGATTGTACACCAGTCGCTCAACAATGTGCGCATTCAGGGAATGCCGCACAGGCAGGCCGTGCTCAATGCCGTCCGGACACGTTTGCGGCCCATCTACATGAGCGCGTCCACCAGCATTTTCGGCATGCTGCCGCTGGTCCTGGTGCCCGGCCCCGGATCGGAACTTTATCGCGGATTGGGCAGCGTGGTGCTGGGCGGCCTGGCCATGTCGACCATTTTCACCGTCTTTGTAATCCCATCGTTGCTGATGTTTTTCATCCGGATGGAAAAAGGCAAGCCCAAACCGAAGATCGAAACGGATCTCAATCGTCTGCTCGAAGAGAAGATGGCTGAAGAAGAATCGGATGATAGTGCCGCGAAAAAGATATCGGCAGAAGAAGTGAACTAGTTGAGGGGTCGGGGTGTTTTTCAACATCTGTCCGCTGCATGAATAATCGGCGACTTCAGCGTGCAAACTCATACATAAGGGCTCGTAACGAAAGAACAGAAAATCATACATCAATACAAGGGATCCGGTGGCGCCGGCAACTATGCGCCATCGTGAACAAATGTGTTACTTCGCTGTTCTTTCTTAACATTCCCTAATGCATTCAAACAGTGCACGCTTACGCTGCCGATCATTCATTCCGCTATCAGCAAGACGTCGGTGGAAAAACTCCCCGATCCCTGAACTAGTTAGCTCATGGCTGATACTGATACCCAAATTGCTTGTTTCGGAACTTATTTATGATGGTCTCGTAAAAAGTCGGAAATTACTCTATAGCGTCATTCCGGCGAAAGCCGGGCACGCAGTGAAGCTTTAGCGCTATCCAGTAATTTCAGTACTTTCTCTCTTTTGAAAATAGGCGATTGGTCAATATAAGGTTTCCCCTCCCCTGGCGGGAGGGGATCAAGGGGAGGGGGATAAAAT
>Ga0126335_1002759_pt1 | contig 10671 bp, 4 predicted proteins | sample OlaspJWI45metaG_FD_108409 | JGI IMG/M metagenome (GOLD analysis project Ga0126335, IMG submission 108409) | Marine gutless worms symbiont microbial communities from Oahu, Hawaii - Olavius sp. 1 OAHU.JWI-45 metaG | ecosystem: Host-associated > Annelida > Digestive system > Unclassified | place... | reverse complement strand
TGTACAGCAGCACTGGAAGGCATTTACACTTCAACAGATCAATAACAACATTTTCTGGAGCTACTCGACCTATCTTTCCAAAAATTGAATTGAATGACCGATAAAAAGCTTGTCTTGCTGGCTGTCTGTTGGTAAACAATTTTTTGGTTGTGTGCAGACGATTTAATTTTGCTGTCTTCATCCGTCAGTGGGCTTCAAGCTATGCTGAATATATGTGATCTGTTTGCTAAAAAAAATCACGCATTAGTATTTAATGTTGTGGTAAAAAGAAAAACCTCTCTACAAATTTTTGGATATTTAAATCACATTTGTTAGTAAAAGGGAACTTAACTGTTGTTCGCAGGTGCGTGTTTCTATAGCAACGCTATCCATTTGCAAGCAGATTGGCTTTAAACTGGCGGCAGCGACGGACGTCGTTTTTTTATCAGACAGCTTCGCACTTTCGCTAACTGTCATTTGTGTTGTCCACTAAGGATGATGAAGGGGCGTCGTCGTCGCTACCAGTGGGTAACATGGTGTTCTTTCTTTCTTTCGTTTTTTTCTTTCTCTCTTTCGGAGGAGACATCAGCTATCGGCTTATCGCCTTTCTAGTGCTGAAGTCCAATTAACTTCGCACGCGATGCACTGTCGCCTCAAAGCCAGGGGCATCAGTGTCTGTTGCTATCGTTTTAATTGGTAGTAGGTTTCAATCAGACGGCGAGGCTGTCTGTATGTAGTGAGGTAGGCTATCGGTGGGTCTGCTGGTGCAACGACGTGAGTTGCATTGATCGAGTACCGTATTTTATGAGGCTTCGTACGATACTTTATTCTCTCAGACGGCACCATGTACAGTGCTTATCTTCTCCAATAGCTCAGCATCCAGACAGCTAAAGCAAGTGCCTGATATGGCTTGTTAACGGTAGTCGCAAATGTTATCGCCGATATTGATATCGATACTTTCTCCTAAAAGTATCGTCGATACCGATAACGATATTTTTTGCAAAAGTTATCGGTGATATTTTATCGATACTTTTACGGATACTTTTTTCAACGATAATCTGCACTCATAGCCGCTCATTCCCTTCCTCGGCCTTTGGCCAACCTATGTCTAAAAGTCGCTGTCAATTGCCACCCACGACCAGCGAATCGAAACATCGCGGGTTGGCTGACAGCTGCTGGTGCTGGCTATTGTGCACTGTGCAGTGCGCGTTACCCCCGCGACGGGATGCAATAGGGTCACTATGTCGGAGCTCCCATTAAGACATCCAATAAAGTCATTAGGGCATTTCTCCCCCGCAGCGTGGCACATGTAGAGGCGGCTGATGAGACATCAATTCGTGCGCCACACCTAGTTCAAAGCATTTGAACATTAGCGACCCACCTACGACCCACCTAGTTCAGTAAACTAAGTTCTCCAACGTGTCGCTAATTTTTATCGGTATTTTAAGCCAAAAAATATCGGCGATACTCGATACATCGATATTAACAAGTCTGAATTCAAACAGACTAGCAAAGGTTCCTGCGAACATTGCTTAAAATACGTAGCCTATGAGATTAAGCGGGAAAATGGCAAGCGAAAACGCCCCCATTTTTTCCAGACCCCATTTTCTATATCCCTCTTCCCGAACGGAAATCAGGGAAAATTTTAAGCACAAAATGGGCCCATATATTTTTTCGCTTGAAATCAGAACTGATCACTCATAATGAAATTTGGACTCGATTGTGCAGTCACTTTCCGAGCTATGAGCGAACAGACATACAGACAATCTCACACTCACAACGAGCAACGACGCTTATTATATAAGAAGCTCCAGCAGCTGCGATGACGTTCAAGCGTCACTGTTTACCAACCGCCAGTGTAACATCATCGTCATCGTCATCATTTATTTGTTATAAAACAAGTACAAGCAGTTACACGGACACCGTATTACTGTCTAGGTTACTATTTCTACAGTTGCTTTTGTGCTGCAGTCTTGTTCAATATACAAACTGTCATTTTATAAACTCGTGTGTTCGCTGCTGGGTAACAAAATCGCGGTAGCTATTTAATCGAATTAAATAGACTAAAACCGCAGATTGCTACATGTTATGGGGGCAGACGCAGGAAATATATTTGCGCCGTCGGAGATTTATTGACAGTGAATTCAGACAGTATTCGGTAGAAATTTTCAAATTGCAGAAATTGTTTTGGCGTCGTTACACGTTGCCATAGTTGCTGACCTTGACATTGGTCACGTGAGCTATTCAGAAAGTAAAGTATTAAAGGCGCAGTGCATTTACTGACGCAAATCAATCAATCAAATCAAATCAAATGTGACTTTAATAATGGTTTACAAATCGCAACCTAGTTACAACTTGTTAAACGTGATAAAATAACGGTGAATAAAAGACGATACATGTTAAATAGGAATGTAAATACATAAAATAGCCATGTAAAAACATGATGTCAATAAACGTCTTTAAAAAGCATCACGACTTTGTTAGTTTGTATAGTCACTGTCGTAGTTTCAAAACGTCCGTGATCTACGGATTGTTGTGATTGAAATGAATAAAAAACAGCAAATGTAAGTGTAAAACACGTTGAAAAAAGACAGTTATAGGCAAAGACAAAGTGGCTCATCTAAAACATCAAAAAATGGATGTTTCGATAGGTTTCCATGCACTGTTTCATCACTACCTTCCACTGTGAAACTGCATAATGCTTGACAGGCCGATGTTATACATCCGCATTGCTAGCAAGCGGTCGTCAAATTGTTTACATATATCATTTAGTTCTGTCGCACCAACAGGGGGTGCCGTCGCCTGTTTTCCTGAAAGCAATACGGTCAGCAATTTTCGACTTGATCATGTATAGCGTGTAATTGAGGCCGCAGGGCGTTCATTTATCTTTTGATGCCATTACACCGACGTGCAACAGACATGCTCTTTTATATAACAGACGCTTTGCTTATCTTGAACGACTTTGGCCTGTCCGAACATAATACCGTCGGAACGAAAACCGATCTGACGTCAAATCAGATCAACCCTCATCATCATCATCATCATTACAGTTATACTGCCCGGTTTACAAAATACACTGGAACAATTGTGCATTATAACAGTCCGTAAGTGAGTAGAATAAATTTTAAAAAAAACTTGAAATTAGGAAAAGGCAGTGTCAAACAGATGAGTTTTCAATTTCTTTTTAAATGTGGCAAAGTTCTCGGTCAGTCTGATCTCTGGTGTCAGACTGTTCCAGATGCCAGGGCCAGCGACAGAGAATGCTCTTCGACCGAATTGAGTCCTAGTTTGCTTCACGACAGCGGCTCGTGTTGTCGACCACCGGAGACGACTTACTGCTAACCCTAACCCTTAGCTTAACCTTAGGTCCCTTACCCTAACCCTGAGATTCGTTCTAATGGAAGAATTCGTTGTGTCGCGCTGTTTGTTTTTAAGCTATATGAACTGTCTCACCTGCACCCCTGCGCTTGCGTAGTGATTTACGAATGAAAAAGTTTTCTTAAAACAATTATTATTAGACATCACTTGGGCATCGGACTTCCCCTAGATAGCGTAAGTAACCCATAAAGCATAGGCCTACCATTCTCTGCATTGTTTTTAGCCATCTTAATTTATTCACGTTTTCACAATTTCCAACTTCTCCTGCATAACCCGCTTTTTTCCTTTAAATCTTATATCCGTTTCTATTTTTTCCTGTTTTTTTTTAAATTATGAATTAAAATAAAATATTTACAATTTCAAATGCATTCCAGATCATTTCCACGCATTGCAATGATCTATTGTACATTTATTGCATAGGCCATATGCGCATCGCGAAAGATACTCTCTTTGTGCCACATTTTTTCCTTCCCATGATATTTTGATACGCAATCTCAGCAAGTAAGTTTGTAGACGCCTGATATATATGCGATCTAGTTTTTATATTCAAAACTACAATTTCAAGAAAAAATTGCGTTGCAATTCAGCTTTTTTGCTGGCCTTGACCTTGACCGCATAGTGTTGATCTCGACCTTGACCTAGATATTATCAAGATGTACCAGTGAACTAGAGGTTAAGTTTATAGGTTAAGTCACTCAAAATTCATAACCTGAACAGGACATACAGACACGCTGTGACCTTGACCTTAATTCGGCAATATTAACACACGAACTTGGCCCTTTCTGTCCTTTCTGTCTGCATACCGAAAACATTAGTTCTAGGTAAAGGTTTTTCAAAGTTATCGTATGACCTACGCACAGACAGATAGACAGATACAACCGAACGTTTAGATGCGCCACCGCGCGACTGGCGATAAAATGCAATTGACAAGGTGCAGGTGATAAACATGTGCAGTTTAATTTTGGTCTTGACAATATTTTGCTTACGATGTTTGTAGGAGAAAATCGAAATGGACCGTTTTTACGACACGTCTATGGAAATAAAACGGTTGCATTAGGCCTGCAATAAAAAGTAATAGAAGTAGTCAAACCCCAGCCGAATGCGTAAAGTCCGAGTAAAGACTGTGGCTGTTGAAACGCTCTTGACAGCAGTCGGTAGAGATAACAGCCCTCGCACAGCATCCAGAAGTACGTCGCGCTCGTCAGATAAATCTTCATAAACGACAGTACGCGACACCAGACCTACACGGCAGGCCAACAAACCATGGGTGGCATGTCGGCACGTGACATGCCGACATCTAGCCCTATCCAAGCTCTCCGAGCCCGCTAAAATATGGTAGATGCGGTGCCATAGGCCTGCTAAAATACGGGAAAAGTTCAATGTTTCAATTGTGTAAATTTGGCAAATTTTTTTACATTCTTTGCGGGATAGTTCCCCAGACTCTCAGAGAGACATTATATTTGTTACGCCACAATGGGCGACTTTATCTTTCGCTAAAACTTAAGTTCAGCAAAAGGACCAAATGTTGACCGTCCGTGTGAAGGCAAAGAAGACCTCTATGATATGCTCATTCGCCGACTGAGTCAGTTGTAGTGAAGGTAACGCTGAAATGCGGGACTGAAATTTGCATTTCCCAAAAAGCAATGCTGAAAAATGCATATGGCTGGAATGTGAAGAAGGACTAAATCGGGGTAAAATGCTGGAATGGAAGTTCGACAACTTTGCAGGCTACTAAAATTAGTGAAATTCCGCGAAGGTCGGTTGGAGCGCCTTGACAGATGATACGGCTGAAAGTCAATGTGATGATGACGGCATTCGAGAAATGGATAAAATAATGAATTGACTGGGTCTGACCGTGTTTCGCACGATGACCGTGCTAGTTATGTCGTCACTGGTCAGTAGTTCGTAGTGGACAGACATGTACCACATCAGACTGGCCACGCTGGACAACAGCAGTGACGCAAAGAACTGCAGATGAATCTGGATTCGCAATTGACGACGTAGGTCTCTGTAAGAAAATCAGTCATATACAATTCCATTTAACAGAAACAAGATTCCCCTCTCGACTAACGGCGTAAACACGAGTAAGTAGGCCTAGCGATCTAAACTTCTAAACTCTAACAGGCACCACAGGCGCCGCAATCTTCAGCAAAACAAATGCATTTTTAGTTGTGTTTGTTCAGGATCGCACAGGTGACGAGGTAGACTGTTCCACAATCAGGACCAGCGGCGGCGATGGATCGATCGCCCAGACTTGTGCGGGTTCTAGGAACTTCACACGTAGCAACATATGACGACCGAAGTCGTCTGCGGCCACTGCCAGTGGTTGTGATGAGCACTGTTGGCAATATCACGGTCGATAAATGCGTCAAAATTAGCGGTTTTGTGTAGCCAGCCAGTATAATCAGCAATTTGACTAGAGCGATCATTGTATTGTCATCATAATCATCCTCACGGAGACGACAACTGACCACGGCCAGCTGTTCGTACCGTGTATGTTTACAGCTAACATCCGCGGCGAATTTGCAGTCAAAACCGACGAGTTGACGACTGTATTGCACGAAAACCGTGTTGACATTGCGTGTATTACTGAGACATTTCTGAATGAGTCTGTGCCGTGTGAAGTGATCGACTTTCCTGGCTACCTCATCCACCGCAACGACTGGAAGGGCGGGCGACGGTGTGGCGGTGCTCGTGCGACAAGACGTCCCGTGTCAACGGCTGACTTCACTTGAATCTACAGACGTCGAGACACTGGCTGTTGTACTGGCGACCGAGTATGCTCACTTATATGGACTAAAATTTAATGACAGAAACTGACGAAATTGTTCTACCTGAAAAGACAGAAGATGACGATGGCTGGAACAAGCGCGCTGATGCTGAAAGCGTTCATAATTGCAGAAGTGTAGACATTTTTCAGATACGACTACAACATAATCGGTCATTCTCTGTTTTCGCTCACGAAAGACTACAGACTACATTTGCTCACTGAGGTGTTATTGTACCATAGTCGTCATCATATTCGTTTATTAGATAAAGATAGATCAGTAGATCTTTATCAATACAATTGACAGAACGCAATTGTAACAAATGGAATGTGTACAGTAAAGAGAAAGATTGTGGAGAAATAGGCCTTGCCTATAGTTATTGTATTCCTATGCAACGGATCCTGCGTCAAATGAAGATCGGAATTGTCCAATCAACATCGCGCAATCAACGTCGCGTCTAACGGACCAATCATAGAACCCACGCTGTGCAAACTATGTAAAAGTAGGCAATATGGGGTCGGGGCGGGATCACGTGACTTATTTTTGAACGTTGGGACCCCCTCGTATCTCAGAAACGACTACAGCTAGAGAGTCCTGCGCACGCAGTGTGGGCGGTGCATTCGATGCAGCCTTCGCCAAATTACTTTGGTCTGTTGTTAATACAACATACAGAACACTGCTGCGCAGACAGTAGAAAGAGAGGAGTGACGAAGAACGTAAATGTTAATATGAGTCTGCTCAATCAAATCAATAAAGTATAGTCTTAGTTAACCTCATTGCTGGATGACTTAGCGCTGTTTGTCTGCTTATGCTACTGCAGGCCTATTTTGCACGACGTTCGAACATCGTTTGTTGTTTGTTGTAAAGGGTGGCCCAAAAACTGCACATTTCCATTTTCTTGATGTTAAATTGATATAGCTTTGTGAAATCTTAACCGAATTTTATAATTTTTGGCAGACTTACACCTGAATAGATTCCCTACAAAACAATGCAATACTGTCCACAGCACCTATTGCGCGTTACAACACTACCTCATATCAAGCAAATAGAATGTGCAGTTTTTTGGGCCACCCTGTATATGAAGGATCCTGCCATGCCAGTGCAAGTACCGGTATCTAAGTCTTCCTTTGAACTCCGTTTGACACGTATGAATCGTTTTGTGTTTTGTCAATTTGTGCCAACATATTAGATTGATTGCTCTATTGAGTGAGTCAGCGAGTGACAGACTGATCGAAAGTAGGCCTATCGGTGGGCGAAACTGGAGGCTGCAGCCTGCAGATCATTGGTGGTTATTGATGACCAGATGAAATACAGATGTATACTCAGACGACATTCGAAAAAATAGAATTATAAACTACAGGTGAAGAACGTTGATAACTTAGATGTGTCAGAAAGAAGTTGAACGATTACTGTGACTGAAACGGAAAGGAGCGTTGGACAACAGAGGCTTTGTATTCATACATCAACATCACAGAAGTTTGAAAAAAAACAAACCAAAACCGTTTAAAATGCAGCATAAGTAAACATAGAGGCATAGTAATATTCTATTTGTATCCTAATGTAATTACAGCGGTGCATGCTGGTCAACTCGCCCCCACTCAAGTATAATTCGTTGCCAAGGGTCAAGGTTAGGTTTTCTCTGGGGACGAGTTGACTGCAAATCTAATTAGGCGTACAGTATGTGCGGAAACTGTCTCTGTACCGTTGATGACGGCAATTACTCACAGATTTATCGAGACAACTTGTATAATCGGTCCACGGAAGTCCGTCTCGCTGGTACCATGTTCCGTTCTGCAGGCAGTCTTTTGTCGCCATCTCTGCAACAGCCCACCCAGTTGTACATGAAAGTAAGTAAGTAAGTTAGTTAGTTAGTTAGTTAGTAAGTACGTGCCAGTAGGGTTCAACGTCCCACACGACACATTACATATCATCTCGAAGACGATCTGCCCATCCAAGAACTTGACTTGTGGAAAATAAATTTAACAGCAATTAAGTCGAAACAAACAGGCTGCCCATGAGCTGTAGTCAGCTGAGCTGTAGCTGCAGCTGAGCAAGGTCAGCTATCACAAAAACTACCAACACGCATGAAAATGGAAACTAATGAACTTAAACCGATAGATAGAAACTAGGGGTTATCAAAATTATTTCACTCTTTGTCACTTCTCTCGTAAAGTACGACAACTTTTGAACGACCCCGTCCGGTGCGTTAAGAGCAGAACACGTAGCACTTACTGAAAGGTTGTGTAAGCGGCATGTAGGTCGGGCAGGCTTGTGTCTCGCGGTGTCCCACGGGTGTGACAGGCCAACACGCATACCCATCCCACGTCATCTCGCACCTGGCCGAGCCGCTACCATAGTGACGCTGACGCTCGCAGCATCTGATGCCTGCCTTACAACACTGAAGCCAGCGTGAACAGTCCAGGTCTGAGAGAGATTGACAGATTGACTCCTTGACTTGTGGCTCGAGTGGGTCAAGTACCGGCCACTGTCACAAGCCAATAACTCGAAGAGCGCATAGCTCCGCCAAGGATCGTGTTCTGTCACAAGCCAAACGAACAACTACTAGACTGCACTCAGAGAACTTAAACCTTTATAAGTCGAGACAGGGATCACACAGTGATGAAGCTTTGTCCGAACACTATATGGATTATGTATTTTAGACCGCAGTTGCAAACGATGATCCCGTAGCGTGGTGTGTCAGTTTGTGTGTGGGTCAGTCTGTTTGTATGTCACGCGGCTGCGCTGTGCAAAAACGGCTAAATGAATCGATTCATTGTGCTGTTCAGGAAGGAAACACTTGAGGACCCAAGAAACAGTGTTAGATAGGGGTCCCGATTGCATACGGTGGGGGAAGGGAATGGCGTAAAATTTTGCTAATCGTCACATATAGGAACTTGCTCGCATTCGGTGTGGCCTTCGGCAAATTACTTTGGCCTTGTATTAATTCAGTTTATTGCTTTGCGTAATCATATCGTCTGTCATCAGTGACCTACTTGGTTATTCTGAAGTGTCACCGAGGTGGTGGCTGATTCAAGCCTGTCGTGTTTCGTCAAATTGTAGGCGCCGAGGAGACTGGTCCGTGGCATCAGATAGACATAGTCAGGCAAGGCGGCGACGTACTCCGGCGACTGACTTGGAAACAGGTAGACGTAGCAGAGAGTGCAGGCTCGACGGCTGAAGTCACTGGGTCGTAGATAGCCGTATCGGTCATGACAAACGTCTTGGGAGGTCGACCCTATTCGCCATGCTGTGAATAGAACTATCGTCGCCACCTGTGACACGTGACAATATAGACCACCGAGACTCCACTCTGCATCATTGCCTCAAAGACTGTAGAGAAAGCTGGCTGTAATGTCTCTGACAAATCTCGGGGCGTATTTTTATAGCAAGGACGTTATGCTTTACCCGGCGTTTGTTGACTTGTTTGTTCGTTTGATTGATTGTTAGCAACTTCACGTGGGACTTCTGGTCGGATATTTACGAAATTTTTTTTAAAAATACGTACTTTTAAAAAGGAAGTTCATACAAAATTTTGGAAATCATCCGGATCTGGGAAATTTCGAAGAATTCTTTAACACTGCAATGTCAATGTATAGCATTTTAAGATTATGTCAAGCTATTGTTCGCACTACAATGCTGACGTCTTTAGTGACGAGCCGAATTTCAATGACAAGTATTAGTTTAACATGGCTTTCACGGTACATACAGCACGGTTCTTGGCGGAGGTCTGCGCTCTTAGTGGATAAATTAACTATTTTAAAATTACCTTGAAGTAGACTATCAAATTCCATCAGTTCACTATGATTAAGCATCACAAACATAAATGTTATACGTACCTTAACAAATTAAATGGATTAATCATTTGACTCGTTCGATGAAGGAGAAATGAAGGAATAGTCAGTTAGGACGTATAGTGAATGTTCTAGACTAGGCCTGAAAGAGATTGACTGATTGACGGTTCAAACAACGAAGCCAGCGAAGCAACATTTATTGAGGATAAAACGTTTTAATATCGGCGACGGCGTTCTACGCTTGACTGTTCTAGCGTTCTTAAGTTCTGCCGTGACTTGCAAATTTCATTTATACCGCGCGACGATCGGGCCGTGTAAAATCGAGTAGTGATGGGACGACATTTCGATATTTCTTGATAAACGGCGTCGGTATCGTTAGTCTCAATTACTTTCCTTATATCTGATATCGAAATATCACTTTGAAAAAAGAATGTACAAACTGCTTACATAATATAAGAAAAACAATTATTGTAAATGATATGACAAAACGAAACAAAGAATGCAAAATATAGTTAATTTAACGTGTTTTTGGTCACTATTAGAAGTTTGCGTAGTAATCTTGGCAGTAAGTCTATATTAAGTAGGTAAGTGGTTTACAGTCAACTCGTTCCCAAGGCTATCCTAACCCTGGCCTTAACCCTAAACCTAACCCTAATTCTTGCCCCAATCCTAACTTTAACCCCAATCTAAACCTTAACGAGTTCTAATGAGTTGACTTGGGGACGAGTTGACTGCTACCCTATTAAGTAATATTA
>Ga0126335_1002758_pt1 | contig 10671 bp, 12 predicted proteins | sample OlaspJWI45metaG_FD_108409 | JGI IMG/M metagenome (GOLD analysis project Ga0126335, IMG submission 108409) | Marine gutless worms symbiont microbial communities from Oahu, Hawaii - Olavius sp. 1 OAHU.JWI-45 metaG | ecosystem: Host-associated > Annelida > Digestive system > Unclassified | place... | reverse complement strand
TGAGATAGCGCCGGCGCTGCTCGGTGTCGTCGCTGGTTAACAGGATCTGCGCCACCGGGATGGCGTGCCGGGCCAGCGCGTCCTGGTAGGCATGCGCCAGGCGGATCTGGCCCGCCGCGGCGGCCGCCTGGCTGTCCTCCAGGCGCAGCAGCCGCTCGGTCAGGCCCAGGCTGCGCTGGCCCAGGGCGATCGCGCCCGACGAGACCAGCACCACGTCCTGGCCGCGGCTGCGCAGGCCGGCGACGTCTTCGGCCAGGGCCTGCAGCCAGGCATGGCGCAACTCACCGCTGTCCTGGTCGACCAGCAGGGCCGAGCCGATCTTGACGACGATACGGCGGGCGTTGTTGAGCCGCGCGCTCATGGGGTCCAGGCCCTGTCGCTGTCTCCGGCGGTAGCCTCTGCCGCGTCCTCGCCGTCGCCGGCGGGTGCGTCGCCACGGGCGGCGCGGATCGTCGCCAGCAGCAGTCGTAGCACCTCGGGCACGCCGTCACCGGCGACGCCCGACAGCCGCTGCACCGGCCGGCCGGCGACTGCGGCCAGGGCTTCGGTCTTCTCGGCGATCTCGTCCTCGCCCAGCGCGTCGCACTTGTTCAGGCAGACGATCTCGGGCTTGTCGGCGAGGCCGCCATCATAGGCCGCCAGCTCGCCGCGGATGGTGGCATAGGCGCCGGCGACGTCGGCCTCGGTGCCGTCGACTAGGTGCAGCAGCACCCGGCAGCGCTCGACATGGCCCAGGAAGCGGTCGCCCAGGCCGGCGCCTTCGTGCGCGCCTTCGATCAGCCCGGGGATGTCGGCCAGGACGAACTCGCCGCCGTCGACATAGGCCACGCCCAGGTTGGGATGCAGGGTGGTGAAGGGATAGTCGGCGATCTTCGGCCGGGCGCGGGTCACCGCGGCCAGGAAGGTCGACTTGCCGGCGTTGGGCAGGCCGACGAGGCCGGCATCGGCGATCAGCTTCAGGCGCAGCCACAAGGTCAGCTCTTCGCCCGGCTCGCCCGGCTGGGTGTGCCGCGGCGCCCGGTTGGTCGAGGACTTGAAGGCGGCGTTGCCGCGGCCGCCGCGGCCGCCATGTGCCAGCACCAGGCGCTGGCCGGCTTCGGTCAGATCGGCGAGCACATGGGCGCGGTCCTCGTCGAGCACCTGGGTGCCCACGGGCACCCGGATCAGGGCGTCCTCGCCGTCGGCGCCGGTCATGTTCTTGCCCATGCCCGGACGGCCGTTCTTGGCCCGGATGTGCTGTTGATAACGGAAGTCGATCAGGGTGTTGAGGTTGGCCACGGCCTCGACCACGACGTCGCCGCCGCGGCCGCCGTTACCGCCGTCGGGGCCGCCGAACTCGATGAACTTCTCGCGCCGGAAGCTGAGGCAGCCGTGTCCGCCCTTGCCGCTGCGGACATAGATCTTGGCCTGGTCGAGGAACTTCATGCCCTGTCATCCGCTTCACCCCGGGGCGCCGCCAACGAAAAAGGGGAATGGCAAGCCATTCCCCCGCAACTGATCCGGCGCCGGCGGGTGCGCTAGTCGCCCGGACCCGTGCTCAGCGGTTCGACCGAGACGAAGGTTCGGCCCCCGGCCCGGGTCTTGTACGAGACGTGGCCCTCGACCAGGGCGAAGATGGTGTGGTCCTTGCCCAGGCCGACGTTGTCGCCGGGCTTCCACTTGGTGCCGCGCTGGCGGACGATGATGTTGCCGGGAACGACCTTCTCACCACCGAACTTCTTCACGCCGAGGCGCTTGCCGATGGTATCGCGGCCGTTGCGCGAGCTGCCGCCTGCTTTCTTATGGGCCATGCTCCAGCCCTCCTATTCTTCGTCCTTGTCCGCCGCCTTGGGCTTGGCGGCCGGCTTCTTGGCTGCGGGCTTCTTCGCCGCCGGCTTCTTGGCCGCGGCAGTCTTGCTTTCGGCCTTCGGCTTCGCCGCCGCGGGCTTCTTCGCGGCCGGCTTCTTGGCGGCCGGCTTGGCCTCGGTCTTGGTCTCCGCCGCGCTCTCGGCCTTGGCTTCGGTGGCTGCCTCTTCCTTGGCCGGCGCCTTCTTCGCCGCGGCCTTCTTCTTCGTCCCGCCGGCGGCGTTGATGTCGGTGATGCGCACCACCGTCAGGTCCTGGCGGTGGCCGTGCTTGCGGCGGTAGTTCTTCCGCCGCTTCTTCTTGAAGACGATGATCTTGGGCCCGCGAGCCTGCTCGATCACGGTGCCGACGACGCTGGCGCCGGCGAGCTGCGGCGTGCCGACCTTGACCTCGTCGCCCTCGCCCAGCATCAGCACCTGGTCGAAGGCGATCTCGTCGCCGGCCTCGCCGTCCAGGCGCTCGATGCGGATCACGTCGTTGGGCTCGACGCGGTACTGTTTTCCGCCGGTTTTGATGACTGCGAACATCTGCCGATCCGTCGGTTCTGGTTCTTTCGCTGCCGGCACCGTCCAAGCCCCTGGCTCAAGGGCACCCGGCACCGGTGGAAACGGGTCAAAATGGTTAATGGCGCGCGCCCATCAACAGGGCAGCGCCGGCCCGGCCACTTTGGCCGGCCCGAACCCGCGCGGATATACGCCGTCGGGGCCGCTCCTGTCAATGCCGCAAAGGGGCCCGGAACGCCCTGCCAGGGCCGGAAACCCGCATAATGGCTTGCCTCGCCCGCGGCCGGCCCTTAGTAAAGAGCGCCGCGACCGCGGACCGCGTTCAGGAGGGGTGCCGGAGTGGTCGAACGGGCCGGTCTCGAAAACCGGTGTGCCCTTGCGGGTACCGTGGGTTCGAATCCCACCCCCTCCGCCATTTCTTCTTTTGTTTTTCGGAGGTTAAGCGCAGGCCTGCTAAAGGTCTCATCGCGCGGTTTCCGGCAGCTTGAGGCGATCTGCAAACATTCTGCAAACATCTGTTGCCGGAGACGCCACCGGCTGGGAGTCTCAATCAGCTGCAAAGCAGGCCAGCGAGCTAGCTTGGCTGCTGCTAGCATCGCTGCACTTGGTGTTCGCACTGCTTGAGCCGGATCCGCTTTGCCCCAAAAGTAGGCTTGCCGAGTATGCATACGGCTGGTGCGGGAGTCCGCCCGCGAGGCGGCCCGCGAGGCCGTTCGGGAAACCCTACATACCCTGGGCGTCGATGGTGACCAGACTAAATCTCAGGGCCTCGAAGGCATCTGGTAAATCTGCCGTCCACCGTAATTCCAGAGTACGCGCCTTGCCGAACCGCCACGAGAGAGTAGTGCCGGGAATTGTTTGTATGTAGCGCCCGGACGAAGGAGCCACATTTGTTTCATACTCCAAGCCAAGGTGCATTTCCCATATACTCCCCCGTTAGTGGCTTCTCGGGCGAATTCAAGGAACACTGTAATCATGAACCGATCACTCACAGATAACCTAGTTCGGTTCGCCTATTCCTTGGCATTTGTAGCGTTGCTTTATTCGGCTGCTTGGATCGTAATTTGGTCCCTCGGCCTCAGAGTCGATTGGTACAACATTTACGGAGACCGTGATTACTCGCTAGCATTCGGAGTGAAGGAGTATTTCCCGGCATTCGGTTCGGATTTCAGTACCGGTGGATTCACACCGGGCGGACTGTACCACGGCATTCTGGCCATCTTGCTTCTATTTGGTGAAAGCCTTTTCGCCCAGTTTGCCGCCACGACGGTCTCCGGCATGATCGCCTTGGCCCTTTTCACTACCTTAGTATGGCGATGGGCTGGGATCGTAGCCGCTGGTTTATTTGTTCTCCTGATGGTTTCGTCCAGTGTCTTCACGGCGATCGCTTTTACGCTCTGGAATCCAGCACATGCCCTGCCGATCGGTCTGGTTGCACTGTATTTCTTCTATCAGTCGGCGGTGGAGGGAAAGAGCGTGCTCTTGCCGGTCGCGACGGGTGTCGCGGCGATTGCAGCGCAGGTGCATTTCGGATACATCGCGCTCGTTTTTGCATTCCTAGCGGTTTCCTTGTTTGGCCACCACCGTCCGAGCTGGCGGGTCATTGTTGCCGCTCTCCTTGCGCCGTTGGTCGCTTACGCGCCTTTTTTGGCCAACGAAGCGACGTCGGGTTGGGCGATTACTCGCTATCTTGCCGCCAGCGTTGAGAGTTGGACTAATATATTTCCCCTTTCCACCACCAAATACCCTTTCCTGGGCGAGAACTGGGATTTCCTAGTCTATCCGATCTCGCTGGCCGCATACTTTTACGGCGTCGAGATAAATCTCCCCTTCGGTTCAGCAATCCCGCCGGCGGGTGCCTTGACGCTAACTGGAGCGCTGGCACTCCTCACGGGCGTCCAGACAGGGGCGGCGCTGCTCCTCCTCACGGTGGGTCGCCGTGTTCCCATCGGGCTGACACCCTATGAAGGCCGACTTTTCTGGACCTCCCTCCTTCTCCAGGCGACGGTGCTAATTCTGTTCGTGGCCGCAGGTGGTGAAACCAGCATGCGCCACCTGGCGCCCGTGATGGCGCCGGCAGCCCTCACCGCCGCCCTCAGCGTCATCGCAGTGTTCCGACTGGCGGGACGATACAGGAAGCGGTGGGCGGCCCCTATGATCAGAGGCTTCCTTGGTCTGTGGATAGCCATTGCCATACTGATCAACCTGGCAACTACCGTGTATCGTACGCCCGCGCGCGAGACGAGATACGCCTTCATGCTTCACCTTTTCGAAGTTCTCGCCGCCCACCGCGAAGCCACCGGCTTGGCTCCCCGTTCGGTGGCCGTATTGCGAGAGGCGACGGGAGGCACGTTGTCGCTGGCCCTTTACCCCGCCTCGTACATGACACTCCAGAGGGGGGTCTACCAAAGCAAGGGCGCCACGACGGTTTGCCTGGCGTTGATCCCTGATTCCTCTGCCAATAGCCTGCCCGATGCGGGCAAGGTCATGAAGCTTCTCGGTATGGGTGGGCAGGCGACACTCCAGGGAGATCCGGTTTTGGTGCAAGACTACGCTGTCTATACTTATAGTGCAGCCGACGGGAACTGCCCGGAAAGCCTGTTAAACCCTTGGGAATTTACCGCTGAAGACCTTCTGGTGTTGGAGCGTTTTGGCGACCTGCCGGCGGCTGGTTCAATCCCCGTCAAAGAAGATCGAGGACGGCGTTTCGTTATCCGCTTGGATGACCGACTTCCGGTCGTGGGAATTATCAGTCTGCACACTACCGACGGCCAGCTTACTGCCACCTTCCGCTCGCGGGTCTTGCGGGCGCTGCTCAGCGACGGGATCGGAACCGACGACCGGCTGATAAAGCTCCACCGCCCGCGGCTTGTGGTCGAGCTCTCTGACGGCCGGCAGGCTGCGCTTCGGTTCGGCCGTGAGATCCTAACTGGAGAACAGATGACATACTGGCCGTCGATTTCATCCGAAAAGCTTGCTCTGTCGGGGAGTGAACCGGTTTCGGCCGTGTTCAAAAGCGACGGCTTGGAGATCTTGCACACACGCCGTTTTGGCGTCGGGCTATGGTCTCCAGAAGACCAGCATCTATTGGGTCGCGTCGACACCGGCCCGGTTCTGATTTCGCTGTTCGGCGAAGCGCCTAAGTAGGCTCCACACAAAATCGCTGACCCCAGCCCGTGAAACGAACACGTAAGTCCGCATTAGCAGGAAGTTGAACAGCAGGCAGGTGCTATCGGCACATAGTTTAGTCCAGTAAGGGGAATACTGCAGGAGCTCTACGCCGAGCGCCATTATCGACACCGAAATGCCGTAACTCATGCAGTAGATCACGATGAAACGACGACCATGCATGGCCAAATGGCGGGGTTTTCGGTCGCGGAATGACCAGTGTCGGTTGAGCACAAACGAGAATAGACCACCCAAGATCCGCGAAATCATCTGGGCTGCCACTGGATTGATCGAGATGAAAAGCAAGCCGACGAAGGCAAGCCAGTCTGTCGCTGCAGACCCTGCCGCAACTATAATGTATCTTAGAAACTGTCCGATCATGGCAGTGACACCGGCGACTCCAGCCTCTCAACGATTATTGCTGCCGCCTGTTCCGCACCGTCCGCTGGCATTGGAAGACGGTCGTAGTCTCCCTTCAGTGTCTCGAAACGTTCCAACGCCGCTACCATGGTGTTCTCCAAGCTGTCCTCATCTGCCATCAAGCCAACCCCCAACCGTCCAATCGTCCGGGCGTTGATCCATTGTTCGGCGTGGTTCGGCACCGGAACCACCACCAGCGGTTTACGCATGGCAAAGAACTCGCTCACTGCGCTGAAGCCGCCGTTCACTACCGCCAGGTCCAGGTCTTGGATTAGATCGATGTTGACTCGCACTTTTCCCAAGTATCGCACCCCATCGGGTGGCTCCGCATCGTCCAAGGATTCGCGACCGATTACCAATACCTTGGCTGGATAGCTTCGGCGGCTCAACGCCACCGGAGTGCCGAAGACCGAGCCGCTTAGCATGACCCCGATTTGGGGCTTGGAGCGTACTCGGGGCGTCGAACTGATGCCAGATCGCACGATGGGGCCAACCCTGACAAAAGGGCCAGGTAGCTCAGGTATCGAAGCATCAAGAGTCGGACTGATTACCAAGTCCGGTATTAGGCGGTGAAATAGGTAATCACTTTGTTCCACAAACCGGTACTGTTGGGCGATGCTGCGGGGTTTGTTCCGATAGGACCGGTAGGCTGCGACCACCACATCAGAATTGTTTAAGGCAATGTGGGGAATCCGCCGCCTTTTTAAGGGCAGGAAGGTGTATTCCGAATCCGTCACTACCGCATGGGGCCGGAACTCATCGAGAAGCAAGGCTACACGCCGAGCATTATTCTTGAGAATGGCCGTGAAACGCACCGTCGAGGCCAGGGTTTTTGCAACGCTAAGCCCCTTCTTGCCGCGGCCGTAATGGAGAGCCTCTGCTTCCTCTATGCGCTCCACCTCCGGCCTTCCCTGAAAGTACCAGAGGCCGTTTCCCGAGGTCATGACGGCGATCCGCACACCCTTTGCATGCAGTCTTTGCATCACTGCATGGCATCGGGTCGAGTTTCCGATGCCCAGGCCGTTGATCAGAAACAGCAGCCGGAAGTCGTTCATCGGAGTTGCATCCGAGCAGCAATGGAAAGCGGTCCGGTTGATGCCGTAGCCTTCAGCTCCCACCCAGTTTCTCTGGCCAATTTTGCCAATCGCTCCTGGGAGAAAAGCCTGATGCGGAATCCGTGGCAGCGATGGTAAAGACGGTAGGACCATCCACCGAGTCCGCATCCTGGCACCAGAACCACCAACCTCGCATGGTCAGATGCCAATCGGCGAGCATTGACCAGTACCGCCTTTTCATCTTGGACAAACTCCAATAGCCCGGCGCAAACTATTCGTTCGAAGCGTTCCTCTAAGGACACAGTAGCCGCGTCCCCCAGCACTGGTCGGATTCCAGACACGTTCAGCATTGCAACCATGCCGGGAGAAGAATCCACCGCCGTCACCCCCCCCCCGGGCGCCTCGCGCCAGGAACAGGCGAGCATAGAACCCGGCTCCGGCCCCGAGATCTAAGACCGAAAAATTTGCAACCCCGCCCATCAGCGCCTCAACGACCGCCACCTCCTTGGCTCGGATCCAGGACCAGGGTAACGCCTCTGAGCGACTCTGATAGGTTACGGCTCGCGACTCGAAATAGTCAGTCATCTGGCGGTTTGCGTGGAGGCCCAGAGACTTTTCAAGCATGATTCCGCTTTCCAACTGGAACTGGATTTTGAAATTAGCTTGCTTGGTTTTGCAAGCCATTGCCGGCTAGCAATTGTTTCGTTTTTCAATAGAATCGACCTAACTCAATACCGTGCCGGGCCAACGAAGCCGGAAATTCCGGACTGGCCAAGAACCGGGCTTCATTCTCTCGCTGGTTGTTCAACGGGTCGGCTGCCAAGAGCAGGGAATCGACCCAACCCGGATGGCAGAACAATATGGTTCGCCCCTTGAGGCCGACTAGAAACCGCTCGAAAAGTTTCCCATAAGGTTCCCGGCCGCTCAGGTCATAGATACCCGTGAGTCCGTCGTTCACGTCCAGACCCTTGACCCGCGACAGACGCCTGAGCCCTGGCGAAAATAACCCGTACCAGGCGCATCGACCGAGCGCCAATCGACGCTTGAAGACGGAGGCTCCAGTGAAGCCGGGAACTCGCACATATCCTGAAGCTGATTGCAAGTAATCAGCAAAGGCGGTGACCGCCACCTCTCGGATCCCGGGAAAGCGGTGAACAAACTGGTGCCCATCGAGATGGATAGGAGGTCGTCCCATCGCCTTCATGAAAGCGGCAAGTTGGCGTGACACCTCTTCCGCAATCTCGCCTATCGGCAGGCGACCGGCGACGGCGAGGGCGAACAGTCGGGCCGCAGACGGGAAACGTCCTCTGGGTGCCAGACGGGGCATGCGACCCAGCGGTTGTTGGTCGGTGAAGGTTAGGTGCAGACCTACATCGGCCCGATCCAGGTACGGCCTCAGCCAAGCCGCATGCTCCGGCCAGTGGGGGCTCGTAACCATACAACTGGTTGCTGTCAGGCGACCGGCTTCCAAGAGCTCACAGATGGCATTGCTGACCCCCGGGGCCAATGCATAGTCATCGGCGCACATGATCAGTCTTGCGCCCTGGTACGCTGCCTTAGACACTGGTAACCGGCAGACTGGTGATCACGGCCCCGAATCTGAGGCGGCGATCGCGATGAACCGTGAACGGAAGGTTGGAGAATTCGGTTGCGATGCCCTCAATCTGAGAGGCTCGATGGTAGTGCGGAACATAGCCGTCAGTGCGATAGCCATAGGCACAGGCCACATAGATGCGGTGCAGGATCTGGGATGGCACTGACCGCCGTTCCGAGAAACTGTGGAAGAAATCGGCGCCGCGGCCCAAGGCGAAAACCTGCTCGATCTCCTGATCGGACAGCCAGTCAAGTAGGCCCAAGGAAAACACCAAGTCGGCCTCAAGCGATTCAAGTCGAGAGATTGGGGAGTTCAGGAAACGCACGTCGCCCTCGACCCCTTCTTCTTCAACGCGCTCGCGAGCCCGCACCAGTGCGTTCTCGGAAATGTCAACGCCCAAGTAACTTGTTGCGCCAGCCCGCATAATCTCGGCCGCCAATAAGCCTGACCCGCAACCTAGTTCGATCACCCGCCGGCTTGCCGCCACGGCCTCGACGTTGGCTCGGGCAAATTGCATGCGATAACGAACCGAAGAACTTGAAATGCCCGCTAGCTGACCCAAAATTGTTGCGTTGTTGGCATAGCGGCTCACTTCCCAATCTAAGATCTTGTGCTCCCAGAAAGTCTTCGGATTTGCCACTGGCCTTTTCCCTACTTCACACATAGACCCAGCGCACTGTCCAACAAAAGCCATCAGGCCACCTGAATGGTTCGACCTGCCTCGACGATGTGTCCCAGCGCGTATCAGAGTGGATATGGCAGATTTGCATGTCAACGGCGGAGCAGAAATGGTCCACTTGATGTGATGCCGTACGCGCTGTTTGCGTGTTGTCCCGGTAGTCCATAGAAGGGACCCGCGCTGCTTCGTGTAGCGCTTTGCGTTACGCGACGCGAAGCAGCGTGGGAGGTCTCTGTGGGTCCACCGGGTCAACCATGGCATCGACGGTCAGGCAGTGGTTTTTGGGGATTTCCGCTGTTTTCGGCCTTGCTTGAGGCAATAGCTCTCGCCGTTCATTTCCAGGATGTGGACGTGGTGGGTGAGACGGTCCAGCAAGGCCCCGGTCAGGCGTTCGGAGCCGAGCACCTCGGTCGATTCGTCAAACGGCAGGTTGGAGGTCACCAGGGTCGCGCTGTCCGACCCAGACACATAGGTAACAGTCTGTACCTAAGACATGGGTGACAACCGCGGGCCGACAGTCGGCCCAAGCCGACTGCCGGATACCCAAGGTCGTGTCTTTGCCAGCTCTCGCCTCACCCAAACACCGCGACCGGGCGGACCTCGATGCGGCCGGTGTGGACGCCGGGGCACTTGGCGGCCCAGCTCATCGCTTCGTCCAGGTCCTTGCAGTCGACCATGTAAAAGCCGCCGAGCTGCTCCTTGGTCTCGGCGAAGGGGCCGTCGGTAAACACCGGCTCGGCCTGGTCGTCGGCCATGGTCACCGTGGTCGCCGTCGAGGTCGGCTGCAGCGGCTCGCCGTCGACCATCACCCCGGCCTCGCGCAGGGCCTGGGTGTATTCGATCCACGGCGCCATGTGGGCGGCGAACTCCGGCGAATCCGGCGACGGCTCGTTGCGGTCGGTCTCGGAGCTGTAGATCAGGAACATGTACTTCATCGGAGCCTCTCCTGAGTGCGTTGTGCGGGACTTTCATGAGGTTGACGAAGACCGGTTCCCGGAATCGACAGCCCGCGAAGATTTTTTTCACGGCCCGGCGTCGCCCCCCGGCGCTGCCAAGGCCTCCATGCGTCGCTCGATGAAACGCCGTTCCACGGGGTTCGTCGTCATCGCCAGGGCCTGGTGGTAGGCGCTGCGCGCTTCCGCCGGGCGGCCGAGCCGGCGCAGCAGGTCGGCGCGGGCCGCCGGCAGCAGGTGGTAGCCGGTCAGCCGGCCATCGCGGTCCAGCGCCTCGATCCGCGCCAGACCTGCATCCAGGTCGCCGGCCATGGCCACGGCAACGGCGGCGTTGAGCGCGACCACCGGGTTGCCGGCGGCGCCCTGCTCGAGCAACCCGTAGAGGGCGGCGATCTGGGTCCAGTCGGTGCTCTCGGGCGATGTCGCCTGGGCATGCACGGCGGCGATCGCCGCC
>Ga0126335_1002757_pt1 | contig 10672 bp, 8 predicted proteins | sample OlaspJWI45metaG_FD_108409 | JGI IMG/M metagenome (GOLD analysis project Ga0126335, IMG submission 108409) | Marine gutless worms symbiont microbial communities from Oahu, Hawaii - Olavius sp. 1 OAHU.JWI-45 metaG | ecosystem: Host-associated > Annelida > Digestive system > Unclassified | place... | reverse complement strand
TCTGCCACGTAACGGTCCTGGGCGCAGGCTGTTTATTCACCGCCTAGGCCATCTGAGCCCTTCATCCTTCCTGTAAATGAGGACTAACTAGGACTGGGAAGGCGAAGGCATGGTTCATTCCGTTCGCGGATAAATGCGTTAAACTGTGTAATCCCTTGGCAATGCGTGCCACACCTGAGCGCTTCTGTGACGAGATTTACCTCACAAAGAGGCGTTACATTAAGTATCAGTATACCTTTACCCTCTACCTGTACAGCTTCATTTCTGTCCACAATATCTCCGTTTGCATTTGTGTTGCTACTGACCAGGATACTGTCCGTAGAGCGGCACACACTGGGCCTGGTTGTAGTAGATAGGCTGAGCGTGGCTGAACGCGGAAGTCTTGAGCTCCAACACCCCGGGGCCTCCAGGCAGCGCTGTGACGTCATTGCACCTGCTAGACGGCGGAAAAACTTTCACGTAAGTCGTCTGATTGTCGTCGTCGTCGTTGTTGTTGTTGTTGTTGGCACCGATCACGTTGTTATTCGCTGTCGCCAAGCACAGCACAGCACTCGTGAAGCAGCATATCGACTTTCTTTATCCTCGTCTACAGCTGCAGTGGCCAGAAACTAAGAAAATTCTAGCCTTTGTCTTGATCACAAAAGTAATAATTTTTTTATCCCAGAACGCTCAGAACTAAGGATCATGATCCTTGAATTTTTCTCTTTAAAAGTGTTTGGTTTGCATATGACCAAATAAGTAGACAAGCACCAAAGAAATTTCCAACCTCACGGTTTGATTATGGCCTACCTATAGTTGGGGTGACGTAAGTAACGAATCATTCATACATACATAAGAAATTTTTGAAGTGACCTAAGTAAAAACCTCAAGGACCACTAAAAAGAAAAATGTAGTCATGGAAATAATATAGAAAACAGAAAGTTTTCAGTTTCAGGCAGAATGACGTCAGTGACACACAGTCAGTAATGTGTGGCAGACTGTTCCAGAGCGTCGGACCGGCATCAGCGAACGCTCGGTCGCCAACAGTCCGACGATGAGTGTGCGGCACGTCGAGCTGCAGCGAAGACGCGGACCGCAGACGTCGTCGTCAACGTCACGACAAAGGACCTCCAGCGTGTTTGATTTTGTGCTAAATGTAGCAACTCTTTCTTCGTACTTCGAGTTCGTAGTCTAATTCAGTAAGTACGCTCAACGTACGTTCAGTAACAGCGGCGACGTGTGTAGATGGCAGCGCTGACACCTGTTGTCGATAGAGCACACCTCCGGCTGCTACTGCACCTGCTGCTGCTGCTGATGATGACGACTCGTTTTGGCCAACAGATGACGAGGTCACTGTTGGAACACATGCACATATTCATGACAGTAACATTCTCAGCATGTTATATTATTCATAGGCCGTTGCTGGAGGACTTACTTGGCTGCGAGTGCCAGAGCTTATCCAGTACAAGCTGTCACGCTGTGTGTCCTGGCATACTGATGTCTCTACGGACGGGTCAGCGCTGTAGTATCTGTTTGAACTTGTTCAGCCAGTCAACAACCCTGAATCAAAAAAAATCAAAGGCAAAGACTGCGGGTCTTCATCAACCTCACAACTGGTCGTGACGTGCACGCGCCGATCCATGATCCGTGACTGTGCCTTCGTGTCGCCGCGCCACGTGCATGGAACAGCCCGCCTGACACAAACTGTCGTCTCTTAATAACTTTAAGAAACATGTTAAATCACACCTATTCAAAATGTCGAAAGAAGCGACATTACCAGCTGTCGTTGTTGCTGATGCTGCCATTGCTAATGACAACATCGATGATGATGATGATGTCTGTGGAGTGCTCTGGTCAACAGACAATGGTATCAGCGTCAACGTCGTCACCCCTGTACATGCAAACACAAGTTATGGCAAATGAAGAACAGCTTCAGCTGGGAAGACGAAAGGCAGGTACGGTTCATTCCAATCGTGGATAAACGCGTGGGTGGCAGTTAAAAAACAGAGATTCCTTGACAACACGTGCCATAATACATAATACTTGAGCACTCGGTGGCCGAGTGCTTAGCGTGCCAGACTCAGGCTCGGAAGAGCACGGGTTCGAATCGCAGTCGCGACGCTGTCGAGTAGCATTCTTAGGCAAACTGTTCACACCCATTGTGCCTAGGTCAACTCAGCCTTGCATCCCTTCGGGGTCGCTAAATCGAGTACCAGCTTCGTCTGGGGTAAAGGTGGGAAAGTCACCTCTGCTGGGTGGCAGGTAACACTGTGTGATCCCATATGGTAAGTGATTTCCCGTAGCGGTGTGGTGATCAAGGTTGTTCATCAAGTACATGTAGGCCCACCTGCATGCAAGGTTACATCATTACAGGTCTTGAATGTCCAGCAGTTACGATCTGCGACACCCTAATTACAGACGCCTTTCGAACAACTTCTGTATGATTAACTCGTTTCACTACATTAGCCGAGCTAAAAAGCGATAAAAGCGACACGTTATAATTTTGCTTCTAACAATGCTGTGTCAAAGGACTAATTTCCTGGTGGCCAAATATCTGCCGCCGGAGAAGCGTTGTTTCCACAGGCACTGCGCTGTGCGATGTGTGGCGAGTACCAGCGAGTCCTCGCTAGCGAGTTATAGTAACGAACTGGTTCAACAGTGGCGAGTTTATTCAACTGAGATTTTGACCCAAACACATGACAGTTTTCTGCCAGCAGTTGAAAACATAGTTATTTGGTTAATTCTATGTACATTGCTATGTTTCCACTTGACTATTATGAATAGTTTGCTTTGTGCAAAGCAAGAATTTAAAACAGTAGCCTATAAACAAAAATGTTACTAAACTGGTACAACTAGCCGGAGTCGCCACGCATCGCACAGCGCCCGTGGGAACGACACTTTATACAAACTGTATTATAGCTGATTTCATCAGTAGGCCTACCCAGAGGCGTAGTGTAAGTGGCACTGGCTGCCTGTGAGTCCAGTTTACTGCCAGCTGGCGGAAGTGCACTGGCGTCTGAGAGAGAGCTGTAGTTGAGGACCAGCGACGGTGAATGAAGTTCTCCAGTGGCAGGATATGATGATGACGGGTACTGTCCTGGGGTGTAGTAGCTGCCGCTACCTAGTGCCAGCTGATGTAGTTCTGATTCGGACAAAGTCGACGACATTTCTTGCTTGTACCACTGCAATTGTTGTCAACGCAAAACGTAACATTTATCATTCACAAGTATTAGCTGACTTAGAGAGAACGTAGAGTAAAGTAGACAACTTATCTAGGGCAGTAAGCATCACAAGCCGCCTCACGAGTGTTTCACACCAACAGTAAATACAAACTCCTTCCTAAGCCACATGGGCCCACTGGGCGGCGCTGATCTCCGTTTCTGTAGCCCTCAGCCAGACACCAGCTTACACTGCAAGACTACGGTGGACACCGTGCATCCCGTGGAGTGTCTGTTTACTTCTCAGCCGAAGTTGGTACTCAAATTCCAGTTCTCCATTGCTACATACTGCATACCGTCGTGCTGTGTACATGAGCCATTGTTCTTCTAACATTCGATATGCAGTTTTCATTGTTTTGTCTTTTGGCCACATCATCATCATCATCATAGACATTATTAAAGTGGCCTAAACAGTAAAAACTATTACAAGGACCAGCAAGCACAGCAACATCACATCCGAACAACCACAATGAAAGAGAGACAAAGGTGATGAAAAGACAGAGATCAAGACACTTACTACTGGCATCTGTTCGCGTTCATTAACTGCAGAGTGAAATGCCGCCGCATCTGTCTGAGATCGATTCACTGCAACACCACACATAGTAGAAACAAGTGGCTAAAGAAATGTAGTAACAGCTGCGTCGAAGTGGCGCCATCTAGCGAATGAGTAAGAACGATCGCCCGCATGATGGACATAGACTGACTGACGCCCATGTTACAGGATTATCGATTGCAATAGTCCGCATTTCATGCATTTGATGCGGCCTAACAATGTACCAGCAGTTAGTGTGACATTTCGCATGAAATTTCCTCCCCCAAATTCTTTAAAACTTAAAGTCGAAAGCTATGCATTTCGGCAGACGTAACTTACTTAAGTCACTCTTTCAGTCCCTGCATCATAGCCGCATCGAAGTAGGCCATGAAAGTAATTCAGTACATCTGCCACTGCCAGGACTCAAAAAGCAACATTCACTTGGCACCAACTTCTTCAGCAAACAGGTGCATCTTCAGCTGATGACTAGCCCTCCGGCGACGTTGGCAAAATTTATGGGTCTTGCTTACGCAAATGCCTTAAATAAACTTGCGCCAGGCTAACAGTTTTTGTAAAACCCCTAGTACAACCTATGTGTGTAATGCATTCGCCTCTTCCGAGAACAATCGCCGCCTCGCGCATCTCCCCACATACCGCAGACAAGCGATATTGTTGGGCTTGGGCGACTAGGTAGCACAATGGTTAGGTGTGCTTCGCGATCCAGGAGGTCACAAGTACGACGCTTTGCCTCTGCTCTCCAGTTGCCCAGTGTGGCGGTGACGGTTTGAACAACTGTTGCATTTTTCATGCAGCGGACCTTCACAGACTGTTTACTCACCGTGGTGGTGCCTAGGTCAACTCAGCCTTCCATCCATCTGGCGTCGGTTTGATTGAGGACAAGGCAAAGGCAGGTATGGTTCATTCCATTCATGGATAGATGCAGTGGTGTGCAGGTAAAACTGTTACATTTCTAGACAACGCGTGCCATACCTAAGCGCTCCTACAGTAAGGTTCTATCACTATGAGGCGCTATATCTAGTGCATGACCTTTACCTGTCTTCCCAGTGTTGGGTTAGCCTTAGGGTGCAATTAGGGTTAGTTTTAGCGTTAGAATTAGGGGTAAGGATAACAGTGTGATTGTGGAAGAGAAAGCGAAGATATTTGTTTGGGAAGCGACTGACCAGGAACTGGTTCAAGGCTCAAGCACAGCTCAGACTGACAACCGATACACTAGCGACTTACTATTGAAATGTCGAGATTGTTTCTTGGAGTCCGGCGACTGTTTGTTTAGAGCTAGTTCAGCACTGGTTGCGGCAGCGAGCAGACGAGCAATGTTTTCTCCGCTGTGCTGACGACCCGAGGAGAAGCTTGACATAGTCTCATCACTCAGCTTCACCGCAGCGTCACGACGGCCGTAGAAAGAGTTCTTCACCTTCTCAGCAAACTTGTTGCGTACAATTCTGTCACACATCATCGCAGGCACATAGGCCTATACTATTGGGCCGCATCGAACGCGTGTGATGCCGCCTTTTGCGATCGATGTTTCCGGCGTCTATACGTCTATCTGTGTCTGTCACGCGGCTTCGCTGTGCAAAAACAGCTGAACGGATCGAGGTCTTGTTTGGAGTGAAGACTTTTGGGGGCCCAAGGAACATTGCATTAGACGGGGATCACGATCCCCAACGGCGAGGGGAGAGAAGATTCGATGCGGCTTTGGCCACATTACTTTGGCCACTTGTTTATTGGCTGGTATGCTGCTAAGAAGTTCTTATTCCCAGTCTTTCTGTCACGATCTATGAATATGCATACGACACAGAGTAACAGTTCAGTTCACTTCGAGAACAACAGTTCTAAGTCCTCACCGTCAACTACCAAAACTGTTTGATGACTTTCATCAATATAAGACCCAATAATACCGTCTTTAAGTTTATCGCAGTGCTTTGTCAGCAAGAGCAGCAGTACTAAACAGTCTTTCCACTGGAGCACTTGTGTTGTAACGCAGAAATATTTTCTTGATCTCCGGATGTGGATTCAGCATAAGCATGTCTTTGTCATTTAGAAATTCCAGAAGATGCTGTAGTTCTTGTGACGTTTCAGCTGAGAATGAGAAAAATCCTTCAGCTGCAGGGTTTGTGGGCACAGCCACAGCTGTAGAAGTGCGATGAGTGTCTTCTGTCACTCCTGCCATATTATTTCTGACAGTTTGCTCGTCTATGTTTATGCAGTTCACATCATGAAGTATTTCAAAAAATACAAATACTAAATACTGCCCAGAAGTATTTAAATACTATGTAAATACTCCAATTTTATGTAATATGTAAATACTGGCTTCAAATATCGTCTGTGTTATTTAAATATTATTTAAATATTATTTAAATACTTTGGTATTTAAATACTTAACGACACTATGGTACGGTGATTATCAGTTGAGAAAACCTCCATTAATGAGGAAAGTTGACTGGGGACAAGTGCGCCATAAATGAAGAAGTAAACATGCGACACAGAAGGCAGACACTGACCTGTTAATGGAGCTAACGCTAGGCACTGTGTCGCTCGTACAGATGCCGTCGGCAAGCAGACAGTCGCGTATCTCCCATGCAAACATGGTCGGATTATCGTGCTTGTACTTGGTGATATGGTCGACGACTCCACTTGTCGCCACCTTCGGCTTTGATCCACCAATGATTCCCGGCTTGATTGAGCCCGTCTCGAAATACCTGCTCACGACACGTGCATACAGGGTGGCCCAAAAAACTGCACATTTCCATTTGCTTGATGTTAAATTGATATAACTTTGTGAAATATCAACCAAATTTTTATAATTTTTGGCTGAGAGGAGGAAATATTGAACATTGCCTGTAAACTGATCAGTACAATTTTGTGTGATTGACACTATTTAGTTGCTTGCCAACATAATTCATGAGGAAATTTTATCTTGAGACAGCACAGGAAACGGACAATATTTCTACAAGGTACTGTAGAAACGCGCAATAGGTGCTGTGGACAGTAGACATGCATTGTTTTGTTGAGAATCTATTCAGGTGTAAGTCTGCCAAAAGTTATAAAATTTAGTTGAGATTTCACAAAGCTAGGCCTATATCAATTTAACGTCAAGCATGGAAATGTGCAGTCTTTTGGGGCCACCCTGTACAATAGGCCTTCAGAATGTCTCGACTTTTCGTTTTTCACTTTTGCACTGCCCGGTCGGCCTGACTGCATGACAGTCCACGGATGCCAGGCACTAACGAAGTTTTAGTTGATTAGGGCTACATTCCATTACGTAGCAGGTTTCCGACCAGGTTCGCAACAAGTCTGCGACCAGCTGGCGACACTTGGGGTCAAAATCTGCAAGCGTAGTCGAATGTTACCACCAACTGTCGCATAATGTGATAATGAATGTGAGAAACTGAAATTAATTGCTGAACTACGTGCAAGCATGATTATTTTAATTTAGATTTGCTCAGTGCTGACCAGGTTGATGCTGTGATTGGGTTTATGTGTAGGCTGATCTTTTTTGTAATTTTTCTTATAATATTGCAATACAAATTTCATGTTAAAATAAATTAAACCTCACCTACTTATTTCTTGTCAAATAAGATTTAGCTGGAATTTGCGGGACCAGCGGGCGGTGGACGCGCACCTAGCATCAACGCATTCAAGTCAAGACTTGAGCGTATTAGGGACAGCCGGATGGGCTTTTTCATCGACTAGTCCGCTGAGTCCTAGGCCTTACTGGTTGGATGATCTGCCAGTGAGGCTGCACAAGGGAAATGACAAAATAGATATAACGTCAGCAACCAAATGCAGAAAGCTCGTAACTTGGTAACTGCTTTCAATGACCTATAGCGTGGGCCAAATTAAATGGGGCCACGCATTTCAGCTAATAACTTTAGATGTGCGGATCTTCATTATTTTTGGTAGAAAACAAGGCCATTTAATTCTTACCATGACAACATAATCTGCATACATTAATTATGCAAAATAAAGTGGCGCCATCTGCCGAAAGAAAGGCATGGTAATAAATAATGATCGGTCATCGTGGTTTCGTTATGCTGATCAAAGCTCTAAAAAGTAAAAAGTCACAGTTAATTTAACAAATAACAACAATGACTGACATCATTGTGAGGTAGTTAATTACGACCATCAGTGGTGTCACAAATTTCAGTAAGTAAGAACGTTCGTTTGGTTTTTGTATGGTTTAGTACGGGCAGAGAATGTTTTCGTTGTCATTTTTACTTGCTGGATGGCGTTGCGTCATTTTCTTAAATGAATACATAAAAATGACAAATTCTGATTAAGAAACGAAATGATGTTGAAGTTTGTCAAGAGTGGTTTAGATCTGATCAGTATATCTAGAGTTACAAGCTATTGAAATGACTGGCCCCAATTTAATATGGCCCATCCTGTATGGCCCGTACTCGTCGCGTATACTTTTTCGTCTAACAAGGTAAGTCTTGATGACTAATGACTGGCGCGCGACGGGTGAAACAATCGGGAGTCACGCACCTGCCAAGTATTTTACTGACGCAGCCATGAGAGACACGCAATTGTCTGGAAATATCGCACGGTCGGACACCCTGATGAGCTAACTCCACGATCTGATGACGGACAGTCTCCGGCAGAGGGCGCCCATTGACGAATATCCCTCCCATCTGATTCACTCCACCAAATTCTACAACAGCCATATCATCAATCAATAAATCCCCTGCATTGGAGCGGCCTTATAGGCTACTTCCATCGTAAGGATTACTAAAAGTATGCGTTAAAGCGCTGTCATCGTCGGCGAAGGTCAGACTGGAACAGAAATGTGCTGGAATTGTCACCGACAGCGACACACCGACATTTACGGACTCGGAACTCCTGAAAACTCAAAATTCATGACGCCTGGGTCGGAACGAGACAGCCTTTGATCAATGTCTATGCCATGTTGTATATTTTCTATAGTTGTATATTTTTCTATGTTACTTTTTGGTTTGTTGTATTGTTTTCTTTATTATTATGCTTCTACATACGGGTGAACAAAGATGAATATAAAATACAATTTGTACAAAATGTACATTATCAATCCAAATTATTAATGGAACTTATATTTCCTACTCTGGTTAATTCAGCCTTGCAGTTGTAAATAAGATCTTGATTGCTCCAGAACTTGTCTAGCATATTCTTAAAGGAGTCAGTAGTACTAGCAGAGATGACAGATTCTGGCAAACTGTTCCAAGTATTTACCAGGCTACTAAGTTAACTATTTACTGATTTTACGCCTACAACCTTTTGACTGTATTAATATTGTCTCACTCAATATGTTTCTCTTTTTTTTCTCTGTTGATTGACACGTTTTTTGTGTTCCTGATGAACAGTTGTGGACATATATATTGTGGTTGCTGTTTGGTCTGCGATACGTGACAGTGACATTGTAAGGTGGTCCTGCAGCAGTAATGCGACAGCGCCACCATAATAATACTCATTTGTAATAGTAATAGTAATAATAATTGTCGCCTGTTACAAAACATTAAAACAATTAATGGTTGTCGTAATGTTTCTACAACAGCGATGCCTATACTTGTATAAAAGTTGGGATTAGGGTTAGTCTTCGCTGCTCGTCACAGAAATAACTTATAATGTGTCGAGTGAGACGCTAAACCTTATATTCACTCACTCACGCTGTTCTTTTACAGGTGTCGGCTAGTCTTCAGTTTAGAGGCTTACGGTTAGGTATGTTTTCTAAGTATTGCTATGGAGACGTCTAGTATTAAGGTCATTTACCAGCAATGAGCAACTGTTCACAAAATTCCGTCACCACCTTCTGATGAACAACATCCTTTGTGACACACCAGACATTCCGTTACAACAGCGTTCGATACCTAATCCCACACGAGCCACTGCACGCCGAAGATTCCAACAAAGCAAATCCTATATTAGCCCGGTCGTCTCCGTTCTGGTCGACTGGTTTCTGACTTAGCTCGACCGTGACCAGTCAAGTGCGACGGATGATAAAACATCGCCTAAACACAGACTTACGTTTGTCGCCGTTGACGGCATCACCGTCTAGCGTGTCGATGCCGGTCGACATTGTAGACATACAGGCTTCCGTTCAGCTTGAGTAGTCAGCAGCGCAGTGAAGCGATAGGTGTGGACTTAGGGATTCCACGCCTGGATCGCCCGCCTGCCTGCCTACCTACACCAGCCCATGCGCGCACCTGCCCACACAGGTCTGTCTCTCACTAGAGCTTAACTATACCTACCTGGTTGGTCGCACTATTATGTGACGTTGTGGTTACAGCCATCCGACCTGGCCTCAGACGTGGGTCGGCGCATGCACATTCAGGTCGGCTTCAAATGACATCCGAACATTGATTGTTCCCAGAACCCACAACAAATTCGGCGAATGAAGCTATTCTGCAGCTGGCCCAAGACTGTGGAATGACCTTCCACCCTGACTACGGCGGCCAAATTTGTCCTTTATGATGTTTCGTCAGCATCTTCAGACTACTTTGTTCGACCGAAGCGACTAAATTCCTGTTTGTTTGGGCTCAAGAAGAAGGTTTCGTGTTGGGGGGGGGGGGTTGACAAGGGGATTAGTGCTCGCGATTAGGTCTACGTGATCGTTTGGGCATCATCCGCATAGACACTGCTTTATGCTCAGTTGATGTTGCGGTATGTGAGCTCCGACTCAGACAATATCTTTATAGTCTAGAGTTCCAGGCATAGACTGCACGAGGTGTTTTGAACTCTGCTACGTCTACGTCTAGAAGCCCCTCCTACGTCGCGCTCTGTCGGATGCAGGCGACGCCTAAACGATTAACTAATTGCGCGCACTAGCCAGGCTTCAGTCCGTGCAGAACGCCGCTGCACGGCTGATTTTCACAGCTCGTCGTCAGGACCACGTCCAACCACTACTTCGCAGCCTACACTGGCTTCGAGTCCCAGAAAGGATCTCGTTCCG
>Ga0126335_1002756_pt1 | contig 10673 bp, 8 predicted proteins | sample OlaspJWI45metaG_FD_108409 | JGI IMG/M metagenome (GOLD analysis project Ga0126335, IMG submission 108409) | Marine gutless worms symbiont microbial communities from Oahu, Hawaii - Olavius sp. 1 OAHU.JWI-45 metaG | ecosystem: Host-associated > Annelida > Digestive system > Unclassified | place... | reverse complement strand
AGCCGAGCTTTCCCGGTTGTCGGCCCACAGACTTGGAACAACTTGCCGGAAGACGTGACGTCAGCAGATTCACTCTCTACTTTTCGTCGCCTGCTCAAGACACACCTGTTCAGAAAATCTTTTTCGGATTACATGCTGGACATCAACTGACTGTTTCTGGTGGACCTAGCAGTAGTACCGCTACTTAGGCCACCTTAAAAATTGACTGATTGATTGATTGATAGAAACCTATTATAGAGACCTTCTTGGTGTTTAGCATTTTTATCAAATTACAAACGCATGTCGATCAGCTTCGTGCAAGCTGCATATGCCATACTGGGAGTTTGCAATGTCTTTAAATAGCTATGATCATTAGCTCTGCGAGAAGACTTTACGCCTGCAGCGCAGCATCCTTGCTTTTCATCATCTACGGCCTGTCACGTTTTTTTCGTGCACGTCTATCGTAGCAACGCCGTCATCGACACCACCAACACTGCGCCGTTGTATGTTATGGTCAGAAGTAATCAGCGGCATTTTCACAAGACATGCGGTGCATCAACACTTCACGACGGAGGCCAAACAACTGCAGCTATAAGTTATAAGACATTAGGCCTAGCTCTAGTTTCGTTTAGACTGTATTCACTTTATCTTTTACTGAAACCGAAGATAATTTGAGGAAAGGTTTTTACACCGGATTTTGACGCTAAAATTAAGCTTTAATTTAAAACACTGGTTTTAAACTTTGGTTTTAACAAAAGATAAAGTGACCCATTGTATCAATCCAGCTTTTTGCTGCCAAACCAAATAAACCATTAGTATTACCAGCTGAGGACGTTGATCGCTAAACCCAACTAGTGATAAGATGCTCGAATATGACGTGCGCTGTAGGCCGACAATTCCTCTTCATCTCCTATAATGCCGTGGTCAGCAAGGACCGTAGGGGATAACCACGTATGTTCTCCATCTGTACAGAGTGGGCCAAATTAAACGGGGCCACTCATTTCAATAGCCTATAACTCTATATATACTGATCAGATCTAAACCATTCTTAGCAAACTTCAACGTCATTTCGTTCTTAATCAGAATCTGTCATTTCTAGCTATTAATTTAAGAAAATGCCGCGGCGCCATCTAGTGAATGAAAATCTGTCCTTATTAAACCGTACAAAAAACGTTCTTACTTACTTCAATTTTTGACACCAGTAATGGTAGTAATTAACTACCTCACAATGATGTCAGTCAGTGTTGTTATTGTCAAATTACCTGTGATTTTTTTACCTTTTAGCAATTTGATCAACATAAGGAAAGACGATGGGCGATCGTTATATATTACCATGCCTTTCATTCATCAGATGGTGCTACTTTATTTTGCATAATTAATGCATGCAGATTACGTTGTCATATTAAGAATTAAATGGCCTTATTTTCTGCTAAAAATAGTGAAGATCCGAGCAGCACTTCAGAAGTTATTAGCTGAAATGAGTGGCCCAGTTTAATTTGGCCCACCCTGTATATGTCTTGCCACATCAGGATGTCGTCGATCCACTTCCATGCATGTTGTCCTGGTTGTATTTCGCCTTTCACCATCCCCAGCATCAGTGTCTTTAACAGTAGTAATTAGCAAAACACAATATAGCGAAATGCATCGAAAGCAATATAATGAAGATTGCCATAAAACTGGAAAATATAAAACGGACCGGTCATTCACGCGCTGTCATGACGTACATGACATGTAATGTGGACTGTGGAACATGAGCCACAAACTAACACGAAATTTGTAGTAAATAGATTGAGCATAAATCATATCAACAAAACGTGCATAGTAACTTACTAACATACTAGCCTACCTATCACTTAACTGCCTGAACCTGCTAGAACACTCAATGAATATAGCAAATGTATTGTTAATGGAACGTCAGAGCGTTTGTTGTGGTTGCGATTGAAAACCCCAGCTAGTTCACGCTTTCAAAACGCCTCAAACAGAGCAACGCTGGCTGCTGGAATGTTTCAATAAATTCATTCTCCCAGCCTTTTCAAATGTCAATTCTTTCTGCTAGAAATTATTCACACTGGGCCATTTTCGTTGGCAGTATCAAATACATAAGATTCAAACTACTGCGACTGATGATCCTGTTGGATAAACGTATGTCAGTCTGACTGTCTGTCACGCGGGCGGGCTGTGCAAAAACAGCTCAACGTCCTGTTTGGCGTGAAGACTCATGAGGACCCAAGAAACATTGCAATGGTCCCAATCCCACCACGGCAAAGTGGCTGGGGTTCGATGCGGACTTTGCTAAATTACTTTGACCACTTGTCTGAAAATGTAACGAGTAAGTTTTCAGTTATTTGAAGCACGATCACAGTGCGCACATATAACAATTTCGCGACAATAAACAGCGACATATAGCGTGTCGCGGTCAGCTAGATGCGCGACTACAGCGGATAAAAGGGCTGGTGATTTGCGGCTGAATCAGCGCCGGAATTGCGCTTTTCGCGACACATTCGGGAACTTGCTGCTACTGGTGGTGGTGACAGACCGATGCGCCTGTGTCACGTATAACCGCACCAGTCTATCATTTCTCTGCCACATCTTGTATATGAATATCAACATCATAGTACGTCAATAAGCCTGTATGCCTGTCCCGCGTCGTTCCACGCTATAACGCCGGCGACGGTAAGCATGGATTATCGTTTAATGCATCACTTAATGCGTTCGTATGTGTGTGTTCGGCGGGGGGCAAAACCACGGACATAAACGGACCGCAGGTGGTCACTGGATAATAGGAATTCAGTCCCAACTAGCGGTCTACTCATCAAAGCGACATATGCGACAATAAAGCCGATTAGCTGCTACCAGCCGATACCATGCAGAACATCATTATGTGTTGGAAAGTGCTATTGAGTAGGAAATGTTTCAGTCAACGCAAGGAACTGGTATATGAAACAGCTACTGACAAACTGCCGACAATTGCAGTTTCGCGATGTGTTTAGTTCAGATAAGGCCACAACTCAACCTGAGAGAAAACAAGCAACCTATGAGTTGTGTTGTGAAGTCCAGCTGGAAGTTGACGCAAATGGGGATCTTTCATCCGGCACCAAATCGCACCATGTTTCGGCACTGTGTCGATCGCGTTTCGGCACGTGAAATTGTCCCGTTGCTAATGTAGGCTATATCACTTAACTTAACAGCCGCCGGGCTAAACGACGCTTTCTTGGTCCAAAAATATAATGGTTCGACTACGGTACAACAATGGTAGGAATAGGCCTAGGAGAGAACTGGCGTCCGCTCTCACATGCAGAGACAAAGAAACGCTCCCCGTCCAAGCGCGCGTTGAACCAATGGGATAACCTTTGCCTTTTATCTAGCGGTAACGTTGTCACATGTGACACCGTGATCAACAGATAAGAAGACACACAGAGAAACATGCACGGAAACGATTTGTACTATCTATTAGCTCAGCTGAACTAACAAAGCGATTACAGGTGCCAGCGCTCACCATCGATACGTGCCAGTTACATCAACCGCCGCATCACCATTAAATTAGTAATCGACGCGACGAAGACTGAACGCAGCGGACACTGGACAGTAAACGAATTAACGCCAGTTATAATACTCAACGTATAATTACAATGTCAGTGTTTATTGAATTGGAACATTATCAGCAACAGGTATCTCCGGGGTGTGTAAAACTGACTTATTGCGAATCAATATTAATCTCTTAAATAGTGCCATATATATATAGTTAGTAAATATGGCACTAACCTGATGAAGAGCCGTCAGTCCGTCGTCGTTGCACGCATCCGGGCTCGTACCTGTCCGCAATAATTTGCGCACTGAAACACACACACACACATATACACAGACTAAATTAATTATCAGGCATCGTACCCGATGTCCATGTGTGCAGACAAGGAAGTGTCAACGTCGGACAGTCCCTGTTCACGGACATTGACTATGCAAATGATGCGGTCCTGTTCGCTGAGGACGACGCTCAGTGGACGTCTATCCTTGAATCATTCGATACAGCTGCGAACACTATGGGCCTCCACACATCCTGGGCAAAAACTAAAATTCAAAATGTTGCCTCCGAACCTTCACCACCTTTCTGTGTCACATCAGGACATCAAGTGGAAGTGGTCAATAGGTTTACATACCTCGGCAGTGATGTTGACTCATCGGGCTACTGTACACCAAAAATTCTCAGGAGGATCGGCTTAGCCTCATCCATTATGTCCCAGCTGGATCGTGTCTGGAGGCAAAGTCGGCTGAGTAACACTATTAAGTTTTGCATCTCCTGTCACCACTGCTATATGCTTCTGAAACATGGACACTATTAAAAGTTGATATAGCGAAACTGGAGGCCTTTCATATGATGAACCAAAGGCGAATACTCGGCATCCTCTGGTTTGCAACGAACGTGAAAGTCGCCACCCTCTCACAGCTGCTGTCCATATAAATGAAGCTATAAGTCGGATGAGACACTCTCTCTTTGGCCACGTCAGGCGTATAGATAAATCTGCTCCTGCCCACCAAACCCTACACCACTCAGTCACGACACGACAGGGCTCAGGACGGTTTGGCACCTGGAGAAGGCAACCAGGCCGTCCACGAAAATGCTGGGTGGATGAAGCCACCACGAGCACAGGGCTCTCGCCTTCTGATACTTGGAGTGTTGCGACGGATCGGTCAGCATGGAGGGCGCTACGACCCGTCGACGGTCAAGCGTAGAGAGAGAGAGAGAGAGAGAGTACACGATGGGATGGAACGATAGCTGGCCAGCCAGCCGCAGAAAACTCCTAAATGGTGGAATCGAACCTCCGGTCGCGAATCTGACAAAGATTCTAAATCAGAAACCCCGATTCACTATTAGCGCTTAACAGCAACCATAACTCATTTTGCTTGGTTTCGAAGACACACAGGCGGAAGGACGGACGGACGGACGAACAGAAAGACGGACGGACACTGCATATCATTACTATAGGTTTAACAAAAATGGTACTGATTACAGCAAAATTATCACTGGAAGGCTGTAGCCAGTGTGATAAGCTATACGTGGTGGCCTCATCCACCCAGCATTTTCGTGGTAAGCAAGTGCGACATTTATGTGTTTCTTATTATCTAACATTTTCACCGAACACCGGACATAAGAAACTCGAAATGAAAGCAGAATAACGCATAGTTGCAGAGTAATGGTGTATCACCAAGCTGCAAGCCACTGCGTTATGTGTCACTTATTTGTGCACCATTCGCGTTCTTGTTTGCAACGCCAAATTCATGGTTACCGGAAAATCGTCACCCCTCGCACGACTATCCACAACCCAAACCCTAATCTATAGGCAGACGCCATGCCTGAAGGGCCGGTTGCACTAACGCCACTTAACGTTAATGGCTGATTAACTCCATTACAATATAATGGAATTAATCAGTCATTAACGTTAAGTGGCGTTGGTGCAACCCGCCTTAAGTACGGCGGCAGATGTATAAACGTAACGATGTTATACAGAGGTACGTCGGGACTCGGGACTCACAAAACGTCATGTGACACGGCGTGTGTGTTCAGAATAACGCCGATGACGACGAGGACATTCAAAGTTGCAGAGTAAATAAGTTGACCAATATGACACGAGATACACTACAAGACTTACAGGTCGAAACTTTGTTTCGCTACGCATAAACTGCTGCGAGAAGTCGTAAAAAATCTACAGCCACGATTTTTCACTGTTAACTACATCCTTATGACGTGGCGTATTTCTACTGTTCTACACAGGTGGTTCTCGACCTATACCAAATTTTCTAGGCACGACTAGTAGGCAATATCTCACAATCTTCTCTGCCAAAAATTATCTATGATTGGCTTATTTTGGAAATGTTATGCCAAAAATCGTAGGGGTCCGGTTTTTAAACACGGTATATAAGCTTATAGAAATTGATAATAGAAATGCGGTAGTCGGATTTATTGATGGAATTCGTGCATACATTGTTCCGCTTCAGTAAAGACCGCATCCATGGCCCCATGCTATACGCTTCCAATCACGCCGGCTCAAGCTGGCGGATCATCGTATAAACGTAACGATGTTTTATAAGCTCCATGCAGCAGCAGCAGCAGCAGCAGCAGCAACAACACAGTGGAGATTACTTGCGGACGTGAAGCAAACAAATCCGTTAATTTTCTTCCCAGTAAGGGCGGAGAAACGGATGCAGACGACCGAGTCAACAGGCGGATGGGCGCGAGCACAACGACGTACGACGAAGGTCGGACGGTTATTGCAGCATACGAACAGACGAATGTCGATCATCAGCCTCGGACGGACGTCTACTGCAGATACACGTACCGCTAACAGTGGCAGCAGTTCGAAACGATCATTAAATGTGTCGATAGTTATAATACTGACATTATATCAGTAGAATATGTCAGTTCGTGTGTCCGACCGTCCGCAGGCTGTCAGCTATGGAGCACTGCACAGTAAAGCGTACTGCCAACCCAAGCTGTAGTCAGTCTTTAACGTGATTGCCTGTCTGTTACAGAACGCGCTGGAAGAAAGCGTTGATAACTTGGCTTAACTTTTCAGGCATGTAACTGCAAATGACCGATCTCTAAGTTGTTTTCAGCAATTCGTACGTAGCATGGATGTTCTTTACAAAGTACAAGAAACATGGCAAACGACAAGTAACTGGCGTAAAGCTCAACGAGAGGATACTGCCTAATAGTTTCTGAGCTTCAAAACTTCTGCGACAACATTGTCACAGTTATTTGTCTTGTCCAAACATAGTGTACAAACTGCTTCTCGAGCAGAAACTCGGAATCAAAAACCTGAACACATGCAACACACTGACTTTCGATACTGTCAATCTGCCTCTGATCCATCACAGTCTGCTAAATTCACCTATAAGTGTTCTTTCGGCTTATACTTAATATTTATTGCGTAGATACGTCCTTTAGAACAATTTTTTTTATAAAATTCGTATATGATAGAATATTATGTGGCGAAGAAATCGGCTGCAGGTTGCATCAGTTCAGCGATCTCGCACTCCCTGTGCGTCGGAGCTTTATCCTGCTGGAACACTTGCACAGTAAGTTTAAAATATCACATAAGTTGTTACAACTGTTTAAAATTTTCCTAAAAAAACAAACATGTCTTTTCCTTAAACACGGTACAGAGAAGTTTACAGACTTACTACGTATAGTTAGTCCGCGATAAGTCGTGTCGTGTTGCGTGATTCGCGTCTAATGTGCATGTACATTGAGCCTAACCGTGGCATGTCATGAATGATGGGTAAACTAATCGAATTGCTGTATAACGAATCTGCTAAGACTATGCTGGACGGCTGTTTGTCGGTACTGATGCCTCATCGTGACCACGATATCGTGTTATATAGCCGGTATATCTTTGCTGAAATGAAACAGTTGTCTCTAACCAGCAATATTCACCTGTATCCTAACAGACACCTTCATAATTACAGACTCGATCAGAAACACGCTGCTAATGCACAGTGTATTACGACATAGTCCAGGTGTTAGAGTGTCTCAGACAGCTGGAACTACACCTGTTGTATCGACAGCAGTAAAAGGACTGGCGAGTTTCTAACGAGCATTTGTAGCACAGTTCAGTTTAAACAAAGAAAATCAACTAACACAAACTCACTAGCTTTCGCGTGACCTCACGGAAGGTTATTTGAGGTCATTTAAGTTTAAGACAGAAACGATGCCAAAGTTTAATGCTAGGCGAAGTGTATACAATTCACCATTATGATGACAACGACACAGTCTCAAATTTCGAATAACTCATCGGCGTCGTACAGGTCATTATTCTAACCCCATCATTGCACTTTCATGCAAGACATTCGAACTTTTCGAACAATGACTGCGACGCGCTGGTTCAGTCGAATTCATTTGTCGTTTCATACTTACAGCAATACACACGTCTTGAGTAGAATTACAGATCGAGAGCTACGTCACAGACCTATTTGCGTACCAATTTTCACAGGTTTTGACGGTTTATTGTGTAGGCAAGATACAGGATTTAGTTTCGCTACTGACTCGGGCAACACGGTTTTTAGCGCGCGTCGTAAGACGCCGGTATTGCCACCTCAATTCCGTCTGTCCATCTGTATGTCACACTTGTGATCCATGTCAAAATGGTTCGAGATATCGAAATAAGGTTTGCACCATACGATACCCTAGTGTATACGAGGATTCTTCATGCGAACTTTCGTGGTTAAACAGGCCTATCTAGCCTCTCAGCAGCAAAGATTTGACCAATAACCTCGATATCTTGAAAACGGCGACGCAAGTTAGTATAATTCACTAACAGGAAGTCGTATATGGGCTTTCCATTGGTGCCAACATCGGTGACCTCAAATGACCTTGAACGACGTTATGGCTCCTTATGGTCGTTTTTGAGCGTTTTTTTCGTTGCATACGCTACGTTTCGGGGCCTACCACGTCAAACTGGCTGAAGCAAGATCCACTCTGTCTGCAACAAAAAAATGTAGCACAAAGACTAGTTTTTGACAGTATATAGTTCATGACGATATTCGCTAGATTGGCCCCAAACGAGTACGTTAAAGAGAGGGACCCCCTTGTCAAAAGTGCAAATGTGACCAATACATCGCGATATCTCGGAAACTGTGCGAGATACGATGCAAAGAACTCGCCCGAACTCGCTAGCACTCGCACTCTCTCACACTAGCTCACACCCGCTCGATCTCGCTCGCACTCGCTCTCACTCTCACTCTCTCGCACTTTCTCGAACTGGCTAGAACTCGCTCGCACTTGCTAAAATTCGCTCACACACCAACATACAGACACAACAACACCAAAATAAGCCTGCTAAACCAACTATAGCTGCCGCACAAGTAGTAAATTTTCAAACAGTAGGCTATATTTGTCGTTACCGGCTTATATCGAATATTACTTTTTTATCATAGACTTCATGTCCACGTATTGACCTATAACAGTGTCAACCTTAACCCATAGGTTCGCCTCATTCAAGAACATTGCTGCCAACTCTCATACGATTCCCCAGCTAAATTGTTCTCAGGCGTGACGGTTGCCACTAAAACCATAACACCTATGATAAAAGAGATCGATTGCCATCACAATCCCGTTTGTTCGTCCTTTGTCACGTAATCGTGGGTGACCAAGACGACGCGCGCTATCTCGGCCGTAGCTAAGCGCTTGTGCCATGAAGTTGAAACTGTTTGTTACCGTTTTGCGCAAAAAAGTGGCAGGCAAACGGACGGACGGATGTGATGGAAAATGTAAGGCAGCCCCACGGAGAGCGCACAATAATACATTATCATCAGCAGCAAACTGACGAAAGTCATCTGTTAGCGGTCACCACGGTCCACGTCGCCGACTTCCGACTCGTAAATAGCCGAGCATTCGTCCCGACGTAGGTTAGGTTTTCTATAATTCAGACTGCAGTAACCTTTCCTTGGACGTATAGGATAAGCGTAGTTTATCGCTGCGGTGATAATGACGGCATAATCCGATAACGTAGTATAGCAGATGTCACCGTGACAAGTGCGCTGATGTATTATTAAGCTGGCCACACATGCGCACACGCACAGCGACGTGGGTATTGCGCATCTGTTTTTATGTATATATGTCATACGATAACTGTCGAAAGCCTTGACCTCGAATGTCTACTGTTGGTATGCCGGTACACGTTTAGAAAGTATACAGGTCAAATTTGCACGCCAAGATCATCGGCCTTGGTCCAGTTTTGATAGCGGCGTATTATTAGGCCGCAACGAACGCATTCGATGCGGACTATTACGACCAATAATCCTGTAGCGTTGTGTGTCTGTCTGTCTGCATGGATTAGGATCCTGTTAGGAGTGGAGACTCTGGGGATCCAAGGCACAATGTAATAGATGGGGGTTCCGATCACTAAGCTACGGCAAAGTGGGGTTTCGATGCGGCCTTCGCCAAATTACTTTGGCCAAGCCTCTTGTGTCATCGCATGTCAAAAGCAGCAGCGATAATTACTCTGAAGCCCCCACGTATTTCACAGAACTGTTTTTTTCTGCCGGAGCGTAATTTGCGCGACAAAATGATTCAATTTCTACAGCACCGAACCATTACTGCGGTCTGTCCCTGCTAAATACTATAGGGAACTTCCAGATTTCCCTTGATTTTGTGGCTCCGCTAGGTTTACATGTTTCATCGGCCAAGACAAAACTAAAGGATCTGGGCTCTGACCCTCGTCCTGCTGCCATTAACGGCAACCTTGTCGAGCCCGTGGACACGTTCGGTAGCCTTCAGTCTTGTGATGGATACTGCTGGCCAGACATGAAGCGTCGCATAGGATGCGCAGTTAGTGCGACGTCGTCACTACACCACACGTGGAATGATAGGTGCCTCTCAATCTCAACAAAAATCCGTCTCTTCCAGGCTTTGGTACTCTCAATACTTCTTTATGCTTCCGAGACCTGGACTCTCCGCATCACTGATATGAAGACACAAGAGGCCTTCTACTTGAAATGTCTCCGGCAAATCCTCGGGGTTCGCTGGCATCAACACATAACTAATTCAGAGATACTGTCCCATGCCGGCGTTGGCCCACTAGCAGAGCAGATCGCCCGTCGACGCACAGCAGCTTTTGGCCACATTGCACGACTGACCGACAATGTTCCAGCTCGTCCGTTGTCTGATCGACGCATCTCTCGGCCGACTTCCCAGTAAAAGT
>Ga0126335_1002755_pt1 | contig 10674 bp, 7 predicted proteins | sample OlaspJWI45metaG_FD_108409 | JGI IMG/M metagenome (GOLD analysis project Ga0126335, IMG submission 108409) | Marine gutless worms symbiont microbial communities from Oahu, Hawaii - Olavius sp. 1 OAHU.JWI-45 metaG | ecosystem: Host-associated > Annelida > Digestive system > Unclassified | place... | reverse complement strand
GAGTGCGAAACGACCGGTAATTTCGTTTGAGTTCAAACTGTCGACGAGTGCCAGTATAAAAGATTTTTAATTTTGTAGAGGAAATTTGTGCACTTCCCCCCTAAGTTCCTGCAAAAATCTTTCCCCCTACTTTTTCCATGGTGCATTTGCTCCATCGTTTATATAGTGTAGACGCCCCTCATTACAACAATAACAAAACGATAGTAATAGTAATATTTAAGTGAAAAATCTGCAGCAAAAATATATCAAAAATCAGAAAGTGCTAGTGCGGTGTTCAAAACTTGCAGTACGGTACATACTCTACCAGTCAGTCGATCTCACAACTCGTAAACGCACTATCAAAACAGAGGATCCAGTGGTATAGAATGTTTCCTTAAACTTGATATCCTTAGTCCTTCGTCAAAAGCATTTGGTGGTCGGCGGGCGCAGTCGATCACAGTGAATGTCGACTGTTTGTCGTTACGAGTTCTTACGACGTCATTGATGTACGAAGTAACTGTTTTCACCAACGAGCGAATGCGGGCTAGTGCGAGAGAGTGCCGGCGAGTTCCAGTTAGTTCCAGCGAGTCCGATCGTGTACAAGAGTACAAGTGATTACTATCTCTCGCCACGCAACGCAAGGCGCAGCGAACGTGAAAACGACGCTTTAGTTTGACTAATCGGCGTTCTTTAAATATCGCTACAACCTAGAGTATTCACAGTGACAGACGTTGTTAAACGAGCAAAAAAAATCACACAGCAGTGCATAACTAACACGAAGGCTAACTTTCATGACATAGTCCACCAGGGAATGGATCCATATATTAAGCTCAGAAGTCCAAATGCCCATTGTCAGTATATGTCGTGCTCCTTGTGTGAAGTCATATTACGCTAGTTAGCTCAAGCTCATCGAGTTCCTGGACATATGTCGGCATTCAAAAAACTTCGTCGACAGTGTCGTTTACAAGCGGTGCAGTGACAGATTCATACCACTTTCACAACGTCATACAGCAACACTTTGCCAAAGCCAAATATTACTACGAAAAAGGCTAACAGAAATAATCACGACGTTTCCTGACTATAGACTAGACTAATAAACACGGGGCGTGGCGCCATGGGAGCATTTTTGGGTAAACCAAAGTTCCGGTTCGTGGCGAAGTTCAGCAATAAAGTTATAAATATAGAAGTTATTGATTACCTGGTACATCAAATCAGTAATATACCAATGTTAACGTTTATAACAGCGTTTGACTGACGCATAAGCCTACAACAAAAGTACAAGTATTCCATTGTAGTGCGCGTCTGACATCGAGTTATCTAATTATCTAATTTCAATCTGACGTCTAAACAGGTTGACCGGAACAACAGTCAAACATGTAAGTTAGTAAGTTAGAACATTTCTAGACGGTAACAGAATCGACAGCAAAAATTCTTCAACTGCCCGTCGGTGTTGATTAATGTCTGAAAACTGAAAGCTGCTGCCTTTAGAGACTGATGTCACGCAGTGCAGATGACAGACCGCAAACTGTTTTATCATATTTCGTAACCCACCTCGTTTATCTTGTTTTCCTTAAAGCGTTCTCTTGTCAACAAACATAACAACAGTTTCATAGTTTCGTGCTTTAATGTTTACAATAGATCCGTGTCACAGTCACACTATTCAGCATCGTCAGTGACTTGACGCTGTTGAATAGTACGTGCTGCTATGGATCCAGTCATTTCCATACTTTCGCTCGGCCGTTGGGTGACCTTCATCCAAGGAATTAGACGTAGCAGGACGCGCTTGACGGGCTCGAACTTGGCCGCGTAGATAAATGGGTTGGCACAGATGTAGAAAAATGAGACGAAAAGAACAGCGTAATAGCCGCTCTCGATTATCGTAATGTTAGCATGAATGTTGAGTAGGAGATAGTAGACGTTCATTGGTAAGTCGCTGATGGCGTAGAATACGCTGACATAAACCATCGTTTTGACGATGTTGACTTGCATCTGGTTTGCCTTGACTTGTTTGGTGGTTGAAGCAGCGCCACTGTGGCCAGCCATCACGCTTGCCTGACGACGAATGATGTATAAAATGCGTCCGTAGCAGTACACAAAGGCAGCTATTATGAAAACTCGCTCCGTTTCTCAGCAGAAATGGAACGATAAAAGGTCGTTTTATAGACGAGCTATTATGAAAACGAAAAAGAACAGAAAGTACCAAATACCGTATGCCAGCTGGGACGATCTGCTACTCCAAAATACATAAGCGTAACAGACTCCGTTTATCACTTCGGTAGTGGACAGTGTGATACCGATGCTAAGCGCAAAACCGAAAGCCCAAGAAAATGCCACCAACGAGTACATAACTGAAGTGCTCAGCATTCTCTTGCTGGAAACGCGATGAACCACTTTCAGATAGCGCTCGATGGTGACGAAAATCAGGTTGACTTTGCCGCCAAGAATTCCACACCAGAGAATGTTTTCGCTCAAAAGCCATTTGCACAACCAATATCCAGCCATACCGAACAGGGGAATTTTGCACAGCTTGGCGCTGTAGGTTATAACCAGCCAGATGCTGCTGAAGAGATCCATCACATTTTGGTTAAATATTAACAATTGTTTTTTGTGCTGCTTGGAAGCCATCATGGCGTAGAGGATGAGGGCGTTGGCTGCAGTTCCTACGATGCCAATAAACAACGTGGTAGATTCAAAGTAGTGAGCGATATCGTGTGAGGATGGTGAGGGCACATCACTGCCATTTGGACTAAGGTATGTGGCCGTCACGTCATCTGACATCGTTGTCATGGCAACTGAACACAAAACAGAGTTACACTATAGCTTATTGCAAAAATATCAAAGATGGCCTCCTTTTTGTATTATAATATTATTATCAGCCGCGCTTCTTAGAAAAAAACATATTGCAACTTGAACTGCGCCTGAGTGGAGCACATACCAGCGCAGCGCGACCGCTTTTTCGCTAATGTGACCTTGATATTCCTAACCCATAACCTTGAAACTCGAAGGTGACCTAGATATTCTGAAAATGTACTTTCACACTGAAAATAAAGTTGCTAGGTTAAGGCATTCTAAAATCCTAACGGTGGATGAGATATGTACAGTAAATGAAAAAATACTTACGCGGCCACTGTACAGAACTGAGCGATAGGGCCTAAATGCAACATCATCATCATCATCATCATTTATTTGCTGAGAACACAGAATACCGATACAACAAATGAAGTAACATGTAGCAGATGTAGCAGACACGACAAGGCTGAACATTCAGCACTAACAGCCGTCCGCAGGAAACAGTGAAAAAAGAGGGTCAAACACAAAATACATTTATAGAACCAGATAGCAGAACAGTTATTAGAAATTAAGAAACTCACTGAAACCAACACGTTTAAGTGTGCGCTTGAATGCAGTGAGTGAGGAAAAATCAATAGTGTCACTAGGCAAATAATTCCAAATATTAACAACCCGTTCAGTAAAAAATGAGGACCTGATGGTGCTCGTACACTGGCTTTTAAAAAGCTTGTAAGGATGACCTCTGGTTGTTTTTGTGAATTTCAGCACAAGAATAAGTCATCAGGGCGCATCTCCGCATAACCAAAGATAATTTTACAAGCCCAAATAGGATCAAAGTATATAGGCGAAGTTCTAAGCTATGTAAATTAAGTAATTCAAGCCAGCTTACAGTACGTATATTTCCCAAAGCCGGGAAGGCGCTTTGTAAATCTTCGCTGAACACTCTCGATAGAGCTTAGATCATGCTTTAAGTAAGGTGACCAAACAGTACAAGCGTACGGCCATAGACAACAAAGCATGGGTCAAAAAACGAACATTTCTAGATAGCATTGAAACGTTAGTGAGCTTTAACTGTAATTATTATGTTTATGTAGCGAGGGTAACAAATCACTAGTGACAGTAACACCCACTAGCGATTTGTTACCCTCAGTAGTCACTAGTCAGCATTTAGCTTGTCACGCAAAGAGTAGCTTATGAAGCTCATTTGTAGTAAATTGGCTTCGTTGCTTCGTTGGGCAGACTGTCTGTCTGCCTGTTTAACAGAAAACCTACAGATACGATACTGCATATTAACATCGAATTTAAATAAGTAAAATGGTTATTAAAGATGTGTATAGTTAGAGTGTAAAAAGTGATGAATTACGGCAGTTCCAAATGCAGTAATTAAATATTATATTAATACAGTGACATGTTAGTAGTTATTGATAAATTGCCTTTTGTCGTTGTGCACTTTTTCCACCATGTATATGCCCATGACCTCGTTAAATTAAATTTAAGCTTGACAGGCCATAAGCTATGAAGGCTAGTGTCTGTGCAGCTAAGCTGGCAGCAAAGCTATATAAGCGAAGGACCGCTGACGCTACCTGGCGAATGAAATAAAGTGAGCCAGTACTAAGTTGTACTGCACAGTGACAGATGCACGTGGGGATAAATAACTTGTCCACCGTTAGGCCTACTAAAGTAAAGTAGGTTACAAAAGCGGCCATGAAAACTATGGTGACCTTAAAACACTAAAGTAGGTCAAAGCGACGTGGCTACCGGCTTAAAACTGCCGGTATTAAAATGTAAAATGACTTTTTTCGGTTTTTCGAAGCACTGCACCGATTAAGGTAAAATTTGGCAAGTCTGCCAAATTTAACCCCAATCGACTTATATTTGGGCATTTCCCGTTAGAAAAACCCCAAAATCGCTAATTTTTGCGATTTCTTCAACCGATAATCCTAAAATTCACAGGGTTTATGTGCAGCTATAGTTTCCATCTGCGTTTAGAATTTGGTGAGATTTGGTTTACAAATCAGCAATTTATAACTAAAATTTAGGGGTTGGATCTCAAAACACCGAGCGTCTACTGAAAAAAATGGTACAGACGTCCGCTATCCACATGCCAAGTTTGGTGGAGGTAAGGTAAAGGTAAGGTAAAGTGTGGATTAGTCATTTCTCGCCAAAATCTCAGGGGCCCTGACCCCAAAACTGGGAGTCAGATCCCAAAACAATTGGTTGCGGAATAATGGTACAGACGTCCGCTATCCACATGCTAAGTTTGGTGGAGATCGGTTTACGCACAGCGACACAAGATCGAAAATAAGAGAGTTTTTGTGTTTCTTTTTTGTCACGCTGGGCGTGGCCTATTTTGGTTTCGCAGACCTGCCGCGATGTTCGCCATTTATTAATCGATTTTAGAGGAAAAACATAATGTAAAACGGTTTGCGTCATTTTTAACTATATTGTTAGCTGGTGCCGCGATTTTCGCTGAAATCGGCAAAATTAAAAAAAATTCGAAATCTCGCCGAACAGCTTGTGCGCTCGACTTCGACCATTCGTAAGCAGCTTATAAATAAAATTCTACCAGCGTCTTATAGGTACTGAATTGTAGATGTACATCTATATAAATTTTTTGTATAGCTCTTAGCATGTACACCACCGTATCAAATCTGTGTTTGTAGTTCTAAAATCGGTCGAAATTAGTAATTTTGTGCGCAACAAAACCAGTATATAACATACAATTTTAGGTATACAATATATAGTATACAAACTTTTGATGTCTTTGCATAGAGCAAGGAATGTAGTTGTGCACCTATATTATAGTTTTCAGCTACATTCTTTAGTGGTGGCATAGCAAAGTGACAAACTTAAAAGTGCGAATTTTCTGAAATTTCGCAATTGTATTTTTTTGCGTTTTTGGCGCACCCTGTATAGGAAAGCAGCTAGCTATATGTGTATGATTATGCAAATTACTGCGGGCTAGTTTTTTTCTGCCGGTTTGCATTGCCTTCGATCGGCGATGCATTGTGTTTCTAGTTTTTGGTTTGTGATCATCAGTAGATCTACGCATACAAGATTACGAGTCTCCATGTCTAGGAGATCTGACTTGTCCAAAACAAATTTGTCACAGACACGCACGCACGATGTAACACACACAGCGTTTGAACAGCAATAAGACGATCTGCAAACTCGGCGCTAGCCACCTGAGCCTAAGTAAGTTAGTAAGTAAAACGTGAATTGATATAGCGCATATCATTTAAAAAACCTCTAATGCGCTGCTTTATACCCATTCTCACAATGCTTACCGTACAGTTACTAATTATTACTGGAATTACATTATCAATAAGTCAAGATGCAAAACAGTATCAAACATACAGCAGCTGTGCAGACTACTTACAATGTAGCTTGTAGCAAAGCTGACGACTGTGTGGACGAAATAATGTGTAGCACTGCAGCTGCTGTAACCGACTGCAGCTGTTCACATGGTAAGAAGAACCGAGCTATAGTTAGCGCGGATCAGTCGTGGCTTCACTGTCATGCATGTACTCACGCCATTAGTGATGTAATGTATACAGTATACTGTAATCTGTTTGAAAACTTTAACAAAAAGTTAACGAAAAATACTATAATTAAGTTACTATAGATTTCGGTATTATTATATTAGACTTTTCAGCTGCCATAGATGTCGGAAATAGTTATAATGCATTTTTATGCATCGCATGCTAAGTTCGATATTATGCGCTTCACAAAATAATTTCTTTTAAATACAAAACATTTTGGCTATCTGATACTTCTATAAACCGCGGTCAAACCATGGTTTTCTGGAGTCTATAGTCACATTTTTACCACGATAAAACCTACCATTGTACTATACTGCGACCATGGTATTTTGCCTTACCAGACATGTCATGTAGCGACATTTTGTGCCTACACAAGAAAATTTACGATTAAACAACGGATATAGGTTTATTCACGATTGTATATCTTTGACATACAACCATATTTTCGAAGATCAACAAATGTAGGTCTGATGCATGCCGCATACAGAGAAGCACTTAACAGATTGCTTCGTAATATACGCATTGTACGAATCGTTTTATCGTTTATCTTATGTGACTCGGTGGCGTAGTTGGTTAACGTTGATTGCACGACTCAGTCGTACTAAGCTGCGGTTCGAATCCGACCACTGTACTTTCGGGTAACGGCTGTGGGCTAGCTGCTAACACCCACTTGCCCAGTAAGGCATAATAATTTAGACAGCTAACAATTGCGATATCTATTACGTAACGGTCATTATGAGCAGATTGTTTACTCCCCAATGTGGTATCTAGGCCAACTGCGCCTTCTGTGATCTATCTCTCCGGGGTCGGTTAATAAATACCAACTTCGGCTGAGAAGGCAGATATTGGTAATTTTGTTCACTGATAAACTCGTCGGCCGCAGTTAAAACTGTGTGATCCTTGACAACGCGTGCCATATTTGGCGCTTTCGTGGTGAAGGTGCCTCATAAAAAGCGCTGTATCAAGTATTTCTTACCATTAGCTTTACCTTGCTATATTATTCGACATTGGTATTTTAATGTACTGTTTAGAATAGGCCATTCAAAATTTCGTATAAGTCATAAAGCGTTTAATGTTGAAACTTTGATGGTACATCTCTAGACGTGAGGTGTCCGTGAACGTCTTTGTGTGACATGTTGTTGAAGCCTGCCAAATAATGATGATGATATAGTAGGCCTATACATCAACCGACGTGCGGACTATTATAGCAGTAATCTGCCAGTCAAACAATACATGAACTTCCGTGACGCTGTCTGACAAGTATCTTGTGTTGAGTGATGTTTCAGTCTCAAGGTGAAAAACTACAGGTAACTACAAGTAAGGTATCGCAGGAGACCATAAAGCTGTCAATTTGTCAGTCAGTCAACCAGTGTTTGAGTAAAATAGCTCATATTACAGAAGAACATAAAGATACGGTAGAGATAAACGGAACAAAATGTCATTAGACATGATTTTATTCCGTTTACCTCCGATTTTCACTGTTCCGCTACAGTTGGCTACATTTGCTTGATTGAAGCTGCGATGCTTGGTAACATGCACGAATGCTGACTATTGTTACTAATGTTCGCGGTGTCTGTCTGTCAATTTGTCCGTCTGTCAATCGGTCAGTCTGTATGTCACGAATGCACCGATTGACCCCGCTGGGACTCGTAATTGTGACTCGGCATCACTGTGCGGGGTCATTTGGTGCAGCCTTTGCCAAATTACGTTGGCCTCTTGTTTGTTTTAGGCCGCATCGAATGCACAACGCGCATGCATAATGTGGCTTATTGCAACTGATAATCCCCTACCGTGGTGTGTCAGTCTGTCACGCGCTGAGCTGTGCTAAAACGGCTAAACGAATCGAGGTGCTGTTCGAGATGGAGACTCTATGGGATACAAGACACATTGTATTAAATGGGGGTTTCAATCCCCCTACGACAAAGGGAAGAACAATAGGGGAAATTTTGTTACAGTGTAGGGACATTGCTCGCATTCGACGAGGCCTTCGCCAAATTACATTGGCCTCTTGTTTTGTCATCACCACCGTCGTCGTCTGTAATTGTCCAGCACACAATACGTCGCAAATGATACTGTTCACTGCATTTTACATCCAGTGCTATGTTTGTTTCAAATTTTTACGCGCTAGCTTTTACGTATGATACTTCTGGTAATCCAAAATACCATGGTTTTGTGGAGTAGTCATATATTGTCTTTTTAATTAACCGTAAAAACCGCGATAAAACCGGTTATCGTACCATGGTTCGACCATGGTATTTTAGGTTACCAGAAATATCACTTAGCCGCTTCACTCGTGTACGTTCGCACCTGTTTCGCTAAGCATGGCAAAGCTCGTTAGGTGGTATAAAATCTAATATGCATTCACGGTACATAAGCCAATAATTATTATTCTCTGAGATGACGACAATCCGTCGAGCGGCACGTGTCGACATACAAGCCCTCAAGTTACCGTAGGTACACATGCTGCATGGCATGACGCAGCTGCACCTTGAAGTTCGCAAGCATCGTGCTCCTCGCAAAGATGATGATCAAACAAACCAGACCATCGAAGTTTGCTGTTGGTTGACTGTACACAACGTCTAGATAGTGAATCTATCGAAATGTCACATATAGTATGTAAATGCAAAGCACCGTTTGAACATGTTGAGAACTTGACGAGACGAACATCACATCAACCGTGTAAAAACAAGCATGCTTCATTGAACACGTTTTGCGACAACTCAACTGTTTCTTATTTGTTATTTTACTGCACAGGTCTATTTTTTCCCAAAGTAGTTGCCACAGCGAGTTCTATGTTTTAGACACATTTCGCTAAATCTTAAGTGCTGTTAAGTGTCAAAAAGTTATTGGTACCGGTACTTGATTTGTTGGAATTATCTGATAACATATCATAAGTTCGACTTTCCTCTAACCACTTCGTTACTGCACTAGCTAATCTGCCCGCCCAGTCGGGCATTACGTAAGTAGCCCAGTCCCCGCCTTTCGCCCACCCAAGGCCCCGCTTTTCGTACCCGTGTATAGTATGCGTGCCGGCCCGTCAGCATTAACGCCTGCCTTTTGTGCGTCTGCACATTGTCCGCCAGCTGCGCCTGTGTGTGAGCCTAATATAGCCTGCCTATTGCTTAGTGCCTATAGCCTGTAGTGGCGCATGGCCGGCCGGTCCCACGAGAAACGAAAAATGCCATTTTTTGACCTCAACCCATAACACTCCCATTTTTTGCGCCTAAAACGTACATCCCCGGGGCACCATGGAGCTACCCTGAATATTTGGAGACATTTGCTCCTCCCGTTCCCGAGTTATAGGCGAACATACGTACATAGGCCTACACAAAGACAGCCACGCGAACAGAATAGATAAGCTCGTTCAATGTGCATACCGGGAAACTGCGTCCACGGAAATTTCACACCTGACCCATATATACCACACATCTGGCTCAGCCTGGGCGGAGATACTGCACTGTGCTATAAACACTGTCGTCACGCTTCAATAATCACGTTGCACCGCTAAGCTATCCTATACAGGCCATGAAATTATTAATTATGGCCCCCTACCCCAACTTTTTGCCCCTCACACTATTCTCGGCGCGCTCTGGAGCTACCCTGGAAATTTGGAAACAATCGCCCATAATCATTGACTTAGAAAAATGTGAATACCTAGTTATTATTGGTCTGTTTTCCCTCTTTGTGTGTGATACAATATCCGTTGTAAAGCTTAACCATCTTATTCCAGTATAAAATTATCATACTAGTTTTAGAAAAATAAAATAATTATAACAATTTTTAAAAGTTTTATATTTATTTTAAAATATCGATTGAATAATTGCCGTATACAGAAAACCGACTTATCTCAACCAAACTCATAACATTTAACAAAATTCGACCCAACCCAGTTCAATCCACCCGGTAGATCATGTACACGTGCAACTAATTGAATGAACAGTCTACGCATCACTGATACAAGTATAGATCACTGGTACATAGGTGATGTCTTTGATGCACAATCAAAGTACATGTATATATAGCATAGTTATATAATGCAAACAATCACGCACTGAAGTCTCACTTCACTTCTCTGCTCATCGTCGACATTCTCTTACTTCGATATCGTAAGTTTCATTCTACTCTACTAGCAATCACTTGTCGAATAGTTCATGTAACAGTCGCTTGACTTTCTCCGTTGGCATTCGTTCATGGCGTAATTGAAGTCTTTTTGTACAGTCTATTTTAATGTTTTTTTTCAGTCTGTCAAAAACACACACACTGCTTGTGTGTGTTTTAAGGTATCTGTAAGTGCAGTTTTCTGCCTTGATATCTTACAGTTGTATTCTATAGGACTGTCGTTTGACTGGCACTCTGTATATTT
>Ga0126335_1002754_pt1 | contig 10675 bp, 4 predicted proteins | sample OlaspJWI45metaG_FD_108409 | JGI IMG/M metagenome (GOLD analysis project Ga0126335, IMG submission 108409) | Marine gutless worms symbiont microbial communities from Oahu, Hawaii - Olavius sp. 1 OAHU.JWI-45 metaG | ecosystem: Host-associated > Annelida > Digestive system > Unclassified | place... | reverse complement strand
TATCCTTGCTGTGACAGGCAGCCAATGAAGATTACTTTTCCAAACACACATAACAGCGTTTGCCTACAACGTGACAACGTATCGGACTGTGCCGTTATGCCTTTTTACTTTGTGCCGTATCTGGGCCCTCTATAGCTATTTGCACGGCCTCCGTTACGTATAGGGTCTGGGAGTAGGGTACTTTGGAACGGCCACTGGGTACAGCGCCTTATGCAGTGAATACCGTAATTTGTGTTCGATGTTTAATATTCTATGGTGTGTGTTTCGTTAATTTGTTTTTTTGTTAAGATGTGGAGTTAGTCGATAGAATAAAAGCAAAATATGTCAGAAATTGACTCTAAGGAAGATGAAGCGTCTGATATTGAAGAATACGTTACACTGGCGTATAAGACATTTACAGGAAATACAGACGAGTTAGCGAGTTCAGGGAATAGCGTATTATCGCTCAGCATGTCTGCTCCCATAAACAAAGAAGGTGATAATATTTCGCCGAAAAGCTGCGTTGTCAAGGATGTAAGGTAGTTTGCCAGTGCTTTATTCGGAATCCATTACTTTTTGTTGTTCTGTTCATTTTGATTCACTTTGGTTGTCTAGAGAGCGAGACGGGAGATTGTCAAAACGGGGCATTATGTCAGGCAGCACGCTGAGCTTGGAACCAGCTCCCCAAACTCGCGTTTGACGCCTTTTTAAGACGATACCTTAAGTGTTTTATGTTTATCATGCATATAAAACAGTTCTATGAAATAACTGTGTAATGACTATTATGTGCCATTCCTTCGTCTTATTGTATGGGTCAGGCTTCAAGTGCATGTTTGTCTTTTGTCATTAATACTAAGAGTATTTTTGTCATTTTCAGCATAAAATGCTGGACTGATGACTCAGATTTTGTATTTGTCATTGCAGTGGTTTGCTGTTAGTTGTGCAGATGTCTCGAGAGACACTGACATCAACATTCTCACAAGATCAATGTCGAAGCAAACCTGTCATTCAAAGAAACAGTCCTTTGTGTTGAAGCCATTAAAATCCAAGTATTGCTTTTCATGTATTTTGTAAATTAGTGATAGTCAAGTTATGCAGATTGGCTGTCAGTTGCATGATAATTGTTAACAACATAAATAATAAATTAATACACAGAAACTGCTTTCTTCGTACTGTGAAGATGAGAATTGCCATTCATGATTCTTGATTAGTGTGTTTGCAATGATGTTTTCTATGTACTGCTATGTTTTAGTGCATAATATTGTTTTAGTATTGTGTAGGGTATAAGGTTGACTGTCTGCTTCTTGTGAAAATGTAAACCTGTAAACATTTAATTCAAATGCCGATTGAAGAGATTCACTGAGTAACTCTTATGAAGTTTAATAAATAAATTTAATATGTCACCAACTTGCATTATATATGTTTCAGGTGTTGTCGTTTAAAAAGTTAAATAATAAAACTCTTAATTGTTATAACTTATGAGATTGATCAGAGTGATTGTTAAAAAGTGCGTGATTTTTCAAAATGATGTTAATGAACTTTAGTTGTGAAATTATGATGGTATACATTGTCTGTAATTGTTACTTAAAATTGTAACTTAATTGTTCACAGTACTGTAGTCAGTTTGCTTGGCTTCTGCTGTTATTATGACTCAGGTGTCCTCAGTTTTCATCAAGTCTACAGTCCAGTGTAGATACAAACAGCCTGTACTTCCAAAAGCTGATGTCAACGCAACTGACAAACTTTAAAGACAGAAGTGACGTGCCAAATAAGGTAGTATTGCTTGATGTGACATAATGATGACTTTGTCACTACATGATGATTAATGAAATTATATTAATAATTAATTTAAATTGCTTGACAGTTTGAAGCAGATTTAATGCATTGCTTCAGACACTTCAGCAAATCATGCCATGCAAGTGACGTAAAGGCATTATGCAGTTGATGCCAACCTAATATGCTATTAAAACAGTCATATTGACTGACCACATTCATGATTATGCATTAGAACCTTATTTAGGCAGTTGGATGCCTGATTTATGTCAGAGGCAGATTCAGGATTTTAGCAGTGGCAGGGAATTTTGAACCTTGCTGCATAGGGATAAAGCCATTATTCAGTCATAGATGTTAAGTCTTTTGCTGTGAAAGTGCCACAATTTTTGTTTTTGTGTTCAAACCATTTGCAAATTTGATGCACTACATGTAGTTTATATAGATTTTCTGTGTTTATTTGTAGTCTGTGTCTAAGACAGCTGAATTGCGGCCACTTTGTCAGCAGAGCAGACGCCAGCTGAAAAAACAGAGACGCGTAAGTAACTGATAATCCAGCTGTAAGCATGTATTTTGTGCAGGAAGGTTGACCATATTACATATCTAGGCCTATCATTGAGTTAGCACCATACTGTGGCACGTACTTTTACAGTACTACCTTATCGTTAGTTGTCTTTTTTGATAGAAGTGCTGAGATTGCTTGAACACAACGGATATTTCAGAGCCATTGGTGTTTTTAGTGAGTCATGTCACACATTTACATGAGTTTACATTTCAGTACTACAATGTTATTGCACTTTTTAAATGTGTGAGGATGCAGGTTGTGGGAGTGTTATAACATTATATAATGTTACCGTTGTCATAAATTACAGATGGAGCGAGAGACAACAAAGGGCCAAGGCTGGTACAATATGCGAATGGCAGAGATGACTGAAGAAAAGAAGAATGACTTAATGGTCATTCAGATGCGTAAAGTGCTCGACCCCAAACGTTTCTACAAAGGTCCAGACATTCGGGGAGCATTGCCAAAATATGTGCAGGTTGGTGCATTAATAATTTGAGATTCTGCAGATGAAACTGATAACTTGTAAGATGAAGTTTGTGTGTGTGTGTGTGTGTGTGTGAGCTACCCGAAGGATATATGGCATTGTTGTTTTTGATGTGCTGTATAATCACTGAGCAACCCTGCCAAAAATATGTCAACTATTGGGATCTCAGCCGACTTCAGTCTCCCCTGAATTTTCCTTTGTAGAATGGAGGAAAAGTGCAAAATTTAATACTTTTTACAACACTAGCTTTTGGATTGCCAGTTTTGAAATGCAATTTATCGTAAAACTAAAGACTTGTTAAGCACAGATGGTATGGGTATATATTGTTTACTTCCAAAGTTTCTTATGCAGAAAGCGTTGTTGCATTTTTGTTCTGTATTTCATAATAGCTGAAGGCTGTGTAATTTTTATGTTTATAGTGAAAACGTAATTGTGATTAATAGTTGTCGTTAAAAGAAAATATAATATCTGGTTTCGGTATAGGATACATTTGAGGTGATGTGATTCGTATCTGTTCTTGATGTCCAAATGACCTATGATGTGTCAAGTGGGATGTTAAGCCTCTAGTCGCTCACTCACATTCTTGACATCTTCATTTTTTGGGATCCAAAATGAAGTGTATGGTGATGTGTAACGTGCTTGTGTAGATGGGGACTATTGTTGAAAGCAAGGCAGACTTCTACAGCAGTCGCATACCCAAGAAACATCGTAAAACAAGCCTTGTGGATGAGCTCTTAGCTGATGCTGACTTCCGGAGGTATTTCATTCATTAATAATGTCCGTGAGTCCAAGCTGAAATTAAATGTAATGTAAAATTACTACTTTATCCGTATCAAGATTACACACCACTGTCACTGTAAGTTTAGGTCAGAAACTCAGTATGTTTTCAGTTGATGGTCAAAAGACTGTTGTCTTACTGGCTATATTAGCTTAATATTATCAATATTACTCAATGTCATATTGAAATGTAACCTTCAAATTTGTGTCACAGCAATAATTTTCACAACTACTCAGTCTTCAAGGCACATCATCTCTTATAGTTGGCATACTATCAGAAGTACACCATCTCCGTAGAAAGTTGGGTAGTTTTCAGTTTTCAGTGTATTACATGGGTTATACTTTTAATGACTTACCAAGTCCTGATTTACGATGGAATGCTGACAGTTTGTTGTTTTATTTTATAGATACAACAAGAGAAAGTATGCAGAAATACAAGCGACACAGCCGCAGCATCGACGGTCCAAAGCATTGAAGCAGATGAAAAGGCTAAAACGAAAAAAGAAGTAGCACTTATAACATTTTCGGTTGTGATGTATGTGTAACAGTTATGGATTTATGATATTCTGTGATTGCATTTATTTGCTTTATTGAATTGTGTCCTCGAGTGCTCATTTTTGACCTAGTGACTCACAAAGTGTTCTGCAGTGTCTTAATGTGGCATACATACTAAAAGGAGCTGTGTGTGCATCCCACACAGGTCTTACACAGTTGCACAGAGTGGTCACTATTAGAATATGATGTCCTGTTTCACAATATAGCTTCTATGCCTCAGCAGAGCTCATTGTAATGTAATGTACTAATGTAATGTAATAATAACTTTTATAGTGGTCTGAATAACTATGGCAACTTCTAGGACTACTTGAGTGTCACAAGTTTCAAACAAAGGAAAACAGTTACAGGATCGAATCTGAAAACAAAAAATGTCTTCAGTAGGTGGCAGAACATAGAGAGGGATGCAGAAGATACAACGTCGTCCGGCAAACTGGTCCAGACCTTCGGGGCAATAACAGGAATTGCCATGTTGCCGGCTTGTTGCTTTTGGCGATTAAACTCAGCACCTGTATTGACACGAGAAATAGTATAGGTCCAAAGTCGGTTTTGGACTGGACCTGTGTGGTCCATTTTTTCTTGGCATAGGTCTGAATGCAACATTTTTGGCATCGTATTCACTAATATGTAGCACTATAGTACTGTTTCAGCTAAGTCTATATTGAATCAGCCCAGCTACTAATTAGTGTTCATGGAGTTTGTCTAGAGGCTCAGTGTCCCACTCTACACTTTATAGGTCATTTCGGGGACGATTTATACAGGCCAGATGACCCAACCAACAGTGTCAAAGCCGAGAAGGAAGCCAGTTGGCCAAGAGATAAGTTTAAATCCCACCAGAATCACTCCACTGTGTAACAATATGAACTGTAGGCAACCTAGGCTAATCACAGCGTAAGGGTCCCAGTGTGACAAAAATCCAACCTGCTGGACATATAAGCTGCCTAGAAAATCATACAACAAGAATTGAACTATACTATAGTAACTAGAGCAGCTGTGTTAATGTTCACTTTTTTTACTCCAGTCCATCATCAGTAATCGGATGAGGCCATAGAGGTTGAAGGGTGCATTTTTAGTTGGACCATACAATCTCTAACAAAGAAACTTTCTGTGTGTTGGTGCATTAGATGTGTTTGTCACACTAACATGCTGATCACAAAACTTGCCTCACAAACAACCTGATCTGACATCTGCCAGCCACATAACACAGCTTATGAACAAACATAATTCATTTTTATCGCATCATAACTATAGAATATGCAACATTATGCAATGACAGCCTACAATGCACATGCTCGCTGGTATGATAAGTACTGTACATAACATTTGCATCAGGCAACTGACAGTCAAAAATATATTGCTAAAATAGGATAACTTAGAGCTGACAAACCCTCCTGCCACACCAAAGTGCAACTTACGATAACAGCAGTCAGCCGAGAAAGTGTCCTTCGCATACTGTTTGGCAGTGCTTGCAGTTATTGTACTAATTTCTAGGTAGCTAATAGGAGATCAGCAACACAAAGTGCTAGACAGAATAAAGAACGAACACAATGCCGTATACCCTGTTGGTAGGCAGACCACACAAAACGGCACTCGCGCATTCAGTGTCAAATAAATGTCAACAAGGTGACACTTAAGTGTCGAGTCGACTGTCAAATGTACAAGCACTAACTACCGAACAGTGGAATAGTGAAATATTGTACATGTAGAATATTCACATAATTAATCGTGCAGTCGTATACAAAAACTACCTTCAAACTGTGCCATTTTGGGGCACTCAAACTGGCACAACCACTAAATATTATTGGTGAAATAGCAAGTGGTGTCTTGTTTCTAGATTGATTAACTCAACATTATTATTAGAGCTGTCGAGGTGTTAAATTTTTTAATTGTGTTAACGCATGCATTTTTTAAATTGCGCATCAACGCACTTTTAACGCACCTGCATTTGTGTAAACTTGTGTCGTTGCTGACGCAGCGAGCGCATAAAATATATGACTACTATGTAAGCTGCTATTGTATGGCAGTGACTGTTGGTCTCATTGGTGCATGTGGCCGGCGCCGTGTGGCCTACATTGACGGATGATGGTCTTACTTAGTACTGCCCGGTATTATGGCAGTTAACTGCCTGGTACCCCAGTGTATCTTAGCTAGACCTGTGTAGTTTGATTTTGCACAGTTTGCAGTAACAATTTTCTAGCTTTTTTGTCAGTGCGTTAATTTTTTAAAATTGTGATTAATTCTGTAGAGCATTAATGCATTCATTAATTCAACAGCCCTAATTATTATCAATATCAACAATGCACATAACAACGATAACACAGTATTGGTGATCAGTATCATACAATGATCGTGATCAGATGCAGAGAACAGCAGCAACTATATCTACTGAACAATGAAAGGTCAGTATAATTTCATGGACACAAAAATAAAACAACAGCAGCAGTGCTTGTTAGACAGACATATGCAAGCAGTTCACAGCTTGCCAGATATCCAGCCACGCAATGTCACAGATGGCATTGTCATATCGCAAACTAAAACATGATGACATTGGTCAACATTGCTTTGCATGGCCATAGCTTCATGGTGGGCAGTCAAGCTGCCATTTAAGTTCAGCTCAACGTGCATCTGCAAAATTACCGAACGTCATAAAAACCTGTTAGACGTCCTTACGAACCTATAAGAGTTGCTAGTATTGGATTCATCTTACTATTCCTCTGGTTTCATCAGGTGAGCTCCTATAATGCAGCATCTGGTAAATTGTCCCGTGATATGGTTTTCTCCTCTTCTCGACATGCTGTGCATTGTGGATCTACGAGAGTTCAGGTTGTCATAATAGTCAGGTGCCTGTTGATTGCAGTAGAACCACTGTATTCATGCTTCAATCTGGTGTAGGCAACTTTAGCAACACAGATCAAACAAGTTGAAGAATTCTGCTGTTAATGTTGCATGGATGGACATGGGCTATGTAAAAGATGACTGAATAACCTCAATAATGCAGTGATACAGCAGTCAGTTGCCTATCAATTAACAAAAGCTTCCTGACAAATATATGGACAAAATGGTTAATGTATTCCTTTTTTTGCATAAAAACTAGATAAGAAAGTAAATATATGCATTCCGATGTGTTTAAAAAACACATTTACACACTACAGCACAGTGTCTGATCACATCATACACGTAATTACTTGGAATTTACGTTGTGCAAATCTTTATCCCATTATAGGTTGTGATACAACAACAAAACTCAGCCTAGGTACTGCCAACTTGTAGGCATATGTACGTCCATCAAACCCAAATCTGAATAACACTGATAAGTAATGCCGGAGATATGTCTGAACAAAATGCATAAGGATGACGAGAAAATTGTCATATCCCTAACAATGGACAAAGTACAAGCAATTTGACAAAGGCCACATCGAATCTCCCCTTTGCCATGGGGGTGGGGCCCGATCTCAAGATTTCATGGGTCCCTAGGAGTCTCCACCCAAACATTACGTTGATCAGTTAAGCAATTTTTGCACAGCCCACCCGAGTAACTGACTGATAGACACTGGGTTCATGCATTGCAATAGTCTGCATCTCATGTATTCGATGCAGCCAAATAATACGCTGTAGTTTACACGTTGTTGCTTAGCAGCAAAATTCACATACAGGACATCGTGACTTAAAACAAATCAACGATGCATGTGATAACAAATACACAATCACTAAGCATCATGTATCATGCGAACTCCAAACAGGATGGGGATAAGTAACTTAAAAACTGCCAAAAAATATCGCTTATAACTACCACTAATATTGAAAAATGAATATTCAACAGCATAAAGGCATGCACATACCTACATAAAAATATTGACGAAGTACATCGCTGCAACTCTAAAAGATTAAGTTAAAAACTCAGTTGCAGAAGACTAGCTAACGACCAAAACAAGTTGGCAACTCCTGACTAATATTGCCGAAGAATAAATAAGCCTGTAATGCAGTTTAAACAATAACCGGCAGAAATGACTAGCAAGTAACTGACAACGGCAAATAAATTTTGTGACCGACAAAAGACTAGAATTACAGCAAATGACAAACCACTAGATGCACAAATATATATACAGTTTTTGATTATAATGTTAGATAAATAAATAATACGCTGTATTATTTATTTAGAAATTCTGCATTTTAATGCAGCAATTTATGTAACATTCAGTGATTGATGATCTCAATCAACAGTTCTATCTACAGTGCAGTGTGTAAAGTCCATATACAAGCACATAAGTTAAAATCACAAATGATAACTCAACAAAATGATTGACTTTTAACTCAATATTGTAGTATTAATTTAATTTGCAACAGACATTAACAAATAATACTTGCTAACACAATGAAACAAGTTGTACACGAATAATATGTACCGATAAAAACTTATGTTAATACGATGAGAAAAACCATATTTAACAAATAAATACACAAACACCAAAACTTACAATCCTATACACCACAGCGGAACAGTCATGTTCCTTCTTTATGCCCTCGGCCTGCTGGTGAACAAAGTTCAGGATGCACGGCCTGCAATCTAGAGTTACTATCCCAGTCTTGCACCATTAGGAAACTATAGATGCTGTCTGACAGGTGACAAGGGCACTTGCATATGAACAAGTCTTGTGTCCAAAAAGCTACAGAAATATGTGTACACAATTAGATATTACTATTGATACTAGAATGCTCAGAGTTAGGAGGTGACCTGTGACTTTTGTTGCCAAGTCTTAACTGTTATGTCAATACCACATCATACTACAGTACTTGTGCCACAACCAACACTAAATCATCAAATCAGACAGAGAATCACCATCACAATATGCACAGAATCGGCACGTTTATGCTGCAACCCTAACAACAAATTCCTATGCATGTTAAAAACGTAGCACAATATGCAAAGTTACGTAATGGAAAAAGCAAGACAGTACATTGGTAATATCTTGGCATGTCGGAATGCGTTAACCTGACTACATCGATATGCAAAAACCTGACCATGTGGCATGTACAACAGCAACTGCGGTGAGACATAATGACATCCTGTTGTCCTAGACGAAAGCACGACACGTCTGTGCAGAAATAAAGGCACGACAGCCAATGCAACAAATATGCCAAAATATGCCTGACGAGATTCAGTGGCAATTGTCCAACACAACACATAGCTCGTAATGTTGACGCCGCATGCTAAAAAACACTGCATGCTAATGAAGCACTTGTTACCTGTCCCAGTCCAACAGCACATATATTTGCAGTATGCAGCAATGCGCCATCAGCAGCAGGCTGGCAAGTTGAGAACAGTGGCTTGCAGCTGCCGCATCGTGATTCAAGTTTCAACAAATGCAACGAGCAGATGCCAATCAACACTGCTTCAGACGATCAACTATTTCTTGGAATGTTGGTCGGTTTTCACTCCTAAAACAGCGACATTTTGTACAGCTCCTGCACTGACTTTCACAACTTCGACAAACTAAGCATGCTGTGGCTTACAATCTGATATCCTGGGCAAGGGTAAGTAGTTGGCATGCTACTGCAAAATTAACATTTTATGACACTGCTGTCACTTGTGTTAACGTGAAAATTCATGTACCAGGTGAGTAAAAAAGTAGCCCGATTTTCAAAATTCTTTCACTGCTGCGAAAAGCACAACATCTGCAACAAAAGCCATGTAACGTTTGCCACCACACCTTAATTATGTTGCTACACCACCTTGGAAAGTTAAAACTTCACACTTGCTGCAAAGCTGGAAAAGAATGCAAACAAAATGCATCAATTTTTACATATATCCATTATAACAGAACTTGCTTATTACTTACTTATTACATCCATGTATGGTTTCTGTCAAATATTCTTGGAAATAACAGACTGGTTTATGTAAACACATCTAAATGTTGTCAGCACCCCTGCGCATGGGGCATGCAACACTGCGACTTCTCAAGCAGGCTACACCTCTTTCATTTGACCAGATCCATGACCACAAAACAGCCCTGAACTCTTGCTTGGTTTACCACAAGATATGGAATTTCATCCCGCAGCCAGTTTATCTGTTGCGGGTGCTTAACACTGACAAACAGAAGCAGCATTTGGTATTGGACAGACCATTGTGTCACTGATGATGCAACCATCCACATTCTAGTGCATGTGTGTAGCCAAATGTGGACATTTGAGCAATATTATGACAGTATAACCCATTAGGAAACCTAAACTCCGGGTGCTAGCCTGGAGAGCGAAGCTCATTGTAAATATAGAATCATTGCAGCTCGTATTCGATGCGGCTATCTCTAAATTACTTTGGCGTCTTGTTTCTCGTTGCTTCTATATGTCGATTTGTGTTTTTTCTACGATAAGGCTGAAGTGACTTGTACAATTCGAATGCGTTGCAATGTGACGAAACGCTTATCGACAGTCGCTAGATTGCGATAGAGAAATTTTTTAAATATTATGTTGGCTGTTTTTAGAATATTAGATAAGTTACACATCTTTAGTAATATATTATGTACCTGTAGCATTTTTATTAAAATGTGAGC
>Ga0126335_1002753_pt1 | contig 10677 bp, 14 predicted proteins | sample OlaspJWI45metaG_FD_108409 | JGI IMG/M metagenome (GOLD analysis project Ga0126335, IMG submission 108409) | Marine gutless worms symbiont microbial communities from Oahu, Hawaii - Olavius sp. 1 OAHU.JWI-45 metaG | ecosystem: Host-associated > Annelida > Digestive system > Unclassified | place... | reverse complement strand
GTTAGGGATAAGTGGGTGGCGGGGGGGGGCAACTGCATGGACAACATCACTAGCTATAGTTACTTTATGAAACACTCGACAGTGTACTACGACAGTGTACCATCAGCGTAGATAAAACACATTCAGATATTAGTGGCAATAAAATCTAAGAAAGACAACAGCATTCACAACAAATTTCATTACTACTGTCCATCGGAGCTGTAACTTTTGAATGCTTGACCTAAAAACTTCATTCTCAGTGTTTTGGTATACCTTCATAATATCTAGGTCGCATTCAAGTTTCCTGATCATAGGCAAAATACAAAAACCTGTAAATGTTCTGCTTTCAACTGCAGGTATTCTCATTTTTGTTACCATAGTTTTTTAGCTACCTAATCACTCGACGGCCAGTTGCCATTATTAATATCAGCAATACAATTATACAACCAAAAATCAACCATTTAACCAGAATAAGTGCACTGAAAAGTTTGCTCAATTATAAAAATGTACCTATTAATCACTATTATTAATTATGACAGATTTTAAGATTAGCTCATTAAAAATGATTTTTAAAAGTAACAGAGAATCAATCACTTTATCAGTGAGTGAAGGCCGAGTGTCAACATAGTAGAATTTCTCTGCAAGAACTGGCACAAGCAGGATGACAACACAGAGCAGTATCGTAAACCAGAAGTTAGCAGTGTTCATGCAGTTAAATGCAACACCCTCGTAGTAGTGCCTGAATGCCGCAGTGTGTGTCACCAGCGTCACAGCGAAGAACGACAAGATTGAACCCCAGATGAACAGGTGGTTGATACCAGTCCAGAAATACGTCTCCAGACCACACTGTCCAGCACAAAACAGACACAGCTTAATGCTACTTCCCCAGACCCCAAACATTTCCCCTAGGACAAACCCCCCAGAACTGCCCCATACCAGAACTGACAGTTAAGTTTAGAGTAGGATGCAACAGTAGCATCAGTCATCAGAATAAAAGGATATAAATAAATAAGTAAATAAACATCCCAGTAGGGAGGGGACATCCTCCCCATGCCTAACCCCTGCCACTCAATTTCACTGCATTCCATGGTGATGCGCCCCCCCCCCGAATATTTTGATTAACTTTCATGCCTACGATGCTAGCAAGTGTTCTTGTATGGCGTTGAACCATCTGGCGTGTCACGTGGTTGTATCACGTCCTTAACATTCACTTTACACACAAAAGACTCAGCACAAACGAAAACCATTCACCCGTAATGTAACAACGAATATAAGAGCTGCAGAGATGACAGTGGCCAGTGCCTGATGGTCCGACACATCAAGCCCATCCTGTCGCAGAGCATTGTAAAATGTTCCATATGGTATGAAGAAGAGAACCAGGGACGAGATAACTCCCTCAGCTATGCTCTGTGCAAAGACCTTCTTGTTGAATAGCAAGTTGAGTTGACCGGGAATGTAGAGCTTGGGATAGCGCAATGAGTACTCATCGTTCACATCCTAAACAGATACAGTCATTACACACTTTACTTTGTGATCAGTGACATCATACATTCGTGTGTGGCAAAACACATCGAATAACTAACAAGTGGCCTACGTAATTTGGTGAACGCTGCATTGAATCCATGGGGAAATTGGGACCCCATCTTATGTTCTTAGAGTCCCCAAGAGCCGCCACCTTTCATCCAGATCCATTCAGCCACGATTGCACAGTGAAGCCACAGACAGACATCATGTACTCAATCTTTTACAGGAGGAGCCCGGGCTATCTGAACCACATTGTGAGTCACGTCGACTGCTGTCTCCGATCTTTGTCATCAACAGACTTCTCACTACCATCGTTGCGCACCAAGTTCAGCGAGTGCACCTTCACATATGGCAACCTGTCTGAGTGGAACACTACCTGAAAACTTGTATGCTGTCACTGATCCTAAACGGTTCAGAAAACAATTTAAAACACACTTTTTCAGTTTGGTGTTTGATGATGTTAGTAACTATGTCCAAACACAGTAATAGGTGCACTGTAAATCTTATGATGATGATACTGATAAATACACCCACACTGCGCATACATCAATCGCTACAGTCCGCATCTTGTGTATTCAATGACTCCTAGATCTGACCATTTCAATACTACACTGTGATTCACCTGAATGTTTTTGTCATGTCTTCTACTAAACTCAGCAGATTCTGACAAAATTTGGGAAAATCTGCTACACAGCCATATACACGTTTTCAAACTGAGCCAGTGTCAGCAATGAGCCATGAAAAGCATTCTGCACACTGCAAGATCCCTTTGAGCACTGTCCAGGTCTCTCTCTGTAGCAAATGTAACATTATACTAGCTGCATGCTCAAACGTACAAGACAATCAATGAATCAGACAGGTATTGGTCAGTACTCATCAACAGGTGGAAAATATAATTCTCAATTGCAGTGAAAGTGCTGCTACCTGCTCGAGAAAGCCCAGCACTAAGACAGGTGTTGAAGTGTAGACAACGTTGTATATTGCTATAAACCATTCATCAAAGAGTGTCTGTAATGACAAGTCAACAGTCGCCAACAGCACAATTATAGTCCAAGAAATATTTGCACGAGTTCATAATTCTTAAACTGTTATACTGACAATATTTTACATCAGCTCATTATCCTAAAATTTCACAGTTATAGTCAAAATGCACCACTTGATGGTCTACCTTACAGCTTTTTGTCTGGTCTTTGTCAGCTGTCACAGTTATAATCAGTTAAATACTGGCACGCAAACACAAACAAAAGAATATATATTATAGTTATATAGTGCTTCATCGATAAGCCATTACGGTGTAAAATATTTCTGTTACATATATATAAATAGTTTTAGCTTGCTCAGTTAAAACAGATAACAAAACGATAAAACTCGTCACTCAACAAACATAATGAGAGGCCAAAGTAATTTGGTGAAGGCCATGTATTGAATGAAAGCAGCAATTTTTTTATATTTTACAAGAGGCAAAATTTCCTGCCCACCCCCCTTCTCTTTGCCACTGAGGGATTGGGACTAGACAGTAGTGGACACAGTTCAATAATTCGCTAACTGCTAATTAGCGAAGCTAACGTTATCATTAGCGGATAAGTAGTTCCACTAACTTTATAAACCGTTAGCGAACCAATTAGCTTCTGCTAAATTCAGTTCCGCTAACTTTAAGTCTGATAACAGGAGGACAAGCCAAAATGTATGGAATAGTTTAATTTATTTTATTAGAACAGAAAAAAAAACTGAACCAGTACAGAGTAAGAATTAGAAAAGTTTTGATTATCTTGACCATCATAAGTTCATAACTACGATAGTGTCCTGATATACCTTGTTGGAAAGCTGTTTTCTTAGCTGGAACATATTACAATTTTAGCTCTCTGTGTCTATTTTAAAGGTTTTACAGTAAAAAGCGAAAAACTGGAAGATAAATTCATATAAAAAGTTAGTGGTTATCCGCTAACTGCTCTAGCAGTTTAGTGGTTTAGCAAAGCTAACTTCTGAGTTAGTCAACTATCGGTTATGGCAGCTAACTTTTCAGTTGGCTATGTCGACCACAGGGACTTGCATCAATACAACGTGTGTTGGATCCCCATTTCAAAAGAGCCTTAGCCCCGAACCAGACCTCGATCTGTTCAGCAATATTTGCATAACACAGCCAGGTGACAGACAAACAGACTGACAAACCACACGACAGGATCATCGGTCGCAATAGGCCGCATTATGCACATTGTGCATTTGATGTGGCCTAACAACAAGGGTGTTTTTAATCAAAAATTTCCCTAAGTTCTGCCACATAGTGATACATGTAGATGAACTGGCTATTGATTGCACTAATGCTGTTAAGATTAACAAGACCCCGAAATCGATTGAGTTGATCGATCGAGTCAATCATTCCACCGAAAAGTCGAGTCAACTGATTAAACGCAACTCGAGTCGACTAGACGACTGAGTCGAATTGACTGAACGTCAAGTCGAATCAGTCGATCGAATGCTGCCATTGAATATTTTTTCTCGCACTGCACATCACTACACCAATATTCACACTGTCAGAAACATACAGGCGGGTTCTGTAACGAAGGAGGAGCTAGACTCCGCCGAGTGCACTGTGATGCCCACTTGGTCAAAGCGAATGAGACCTCTCGACGAATTTGACGACAAAGATGACGAGTCAAACAATATAGTTCAGTATTTGTCGCCCAGTGAGAGGCCAGCGGATGAGCAGCGACGTGATCCGCTTCAGTATTGGAAGAACAGCATCTTCACTCTCCTAGCTACATTGGTGCGACAGTAATTGACAGCCAGCGCGTCATCGGTTCTGTGCGAGAGCATGTTTTCTGTTAGCGGGATGCTACTGAATAGCAGGCGATCTCCGCACACATTCAACCGTTTGATTTTTATTCACGATAACAAGCATCACAGTCTTAGCATGTAAGCCTGCATGACGCTGTTAAAGGCGACTGTATCGTAAAAATAAACTAAAGACATTGTATGACTGCTTAGCGTCATAATGATTGTGTTTGTTTACTGTTTTACAGTGTCTACGCACACGTGATGAGGTCAGTTTTTTGTGTCGTTGCTCAGTTTATTGCTTTATTCATCACAATAAACACGTAACACTGCACAGCGAAGTCGACTAAGTCGATCGATGGACGCTCTAAGTCAAGTCAATCGACTGAACGTGACTCGAGTTGACTAACCGATGGAGTCGATGAATTTTTGTACAAAAGTCGATCGATCGCCGCGACTTGATCGATTTTGGGGTCTAAGATTAGCAGAAAGCAAACCTGTGCCGAGAATCCACAGAAGAATGCAAACCAGAAGTGGCAGAGGGTAAACGCAAAGTTCTTGTAGAAGAAATACTTGAGGAACTTGCACATGCGAATGTATGACCAGCGGCCGTGGACGAGAAGCAGCCGTTCAAGGAATCTGAACTGAGCGAGTGCATAGTCGCTGGCCATCACCGCCTGCATGCCTTCTTGACCACTGATACCAACTCCTATGTGAGCCACTGCAGACACAGCAGTGATAATAATGAAATAAGTGACAGTAATTCTTCTTTTTCTTGCATGTGAATCAAGAGCCATAACTGGTCAGCCAAGCAACAGCTTCATCATCAGCAGAGTCTAGTTGAGACAAGCCGCCATTTACCTTTGTCAGAGAACAGGAGTCAACAATGTGGGACATCATTTGGGTCTACAGAGACACAGATCAGTGGCTGCCTGTTTCCATTTCTTCTTAAAGGCGCCACAGTAACCCTGTGCAGTCTGACAATGGTTCAGCGGAGACCACTGTTGTCACGGAAGACTAAAACCTGGTCATCTACTACGGAAAAGTTGACCATCTGAGCAGTCTTCCAGTTTTCTTTCCATTGACTTCTGATGTTCAAACATACCAGGTCCTGCCATAGAGAGTTCCTGGATGAGAGACAGGTACGCAAACAGCTGGTGATATCAGAATGAATTGGCCAATTGTCATGAGCTATAATCTTCTCCACAATCTTATCTGTGGCAGCCTTCCTTCAGAAAGCAGGAAGTTCAATGTTGACGAGGACTGATAACCATGGAAGAAGAGTGGAACGTAGAGTACTGGAAATGAGTCATATGGTGGAGTTCAACTGTTGATCCACCAGCCCCGTGTGGGATAGTAACGGATGGGAATTAATAATAATAATTCACGATTAAATAATAACATTAACTAGGTTGCCTTTCAGTCAATGGCAGACCAAAACAAGAGCCTTAATAATCACCACTAACACCAGATATGCTGTGCAAACTGCAAAACAAGCCCTGAAAGCTCACATTTATAGGTACATAAAATGGCAAGAAATACCAAGTTGGATTGTGCAGAGAATGCTGTATATCACAGTAAGAAAAAATGTAGTAAAGATTTCACCATAAATCAGCAAGCCACTGTTGTTGTCAAGACGAGGCATCTCAAGTGAGTAGAGGCTCAACGTTCCACTCAACACATTACCAGTCATTTTGGGGACGATTTTTACGGGCCAGATGACCCAACCAACAGCGTCAAAGCATTGAAGGAAGCCAGTGGCCACTGCAACAGGCTTCATCACATCAGAACCACTCTACCGTGAACCAACGCAACCGCATCTAGAATAATCTCAGCATAAGGGTTCCCCTGTGACAAAAACTCAACCCCGGCATCTCAAGACTAAGATTAAGAAGACCGAGACAACTGGCAATGCATCCAGTGATCGCTGCCGTATCAAGGACACCAGCACCGCAGCAAGCAGCACGGTGCCTACTTTTAATCATGCTGACGTCGTTTGCTCCATCGCCAATAGCAAGCGTGACTGTCTCCTTGTTGTACTTGACAAGTTCCACAACTTCAGCCTTCTGTAGTGGAGTGACGCGGCAACAGATGACAGCTTGGCACATGCAGCAAGTGTCCAGCAGCAGCAACTGCATGTCTTTCTTCAGTGCATGCTCCTGCCACCACGTCAACATACACCGTCAGTGTCAACTGCCGATAGGAAAAGGTAAATGTAGTAGGCTCAGCAACTGCTGTGGCAAGAAGCATTAGTGACCTCAGCAACTGAGGGTGGCGGTCAGTTCTCTGCCTTGCCACTTTACCTTTGACCATGTACAAACCCGGTCTACTCATCACTGCTAAATGAGCTGGGGGGGCCTGAGGCAGAATCTTTTTGTGTGCACTGCCAGTAAAGGCAAAAGATGCAATATGCAACCCAGTTGTAATGTCTGTCCTTTCGTCTGTCTGTCTATCTGTAATCGGAATGTATGGAATGCATGGGCAAAGAGACCATAGGCCGTGTAGGCTAGCTGTGGTGCAGCCACTGCCACGCCGCCTGACGTCACAAGCTATTATTAGCTCGGGCCACGCAGATGCAAACCTTTCCAGCAACCATCATCTAGTTCACAAATAAAACTTTGCCTTGGCCCGGGATTGAACAAGTAAGCTCTGTTGAGCAGTTGAAAGTTATGCAAAGTAGTACGAAAGTACCAGTAAAGTTCAGCATCCCACTTGAACTTGACACATCGTGGATCATTTTAGAGACAATTTTCCTAGCCAATTACTTCACTGCTTCAAACCATATCTAACTGCAACCCAGTTCACATACTGAAACCTAAACAACACAAGCATATACAAAAAGTAAGAACAGACATAAAATTAAACATTGTAAACTCACTCTATTGGTGTATCAAAAAGACAAATTTGCCATTAAATGACAAAATGTACTACCAAGCTGTATCCATTGACGATGATGGCAAAGCTTGTAGGATCTTTCTTCATTTCACTCTGAACTTCACCTGGACCATCGTGTTGTCCAGTATTGGTGATACTTAAACTCTTTAACATTTGTGTTTTAGCATCTTTTAGCTGTTCCTCAACTCCACTGAAACTATCCGCATCAATGATAAAGATATTCGACATTTCATCTCTCAGCAACTTGCAGCTGTAGCCGATGTTGATTGCAGTTTCTGTACAGCACCCACACAAACACTCCTAACAAGATGATATTTTGTTAAAATATGCAAAGTAAGTAAGCAAATAAGCAAGCGAAATTTATTACATGACATATGTAGCAAGTAGTAGCCTAGGCATGGGGATACATAACTATCATATCATATACCATATCATATCTGCACCAATATTTTCTAAAATGCAATATGAGAAGCAACTGTTTTATGTGTAAATGTAATGCAATATTGAGAGGCAGCCAGCTAAATCATATACAGCATCCAACAGCAGCAGTACCTTGTTTATCACCAGTCAGAACCCAGATCTTGATGCCGGCACGTGCCAAGTTGGCAATGGTCTCAGGAACTCCGTCCTGTAATTTGTCCTCGATGGCTGTTGCTCCAACCAGAGACATTCCTACCTCAATCTCCTCATAAACCTCAGACAACTGTTCATCGCGGTTCTGCAGGGCAATGCTACAGACACATTTCATTTACGTTATCATCACTTCTCAGCACGTATGATCAGCTCTTTTTCACACTCATCAACAACATCACTCCATTCAATACTCTATCACAACATCACTCAATCACAGAGGACTTTTGTCTTCAGCTTCAGCTGTTATTTTCAAGTTGCCACAAATCTGTGACTGAAATTAGGACACTTTCCAATTCAGTCACAGTTCATTAAATTTATACATGTTTTATACCATATTTATGCAGTAAACTGTACAAAATAAAATGATTTATTCACAACCATAACACGGGTTACATCTCAACTTCAACAACTGTATCAAGTTATCAACTACATTCAGTGATCATTATTCAGCTACTACGGATCAAATAACCATTTCCAATCATTAATTTACTGGATATTTTGGAATACAAAGTTGGCGAAGGAGACAAAAATTGAGACTTTTCACATTTAAGGTAGCAAATAAACGTTTGTCTTAAGATATACTGTTAAAATCTAGGCAATTCCAAGATTGGCCTATTATGCTACTAATTTCTAGCATTTTAAAATCTCCAAAGTGGCAAAAAACAATCATATAATTCAAATCCATTATGCCCTTCTAGTACGACATAAGCACACTGCGACTCTCAAACACTTCTATTGCACCATTATGACACAGCAGCCAACTGCAGAGTATCTGACCACCTTGCGCGATGATATTTCTGTCGCCATTGTTCAAATGTCGCCGGATCAATCTTCTTCACAGCACAACATAATGTCCGCAGACCATCTTGAGCAAACGCCTACCATGCACACACTGCAATGCTTCAACTACAGTCTGAGTTACAACTGTCAGAGCTAGATCACTCATTGCTGAAGTACAGCACCTACAATCTACCAACCTCGCTGTCCTAAGACCACATCAACTGCATGAAATGCAGACTATTGCAACTGATAATCCCGGTGTCTGTCTGTCCATCACGCGAGTTGGCTGTGCAAAAATGGCTGAACAGATTGCTGTCCACTCTGAGACCCCAGAAACATCATATTCGATAGGTGTCCCCACTGCCCATGGCGATGGGGGGTTGGGTTTGATGCAGCCTTTGCCAGATTACTTTGGCCATTTGCTATAACTTAAGATAATAATCATCAACTGCAATGAAATTATCTCTATAGCGGCATTCGAACCTGACAGCAGTATGGCAGATCACTAAGTAACACAAGCTCAGACCTCCAGATGCAGGGTTGTAGCCTCACGAAGATCTACACAATCTTCACTCAGTCGTTCATACACCGTGGAATCAGCGCCTTTACAGTACAGCGTGACGTTGCCGTCCTTGTCTTTCACTATTACCTACAAGTATCAGTCTGTGTTAGCATGGTTTTGTATCTCATTCAGCATGCAATAGACCATTCCTAGATGAATCTTTTCAGATAACTACTTGCACAGCTGACAACAGATGCTTGTAAAAAAGCGGAAGAAAAGCAAAGCTATCGGTCATAAACTAGGTAGTGGTTATAGAAAAATGGACTTATCCTAAGTTCCTAACTCTCTTCTGACCAAGCACAAAATATTCACCCACCTAACTATCTATCGCATACAATGTGATGTTTGTCTCTTGACAATCTAGGAAAAGTCCAAAGCCAGCCGACAACATAGGGCTATGCTTTCAAGCTCTGCTCCATTACAGTATGCTCAGATCCAATGTTGCATTTGCTCACAACTTTATAACTAACAATTCTCGCACCACTGTTTATCTGCTGCATGCAATGTACAAGTGAACTACTTGCCGACATGCGTTTGCGGACATTGTTGAAGTCAAGAATACTCAGCAGCTCATACACTTCTTCATTGCCTAACACTTCAATGGTAATTGTGTTTGGTGTTCGTGTCTACAAACCACAAATAACAACTTAAGCCAGTAAACAAATACCAACACTGCAATAACTGACCGAACGTTGTCACTATTTTATCAGGGCTTTGAACAGAACTTTCGTAATTATTATTTAAAGTGTAAGATAATCAGCTTTACAAGAAAATGCATTTAGAAATACAGACTATTCACAATTAGTGAAGACTGGACCAAGATACCAAGTGGCCTAAACTATGCTGATATATCTGGAGCACAGTACAACACAACTAACAGTATGCATATGTGGCAAAATAATTCAACATAACAAGAGTTCAATAAAAACCTGTACAGTGCAACTCTATTGTACAGACATTAATCACTGCAAATTCTTCTACTGACAAAGACAATAATGACCAAATCACATCACATACAACAACAGTTGTTGCAGCAGCAGTTTACCTTGAACACAAAGCCAAAGTTGCGTGCAGCACCAACTAAGGCTGCTTCATCTGGTGACTGAGCTTGATACTCCAGTTTGCCTGTGACACACAAAGGAAGGTCAGTTGCAATACAAGTGCCTGACAGTGGCTGCAACTTGCAGTGTTTTTCAAAGAACACTTTTTGATTGTTAACAACAATAATTACAGACGAAATACTGTATTATATGAGAATCCACTTTACTGAAAAAAGCAAGCAAACAGCAACCAGCCATTATTTCTATTTTCTGCTGGACATGCTATACTGTCTACCCTTGTCAAACTTCACATGCACTGCAGCTCATCAAGGTGCCAAACAAGGCAGAGTAAGTCAAAAACAAGGTAAGTTATTAAACAATAAATTTTCAAGATGTCATATTTGGTAACATCACAATTTAACCATTTTTGCAACACTGGCATGTCAAGATCCAACAATGTCAGAAACAATACAAAAACAAATACCAATTGAG
>Ga0126335_1002752_pt1 | contig 10678 bp, 8 predicted proteins | sample OlaspJWI45metaG_FD_108409 | JGI IMG/M metagenome (GOLD analysis project Ga0126335, IMG submission 108409) | Marine gutless worms symbiont microbial communities from Oahu, Hawaii - Olavius sp. 1 OAHU.JWI-45 metaG | ecosystem: Host-associated > Annelida > Digestive system > Unclassified | place... | reverse complement strand
TGTTTTACCATCTGGGTACCTCCTGTTTTTGGTTTTAGTTGGTCCTAAACCCAATTATTACAGGGGACCCAGATGGTTTTTCAATTATTATTTTCTAATTCATGCAAGATCGAGGTAATAATATCAATTATATTGTTTACTTTGAACGTTGACTGGCACCTGTGTCACACCTTTCGTGAATCAGGGCCTGAAGGCAACGGGTCTTATTCAGGAAGGCCTGTCGCCTCGAAAACAGAAGCCCGGCTTACTCATCCTCAACGCTGCAAAAAAGATCGCCTCCACTGCCGTGGAAAATGGCTTATCATCCGACACGCTATCCGGCAGTAAATCATGCACACTCAACAGGTCCCGTATTTTGTTGGCCGGCAATTCGCAAGAAAACAAATGGATTGCCCCGCAGGATCTTTCAGGGATTTTAGCAGCCCCGGCAACTATTTTTACCCGCTGAACGGCGCCCGAAGACAGGAAAAAATGATGGATCGTTACAAACATTTACCAAGACAAGACCTCATAGAAGAATTGATGGCGCTGCAGCAGGAGATGGAGCAGGTCAAACACCATGCGGCTGGACTGGTGCAGGCTGCCGAAGCTTATAAGCACACCGCCTTGATCATTGACAGAAGCCCGGCGATTTTATTTCGGCGTCTGGCTGCAGACGACCTCAAACAACGAAAGATGGTCTATGTTTCAGAAAACATTTCCCGTTTTGGTTATTCGGCGGATGACTTCATGACTGACCGAATCATGTTCCGTGAGATTTTGCACCCCGAAGATACTGAAAGGATCGCAAAGGAAATACAAGAATATGTGAGTAAAAACATTCAATCGTATAAGCAGATTTATCGCATCATCACCCGGGACGGCGAAGTAAGATGGGTAGAGGATCACACATCGGTTATCATCGATCCTGAAACCGGGGTCAAATATCACCAGGGTATCGTGGAGGACATCCATCAACGTAAAGAGGCCGAGGATAAAATACGCCGAAGTGAAGAAAAATACCGGCGCATCATAGAAACCACCGGAGAAGGATTTGTGCTGATGGACAAGGATCTTACCATAAGGGACGTAAACAATGCCTATTGTCGTACAACCGGGGTTTCCCGCCAGAAGCTCATCGGCAGAAGCTTTATCGAAATGCTTGCTGAAAAACACAGACTTTACATATCGGCGAACCGAGACGATCTGTTTAATCGAAACACCTATGAATTTGAAAGTGAACTGGCGCCGGGCGCCGGGGCGAGTGTACCGGTCCTTATCCATGGCAATACGCTTTATGGCGATACCGGGGCAGTTATCGGAAACATGGCTTTTGTCACGGACATGACCGAACACAAGAAAGCACTCCGACTGGCCGGTGAAGTACAGAAAAACCTTCTCCCTCTAAAAGCGCCTCAGGTGCCGGGGCTCGAAGTATGCGGCCAAACGATCTCGTGCGACGAAATAGGTGGCGACTATTATGACTTTATCATGAAATCAGGGACGTCCGAAACCCGGCTATCGGTTGTCGTTGGTGACATTTCCGGACATGGGGTGGATTCGGCTCTGCTGATGACAACCGCAAGGGCTTTTCTGCGTATGCGGGCCTCGCAACCTGGCAGCATCACCGAAATCGTTTCGGAAATGAATCGCCATCTGGCCGGAGACGTTCTGGACACCGGTAAATTCATGACGCTGTTTTATCTGACGATCGATGCGAAAAACAGATCCATCGAGTGGGTTCGTGCCGGTCATGAACCGGCCTGGTTATATGATCCGAAACAAGACCGTTTCGAGGAGCTCAAAGGTCCCGGTATGGCCCTTGGCGTAGTTGATAATTATGAATACGATTCTAACCGCAGGCCTCATCTTCAAAACGGACAGGTGATTGTTGTGGGAACCGACGGGATCTGGGAAGGGCACAATAAAGCCGGTGAGATGTTCGGAAAACAGCGCCTTCGGGCACTTATTCGCACAACTGCATCTTCAAGTGCTGAAAATATGCTCAAAACCATATTTAATGAACATCGCCGCTTTACCCAGGATGCCAGGCAGGAAGACGACATTACAGCCGTCATCATCAAAATCACGCCCGAATTTAAAGCGTAATTCTTTTTTGCGGCATCGATGTATTATAGTAGTTGTCAAAAATGTGTTCCGTTTAGATAGACCGTACGCCAGCCGAAAAGCAAGCCGGAACAATTAGGGAAAAAGTTCGGAGTTCGGAGCTTCTGATAATATCCGCGTAAGATTGCTGCTGATAGTAAGGATGTACAGCTCCGGTTCGTCCACGAACGTTTCGACTTCAAAGCCGTATGGAGCCAAAAGCTGTTCAGCCTCAGATTTGGTCGGGAGCTCATCGAGGGCAAAGGGTAAGGTTTTCTTCAGGGTATGGACAAACCGTTTCCCAAGCGGATGGCTGATAATTACCCGGCCGTCCGGTATCAGCATCCTGGATAAATTTGAAAATGCACCGTGCTTGTCGGCAATGTTGGGATAACATGCATTGATGAACACCACATCGATGCTCGCATCGGGCAAAGCGAGATCACGGACATCCGCCAGAATGGTCTCCACGCCTGTATAATTTTTTTGCAGCTGTGCCAACATCTTCTTGGCAAGATCACAGGCGTAAATGTGTCCCGGTCGGTACTTTTGTATTTCAGGCACCAGAATTCCGGTTCCCGTACCCACATCTAAGACAACTTGCCCTCGCAGGATACCAGCCGCAGCAACAATCCGGCTCAACCGCTCAGGAACGCCTTCCGGCAGCGGGGGCTCGAATAAGTGCACGAGTTCATCGAACTTTTTTCGCTGGAGGCGATTGATCCTTCGGATTTCTTTTTCGTCCGGGGTTTCAAACGGCACGGTCTATCCTTTAGGTGAACCCGGCTCTGAATAGATTTCAAAAATATGATCTCAAACAACCATTTTTTGTACACAGATGACACGCTCATGATATGTCATGTCAAAAAAGGTAGTTTTTCTGCGCCAACGGATAGACATATCCGGGAATGTAGAGTTGAACCTTATTTCACGGCGCAGCCCCCCATCTTTGCATCGATCCCATTATCGCCGGGGCGCATCTGGTTACCCAATTACAGACGTTTGCCTGCTGCACGCTTAATCCCCTGGAAAACGCCGTTCTGAGATTCGGTGAATTCCAGGCCGGGACGGCTGAAACCGGCTGTGAGCGTTATTGTACTTGTCCCGAAAAGGGCTGCGTTACGGCAACCTTTATCAACTGCTCATTTTCGAGCTTCTGGCCGGCATCCAGTCCATTGATCACGGCTGTGATCTTCACATTCCACACGTTGCCGGTGCGTTTGGAAAGCTGCTGGAGGGATTCGCCCGAGCGGGCCGGCACCACGCGCAGCCGGGTTTCCTGGATGGAGGCCTTTTCTTTTGCGCTCAGGGGTCGAAAGCTCAGGGCCGTCTCTCTGAGCAGCGGCCTGTATCGCTCCGGCGCCAATCCGATGAACTGATAGATCAAGCCCCGGTAGGCGACCCACAGAAAATGCATGTGCATCGGCTCCTTTCCGCTGGTGTCGGTGTAGGTCAGCAGATGAGCCGGCAGGTTCCCGATCTTCACTGACTTCGAATCGGTGGGTTCGACCCGGTAGTCTTTGTACAGGGCATTTTTGAACTGATCGGCCGCCAGATCAGGGTCGGTGCCCTCACCGGCAACGCCCATGGCAATTAGGCCGTCCTCTTGCGGCGCCACGGCAAACAGTGCCTGGCGGGTGTTCAAAGCCTTCCAGTCCCTGGGAAATGCGATAAAATAGTCAAGCACCGGATGCAGAAAATTGTGCCCTTGAATCACGCCCATGGCCGGATCTTCGCCCACTAACAGGCCGTCCAGGCTTTTGAGATACCCGGCCGGGCCCGGGGTCACCCCGGGCTGCCGCTGCCAGGCGATATCGCCGGCATCTCTAGCGACGCGATCCACCCGGTCGGGGGTGGACGGATGGGTGTCAAAAAATCCCGGTATCCGCCGCTGTCCGGTGTAGGCTTCCGAGAAGGCCTCCAGGCGTGCCAGGATAGGCGCCAGTTCGGCCGGATCGTAGCCGGCCGCCGCTGCCAGTTGCTGTCCGAGCCGGTCCGATTCGAATTCGTCCTGGCGGCTGTGGGTGGCCAGGTAAGCGCCACCGATCATCGCTGCCGGTGCCATCAGCAATTTTCCGAGGTTTTCGTTGATAACGCCGCCGACCAGCGCTCCCGGCAGAGCAAACAATGTCGGCACCCGGGCCTTGGCCATCTGGCGCGCCGAATGCCGCTGGCTGACATGAATGATTTCATGCCCCACCACACCGGCCAGCTCGTCCTCGCTGTTTGTCAATGCCAGAAGCCCGCGTGACACGTAAATGTAGCCGCCGGGCAGGGCAAAGGCATTGGGCACGTACTGGTCGACAATGGCGAATTGATAATCGAAGGTCTGGTCGGGGTTGACCTTCACCAGGCGCTCTCCGAGCCGGTTCAGGTACCGGGTGCCCGCGGCATCGCGGTAGATGCCCATGTCGGTTTCCACCTGCCGGGCGGTCTTGCTGCCCAATTCCTTATCTTTTTCGACCGATTGAAGAAACGCACCGCATCCGGTGTTGATGAAAACAAACGCAAGCAATACCGCAAATGTGTTGACCTTGTCCATTATAGACCGGTTGTTCACATTGGCCTCCTCTTTCTTGATCTGAGAAAAAATGGGGGTCAGAAAAAATGGGGGTCAAACCTTGATTATTGCCTTAAATTTCTTGTAATCTTCCCGTATCTTTTTATCTGTATCCAGCATCTTTCCAAAAAATGCCGCCCCGCCGACTTATCGATGAGATGGTCAGTCCGACTTGCGCACCCATCTCTGCGTTGCTGAACCGACCGCTCTGCCACAACGCGTATAACAGCGTATCACGAGGGATAATCCGCCCGGCGCTGAACAAGACCTGCTCGAAATGGATTTCGATGAATATAGCACGATAGCTGAAGCAAATAGGGTTCATTTTCAACAAGGATACTTATAAATCGTCCCTGGGACAGATGACCGGTACGCGAATGACGCAGATTGAATATCGTGGTGTAAGTGGTGCCCAGCCATTGCATGGCTTTTTAAAGGTTCGCCCGGTTGGTTCGAATCAACAGGTGATAATGGTTGTCCATTAACACGTATGCAATGATGTCCGCCTCAAAGCGCTCGGATAATCGCACCAGGAATTCGAGAAAGGTTCGACGGTCCTGATCGGATAGAAATACGGCCTGCTGCTGGTTGCCGCGCGAAAGAAGGTGTTAACAGGCGCCTTCGTATTCGATTCTTAGGGGTCGTGCCATAAAAGCTGCTTTAGATTAATCGACGAGAAAGTCAAATATAATCAACTAATCAAGGTTTGACCCCTTCGCGAAGGCCCGTTTCAGGTTTTCCAAATTTTGCCGCATCATGCTCAGAAAGTCACCATTGTCTGGTACGTTTCCGCAAGGATTAAACACGATGCTTCCGATTCCCATAGTTTTTAGCTTTGCTGTGGTATCGGTGCTTGGCTGACCCTCCCAGATCATCCACGCGGAGGGGTGATCTTCCAGGATTCGCTGCAGCTCCAGCCATTGGCTGGCGTTTGGTATTTCGTCCGGCTCCCAGTGCACGCTTTTTATATTCATGCCGTATGCCCGGGCCAGGTAATCGTAAACCGGGTGGGAGACCACCAGCGGCCGGGCGGGATCCCGGCCGACGATTTCCCGCATGGCGGTGTCCAGCGCCATCAGGTCGGTTTTGAGGGCGGCCAGGTTCTGCTCGAATGTTTGGCGTTGCTGCGGCAGTTTCCGGATGAAGGCTGCGCAAATGGCCTCGGCCTGCCGGGCGGCCAGCCCAAAATCGATCCAGGTGGTAAAGGCCAGCGATTCATGGGCATGTTCGCCTTCAGGCCCATGGCTGTGGGTGACGGCATCTGCCGTAGTGATGAACTGGTCTGCAAACTTTCTGGAAGTGTCGATGATCCGGGACCGCGGCAAGGACACCTTTCTGACCCACCTGGCATAACCGGCACCGTTGAGCAGGATCAGATCCGCCTGCTGATAGGCAGCAATTGTGGCGATATCCGGGATCCAGTAGGCCGGATCGTCATCGGCCGGGGCTGGAAATGTCACCGCCACATGCCCGCCGCCGATCCGCTCGGCAAAATACTGCAGCGGGTAATTGACGACATAGACCGCAAGCGGTTCGGCACCTGAACTGCCGGCGATTTGGGCCAAACCCAGTATGCCGGCAATGATGAAACATAACCATAACCGACCACCATACTTCAGATGTATCCGCATAAGGCACCCCTTCTTCAATCAGTTTTACACGCAGAAACAATGTGCCGCAGTTTCATTTTGCTGCCGGTCCGCCCGCATTCGACAGCTGCTGTTCGATATCATAGGGTGTCAGAATCCAGTAGGACGAATGCCCCTCACCGATATCCAATACAACTTTAAGGCCGCTATGGTGATCCTCAGGCAGCGGAAAACTCACCGTGCCATCTTCCTGGATCTGCATCTCCAGCAGCTTTTGGTCTTTTCCGTTGTACACGCTGACGGTTCCCTTTTTCGGCCGTTTGCCGCCGCCCAGTTTGCCTTCCACAACCACCTTGCGGTCCTTTACCCAGGCGAAAACCGACAGTTTGTGAGCGTCCAGCCAACCGGGCCCGACAAATGCGAAGACAGCAACGGTCATACCAAGCGCCAAAAGCCTTCAGAACCGCATGGTTCTTCCCCCCTTGCAGATTAGCGTATGAACAGCATCCGCACCAGGTCATTGCTGTACCAATTGACCAGCAGCATCATCGCGCCGCACAGCAGTCCGCTGGTTGCCGCTATCATCAGAATTTCGGCTGCCACCAACCGGGCGATGGTCATGCGGCTGCAGCCCAGCTTGAAGATGGTTTGAATCTCTCGCTGCCGCAGCCGCAGCGACAGGGCAAACACCAGCACCATGGCCAGTGCGGTCGCCAGGGCCACCACCGAGATCACGGCATCCAGAACGTTTTTGATGCGAAAGATGTTTTGCAGCAGCCCGTCGATCACTTCTTCCGGCCAAACGATCTGCTGGGGCTCATCCTTGGAGAGATATCGTCCCCGCAGGATGGTACCCGATTTGGCATCGAAGGGCAGCGCGATCAAGGCCGTGATGGGATAGGCCCCCAGATCACCGTGAAAGTGAAAGGACTCGATGTTTTTTTCAGTGATCTCGGTATAGTGGTACAGCTTGGCGGTGGCGGCCACGTTCGATTCGGTGCGCTTGTAAACGAGCGTCGGATCCTGCAGCCGGGTGACATCCTGGTGGCCGTGGCCCAGCCCCTGGATCACCCAGGCGGTCTTTAAATCGACGAATACGGCCAGGTCGTCGGAGGTGTGCGATTTTTTCAGCACCCCGGCGACATTCATCTTCAGCGGATAAATTCCGGCCAGGTCGAACAGGCTTTCGGGAGAGGAGACCAGGCTGTCGCCGGGTTTCAGGTCGAGGCTTTCAGCCACCTTGGCCCCCAGTACGCATTCGCCCAGCACCGTCATCTGCCGGCCTTCGGCGATCTGCAGGCCGCGGAAGTCGAAGTAGTCCAGGGTGGTCCCCACGATGGGGTTTTCCCGGGCCTTGAATCGCGCGTAGACCGGCACGGGCAGCGCCAGGTCGGTTTGCTCCACCCGCTCGACGGCGTCCATGGCCACCAGCTCAGGGACTTCGTCGCTAAAATAGAGCGTGTTCATCACCAGATCCAGGGAACTGCCCTTGGCGCCGATCACCAGCGGCGTGCTCACCGCCCGGGACATCAGCTGGCGTTCGCTTTCATCCAGCAGCAGCTGCAGGGCCAGCGGCAGAAAAGAAATCAGCGTGATGCAGGCCACCAGCACAATGGTCTTGATCTTGTTGTAGCGGACGTACTGCCAGGCGATATACAGGCTGTCTATCATAGGCTCGTTGGTATCCTAATTTCTAAAATCTTTGAAATCGACAATCCGATCGAAGCGCTTGAGCAATTCATGATCGTGGGTGACCGCCAGCAACGTGGCGTCGTGCTCTTCAACAGCCTGAAAGAGCAGATCCAGAATGCGCTCCTTGTTGTCCGGATCGAGGTTGCCGGTGGCCTCGTCTGCCAGGATCAGCCTTGGCCTGGTAAGCAGCGCCCGGCAGATGGCCGCCCGCTGCTTTTCCCCCTGGGAAAGATCGTTGGCCATACGCTTGAGCTTGTCGCCGATACCCATCTCATCTGCCAGGGCCGTCGCGCGGGCTTTTACTTCACCATCGAGGGATAGCGCCTTGGTGATGCGATAGGGGTGCAGGATGTTGTCGAGGACATTCAGGTAGTCGAGCAGCTCGAAATCCTGGAACACGAAACCGATGGAGGTGATGCGAAAATCCCTGCGGCCGCTGTCTCCCAGCTGGTCGACCCGCGCCTCCCCGACGCCGATGCTTCCCCTGACAGGGGTGGCGATGCCGGCCAGCAGGTTGAGCAGGGTGGTCTTGCCCGAACCGCTGGGGCCGATGACGGCCACCTTCTCTCCTCTGGCGATATCAAAATGCGGTATATGGAGCCGAAATTCGCCGGTCGGATAGTGGAAGTGCAAATTTTGGATCTGAATCATGGTTGCTACTATCCTTTAGGTCGATGATCATTGCCAACGGCTGCGCCAAAAGATTGTTTGCCACTTAGCTTTTGGGTTGCGCGTACGAATCGATGCGTTTTTCTTCCAGCAGCTCCAAGCCGGTGATCTTCCACACCCCTTCCCGGGCTTCCGCGTCGATGTTCGCTTCGTAATAGTTTTCGCGGGTGTGAATATGCCCCCAGTGGCCAACGGTTCCCAGGGCGGTCCACCTGGCGTGAAAGCGCAGGCCCGGTGGACGATCCTTTAAAGGACTGACCTTTACATCTTCGATGTTGACCTCCTTGACCCTCGCCCGGGCTCCTCCGGCCTGGGTGACCACCAGGGATTTGCGGTTCTGCAGGTAGATATCGGAGAGCAGGTTACCGCTGACGCTGGTGGCCAGCCGGTCGTACACATCTTCCTCTTCGCGGAAGTCAAATGACCGGTAGATGTTCCTCAGCAGGCTGTCGAGAACGCTTAGGGCTTCCTTCTCGCTCATTTTCGGGGCCACCATTGCCGGCCGGGCCACCGACAGCTTCAGAAAGGGAACCAGCAGGATGCCGGCGACCATCAGGGCAACCCCGATTCCTGAAAACACGGCGATCTTCCTGGCATTGCCGCGGTGCTTTTTGATCTGCAGCCCGATGGGAACCAGCAGGAGCAGACACACAATAGTGGCCACCGGCAGCCTGATACGGGTAAGCCTGTCATCCACGATAACGCCGGTCACTGTCGGTGCCTGGTAATTTTTGAGAAAATTGGTCCATGTGAACTCGCTGTCATCGGGGGTCACGTAGGAGGGAAACGGCCCGGCCGGGTCCACCGCATTGGTCGACACTTTTTGAATTCTGTCGGAAAACAGGTCCCAGTCGACACTCACCTTTTGCGGAATTTGCCGGGTCAGGTAGGTGACGATCACCCCCACCATGGCTGTGTTGAGCAGCAGCCGTTCGGGCTGATCGATAAAAAACGTGCGGGTCATGGTATATTTGACAAAACTCGTGCGGTCTAAAATCGGACGCAACGACTGTCCGTCGATGCGCACCCGGCTGTTTTTTAGCAGAAAATCTCCGATTTTCTGTTTCAGGGGCTCGAACTCGTCCACCTCGATATATTCGCTGCCGCGCATCCCCAGATCCATCCAGGCCTGCATGTCCTTGACCCGCACCAGGGTTTCATGGCGCACCTCGAAGGGCTCGATGTACAGAAACGTCATGATCCCGGACTGTTGCCAGCGCTTCAGCGCCTTCTTGTCGTAAGTGCTGTACCAGGGATCGTCCCAGTCTAAGGTAATACGGGCCGTTTCTGACAGGTAACGGTAATCGAGCACGGGAACCCCTTTGTGGTAGGTCACAAAGCCGATCGCTGCCTTCGGCACACCGGCAGCATCAAGAGATGGAATGAAGGTGAGGGTTTCAGGTTTGCCCTTGAAAGGGTAAACCAGTTCGGCATACAGCACCCGCTTATCTTCCGGTGGCCCGGGAATCGGGCGCCCGGTGTACGGATTGATTGTCCCGGCAAAAGGATTGGGCCGGTCCTTGCGCAGGCGCGGCTCGGCCAGTTTCATTTCGGCGGTCAACCGGTTGCCGTCGCTTGTGAGCACCTGGAAAGTCTCGGTGGAAAACCGCCGCATCCGCTCTTCGGGGGGCGGCGCCGCGACTCCGGCCTGCTTGAGCCAATCGTCGGGCAGCAGGTCGACAAACTTCTTGATGTCGTCAACATATATTTCCAGCACCAGCCGCACCTGTCGGTCTTCAATGTATATTTCAGCGATATTCGGGGCATTCTGGGCGCCGGAAAGATTGATCCAGTCAGCTGATGCCAGAGAGGCAATTACAACAGTCGTCCAGTAGAGAATGCCCAGATGAAGAAGCGTTTTTTTCATCACATACTCAATAACAATTAGGGGTCAAACCTTGATCATTGCCCTAAATTTCTCGTAATCTTCCCGTACCTTTTTATCTGTATCCAGTATCTTTCGAAAAATGCCAACCCGCCGACTGATCGATGATATGGTCAGTCCGACTCGCGACCCGATCTTTGCGTTGCTGAACCGACCGCTCTGCCACAACGCGTATACCAGCATATCACGATTGATCAT
>Ga0126335_1002751_pt1 | contig 10680 bp, 4 predicted proteins | sample OlaspJWI45metaG_FD_108409 | JGI IMG/M metagenome (GOLD analysis project Ga0126335, IMG submission 108409) | Marine gutless worms symbiont microbial communities from Oahu, Hawaii - Olavius sp. 1 OAHU.JWI-45 metaG | ecosystem: Host-associated > Annelida > Digestive system > Unclassified | place... | reverse complement strand
GTAATTCTTATTACGAGTAAAATCTGTTATGCTTATCAGCAGTGAGTGACCCACAGAGTTCATTTCTGAACCATTCTCGTTAGCTATCCAACCATAGTCAAGAAAGTGTGATGTAAATGGCACTAATTATCAGTACAAATGCAGCATTTCTGATACGTTAGACTAATTTTTATTGCATAGGTTGATGTTTCACTCTCTTGAATCTTGTCATTTCAGTACTCAAAAATAGTGTGGTATGTATGATGCCTTGGACTGGTTGTTGTTCTACTAAATTAAGCTTCAGGTTTCCAAAGCTGTAACAGCTTTCAAGTGATATTTGAACAATTATTGGTGGCTTTTTAGAATAAATTTACATTAGTAAGCTGTTCTGTATGAAAATTGCTGGTTCATGTTGACATGGTTTCTGCATGTGTCGAGTTTGGAGTAGCATTTTGTAGGCAAGCGCATTCGTATATGTACACTGAATGAATTATCGTATCTGCCAGTGCAAGTTAATAATGATTGATGTCTACTAACAGCATTCAGCTGAAGGAATTCTGCAGCATTTTGTGTAAAATAAATACATGAACGGCTGTCCACTTTTGTTTCTTATTGGGTATAAAATCGGGTCTATTTGTTTTTAAGAACTGTTGTACAGAATAGTACTTGTATAATAAATAGGATTTTCTGAATGTATTCTCAACTATTGCTGCATAGAGATGTATCATAGGTATTATTGAAAATGTTTGTGTACACCAAGGATATTAATAGTGCTGTGTGCAATCATCAGTACTATGAACAGCATGTGTCGTGTATTATGTAATGCTTCAGGGTTTATGCTAATTCAGTGCTATCTGTCACTTGATAATATACACTGAAATTTCGTAAGACCAGATGTGCTTGAAACGATGCATTACCCCCTATTTCGTCACAAAATATTGACGATTTGAACTGGAGGTGCAAATGATTTTTCAGTTGGCACACGTGTCACAAAATGTTACATTGCTATGAGTATATGTTGAAAATAGTGTTTGATCCATGTTTTGGATAATAGCACAGGCTTCATTTCATGAATGTTAATATTGGTGTTGTGCACTTGAGTGAACAGCGGCTTAACGTGCCACTCTACACATTATACACTTATCGTCCAAGGTTTGCACGTGTAGTGTCTAGAATATTTTATCCAAGTTAAAACTGTGGCAGCCATTTTCCTTTTATAATTATTATAATAATAATGTGCACATTGGACATTCCTATCCTGCTAGATGGTCGTAGTTACAGAGTATAAAGGATACCACTGGATGTCAGCCTCTCCAGAAACTCAAATCATACAGTATTAAATTATTTGGCAATGATATACTTTCGATCATGGGTGCCAGCTCTTTATTGCAATGTAGAACATTAAGCTGCAGAGATGGCTCCTGTATTTCATGTACTGTAAGCCAAGGTATGTAAAATATCTACACTGAAACAGATGCCTACAAATAAGTAGCAGCATGCTAACAGGACACGTGTATACAATAATTAAAAAAATTATGACCACTGTTGCACTTATTCAGCACTGCTATATAAATAAGACATATAAACAATCCAGGTACAGTTTATAATTTACAACATGACAACGACGAACTTCATTGAAGATGTATATACTTGCCAGCAGACATACAAAATTATTAACACATATTATTCTATTCTTTGCATATTTTCACTGATTGTATAATAAGATCAGCGCAACAGTACAAAATGCAATAAGAAAGCTGCAAAAAGAGATGCATTAACACACAGAAAAACAAATGTAGCAGCATGCATAGCAAACACATTGCAACATGATTATATATATGAACAACTAAGTCTGTATGCATAGTGTCTAAATGAATAGAATATTCATAAAGTATGCTTTCTGAAAATCCAATAGGATACTGTGTGTAACATTTAGGAGTGATGACACAGCTTCAATACTGCTAAGCAAGTTTGCACCACTCATTTTTGATTTCGTGAGTAGAGGCTTAACGTCACACATGATGCATTATATGTCAATTAAGGGACGATTTTTACAAGTCAGACGACCAACCCAACAGGGTCAAAGCACCGAAGGAAGCCAGTTGGCCACTGAGATAAGCTTCAATCACACCAGAACCACTCCACCGCGTTACAATATGAACTGTAGGCAACCGCCTCTAAGCTAATCACAGCGTAAGGGTCCCCAGTGTGACAAAAACCCAATCTGCTGAACATCGTACAACAAGTCGTCAACCGTATGGTTGCCGCGCGCCCTTGTAATGTCTTCGTCGTGTTACGGCGCGTTAGAAATTGTCTGACTATTATTATTATTATTATTAAGAGTATTGTACTGTACTATAGTAACTAGAGCAGCTGCGTTAATGTTCCCTCTTTACTCCAGATCGTCATCTCTAACAGGATGAGGCCACAGAGGTCAAGGGGTGCCTGGTTTACTCGCCTTTTATGACATCCGGCCAGGACACGGAGTGGGATCTATTCTAACCCCCGGAACCCACATGGGGGACCACGATATCAATCCCACCAGAACCACTCCACCATGTTACATTATAGATTCAAGGTAACCGCCTTTAGGTTAAGCACGGTGTAAGGGTCCTGGTGCGACAAAAAACCCAATCTGCTGGACCTGTAAACTGCCTAGAACACCGTTTAACAACGAAACACTGCAAAATACCATAGCAACAAGAGCAGGTCTGTTAATATTCCTTCTACTGCAGAACAACATCATTAATCAACCATGGAGGTTGTTTTTTATGATTTCATAAGCCAATCCTTGTGACATGGTCAACAGACATGTACATAAATATTCAAAAATCCAAGCACTAGTTATGCTAAGTACTAATAATAGCTACAACCGCAATCGACATATGTTCACAATTTTCAATCGTTATTAAACAGATTAAAAGTACAGAGCATGCAGGAGTTCAACATGTAGCTAACAGCAATGCAAAAATACACAAACACTGTTACAATTAACTTTTCTGTCTACTGGTCTCCTGAATGAATCTCACACACACAGGTAGTAATTATCACAACGTGTTGACCATGATATATGCCATGTTTATCGAACACACAATAACTTCATACAAACATTGGTAACAAGAAGACGTGAAACACAAGTCAGCAGTCATTAGTAATATCAGAATTGATTCAAGAAATACAACTGATTTACACTAGTCACTGCAACAGTCACGATTCAAACAATATTAACAAAATCCTACACACAGTATCAAAAAATACTGAAACAGCTTCACTGTAACCCAACACCTTGATACAAGCAACACAACACACTCCACATACAATACATATTATTCTCATTGCCATTCATTAACACATGCACAGAATAATCATTGCACTGAAACTGCAAAACCACATATGCCCCTGATCAACAAATACACCAGTATAACACCCGTAGACCTATTCTAAACCACCAGACTTATCCTCAGTGAAAAACTGGTCAATATAAGTGAAATCTACCACACAATGATGACACTGTAAGCACCTGTAAGGCAGCAATTTTTATCAAGTAATCAAAACAGCACATAATTTCACACAGAAAATTCCTAAGACTGATTTGTGAAAGAGCACAGCACCAGTATCGATACATGATACAAACTAAACTAAGCAAATTCCGACACAAATATAATCAGACATTTCTGGAATGTAACAATAACGACACAATTAATGTCACAAAATGCCCGCCTTGACATAATATGCACGGACAGAAATCTGTCGAAGTAACACGCAGCTAAACAAATTATACAAAATTTAACGAAAACACAGAAAGCAAGCCAAAGCGTGCTAAACAGCAAAACTGCAATACTTGGCGTGAACAAACATAAATCGCAATATTGAACAAATCGCAATATTGAACAAAACAACCTAGACGTGGAGCTTTGATCAAAATGAAGAACAGAAAGCATCAAGTCAACCAATAAACCAGCAGACCAGTCACCTACAGTCGCCGGGTGAAATTCTCAGGAAAAACACCTTTCTCTTTCGTCGACTCCTTAACGCCCATCAGCCAACCCTCATCCTGTATTAGTCAACATCAGCAACGCTGTAAACATTTTTCAAATATAATAATGGCAACACTACAAACCTAAATACTATCAATATCATTATGTTAACATATAACGAAAACATCATAAACCACACAATCTTTTCAGGACTATTTCTGGGGCAGTTGAAACAATGCACTTATGAACAATTAATTATGAGTAAGATTAAAGATTAACAATGTTACAATTTTTTAAGACAATGAGAAAAACTATTCAAGCCAGTAACATCATCACAAGACATCCTCGTTCTAGTTGCAGTACAATCATAATTTCTGCACAAAAGTTCACTGCTAACGCTACTTTTATTATACGACGCTAGTTTTTTGTTGTCCCTCTGAAGTCAATAACCTGTCTGTGGAAGTTTTTTTTACTCTGCTAGCTAAGAATATTACTGAAATTGTATAAATGTAAGAAATACAGTTCCAACTACGAAAAAATAAAAAGAATACAAATTGCTGGTGGAAGATGAAAATACAGTCTGTAATAGTGTGGACCTGTTCCTCTGGATCATCAAATGGTACGACGGTGATAATTTCACCGGGCTCAAATGTCAACTCATCCAAGTCTTCACCTACGTACTTGTGAGTTGCCTGAACCTGCCAACGAATATATTTACGTTCACCGTACAAATTATATATTGCAAAAAGTAATCATCTGTATACGTAAAATATGTAAAAATTGAGATTTATAACCGAATGAAAGTTAACATGGCTATGACGTTCCAGTATCAAGTAGCAAAGTTAAGGAAAGTGGCTAGCAAGCTGCTGCATAAAGACGCTAGCTTTTAAACCTCAACACTGCCAGTTATTTACTGTCGAGTGTAGACTACATGCAGGAAGTGTCCCACCAGTAACAGAGCTTTATGGGTATCGGCAATGGTAGGCAGACTTGTTGACTTCTTTTTGCAGTGATAGCGTTTCTTGTGCTGAGAGGCATGCAATATGACATTACACAAAAAAGTGGTAAAGAATTTCTATGAAAGTGAGTGATAATGAAAACTGAAGTAGCAACATCACTTAAATGACTAACACCCAATACATTACACAACATGCCTGAAACTGAACAGATATTCAACAAGTCTTACTCTGAACAATACTCTGTGCTCAGGTACAACATCCTGTCCATGTATCTCGGCCGCCACTGATGGCTGCACAGCAACATTCTCATAATCCTCCATGTCACTGGCATTCTTGCTGTTTGACCATGTAGTGTCCCCACCTACTTCTGCTGACGTATCAGGCTCAGCAGTTGCCTGAAATCAAGGAAACACACTGCCTGCTTTAAAAACCTTCATTTCCTGATTTACTCATCAAAACCAGTAAAGTAGGCTTTTGTTGATTGTGATCAGAGTTCATCACCAGGTCTATGCACGCAACATTACAATTCAGCCACTCTAACTAACACACAGATACACAGACAGCTTCTGACTAGTTATATTATTCACTCAGTCGGGCATTACATAGGCAGCCCCGTCCCCGCCTTTCACCCACCCAGGGCCCATGCTTCCTGTACCCGTGTTTATGACTGTCGACTCGTTAGCACCAACACATTTCAGGCTCATGATTCCCAGCTCACGTCTGCACCTATATGCCCGCCTGTCCAGTGCCAAGTGCTTAGCCAAGACGGGCATTGCCTGTATGCCAAGTTTAAGCCCCACCCCTGTGCCCCATCTCTTGCCTGCCCCATTCTACATTGCTGCACGTACTGTCATGCTGTCTTAGGCACAGGCCTGCAGTGCTGCCACCACAGTGGTAGGCCTGGGCCCACACAACTGGCGCCTGGCCAGTGGGTGCCACGAGATGCAAAAAATGCCAAATTTCTGGCCCTCTATTGAAGACCCCTACCCCAACTTTGTTGTGCCTCAAACCATCCCCGGGGTACACTGGAGCTACTCTGAAAATTTGGAGACAATCGCCCTACCTGTTCCTGAGCTTTTAGCAAAGAAAAAAAGATATACAAACAAAGCACCTTATACATAGATAGAAGTACAGTAATTTCAATGAATAGCACAGACCAGTTCGTTTGTTGTGTTGTCGTCTGATGCTGAATATCTTCCTGGGAGAGCTGGTTCAATATATGGAGTCTGTAGTGACTCTGTTGTTGCTGGCGTTGGCTCTCCATGTGGCACAGTATCATCATTATAAGTTGTTGGATACTGCGGCATTCCGGTGTCCACAGATGGAGTAATTACCTTAGGAGATGCGGTGGGAGATGCATCCTTAGCTAAACAACGTGCAGCACATACTACTGCTATTTCAACGAAAGGACTTAAGTCACAGTCTTAATTAGAAAGATACATACTACTACTACTACTACTACTACTACTATGTCGAGCTCGTTCCAGCTCGAGCTACAATGGTTCTCCACTGTCCTTTGTCTTGCATGCAGGCATGCATTTCCTCCAGCTGTAGTCCTGTGTCCCTCGTTACAGTGTCGATGAAGGTGCCAGTCAAGCATCCCCTTCCTCTGCTACCCCTGTCTGGTACCCATAGCACAAGGTTGGAAGCAGCTTCTTCTGGGTGTCTGGCACAATGACCTGCCAGCTTCAGTCTTCTTGTTCGTATCTTAGTTGAAATCTTTGGTAGGTCCCCATATAGCGGTTCATTTGTGACATGTTCCCTCCAACTGATGTTCAGTGCTTTCCTCAACACTCTTGTGTAGCAGCCATCAAGTTCTTGTTCCTGCTTCTTGCTTAGGCTCCATGTTTCACAGCCATATAGTAGAATACCTTCCACCGTTGATGTCAGTAATCTGATTTTCAAGGTACTGTTTAGGTTTGACTTCTAGATCTGGTCCATTTTATTGCAGGCTCTCCATGCCATTCCTTTTCTGGCTTTAATGTGTGTACAAAATTCACTCTCCCAATAAGAAGAATCTAGCTCTGCAGGTTGTTAACTGTTAACTGAGTACATTTCAGCACAATAGAGCAAAGGTAAAACAGAGTAAAGACAAAAGAGGCACTGTTGAATGCTGATAATTCATTAGATATCTGCACAGCATGAAAGCTTTACTAATGATAATGTAATGTTGGTAATGTTTACTGCCCAGTTAGATGACTTTGTGCCACCAGAACACTACAGAACCTGCTTACAAGATTACTCTACTGCCTCATAATGTGCAACTAACAGTGAACAATGATATATGAAATCTGAGCTTGGTTTATTTCATTAATTCAACTAAAGTGTGCATTATCAGTGAACTAATAGTCCTACATATAACAGATTATGAAACTGGGAGGTGGTTTGTTTAAACAAATATTTTTCGACTGTTGATTAATCTGTTAAAATTCTCATGGCATTAAGTAACAATCAAATCACTGCAACAGTTAAAAGTAGGAAGAAATAAGTTTAATTACAAACAGTTGTATAAAAATACATAGAATACACATCAGATAAAGATCACAATGAGATGCAGACTGCCATTACCAGAGATATGAGAAATGCTTGACTCAAATCGTGGATGGTGATCATGCCCAGTGTCATTGCCTGAAGGACTGTGTGGTGGTGAGTTGCTGAGGCTTCCAGATTCTCTGTTAGCACTGCTCACAAAATACCAGCATTAATTATAATTAACATTAACAAATAATATGTGTAAATTACAGCTTGTTCTGAATAATTTACTGACAAGCTCTGACAGTAAAGAAAAACCATTTGCACGCATGTTGACTGTGTGTACACAGTCTGCCATATTTCCATTTTAATGCACAAAAAACTGCATTAAAATGTTATAATAAGCATATTGCAAATGGCTAATAAAAACAAACTGTAACAATACTACCAAGAATCACATAATCCACGTTCAATGATTAACAAAAAATAAAACAGTTGGATGGCTCAATTACTCTATCAAGCTGTCACACGTCTGCAAGTAAATCATAAACTCACGCAGCATTGAATGCAGCCACATTGCCAGATGCGGCACCAGTTTCACTACACAGTCGGCCACTTGCTTCCGCTGCAAAGTCCTTTACCTACAATATACATCTATAGCAATATGACAAACATCAATTATCACGGCGGTCTAGCTGTGCTATCAGACTCAGAGAAACTAACGTGCATTTGACCTGCACATATTATTTCATTTTTTTGACTGGTACTCTGTAAAAGCCTTCAGCAGACACTGCACAACAGTTGGTATATATGGCTATAACAATAAGACTACAATTCAATCTCTCAAAGTATTTATTAACAATTACAAACTGCAACAACTGACAACAGGAAAAATATGCACCTTAGCTGATTCGTGCTGGAATGATGCCTCGACACAACATAGTGTGTTAATGAGTGATGCTGTAAACGGCACTCGACTGCAACACGCAGAACACACATCTTTGTTATAAACATGTGCAACTGCTTCATAGAAGTTCATCACATATTGCATACTTAATTACAAATTCAATACTTATTTCTTCATTCATAAATTATTGGTATTAGCCAGATTTGTTTGAATATATCCATGAAAAATATGTGCTGGCCGACCTGTGATACAACGTTGGCAACATCTGATGCAAGTCTGCATTAATAGTTTCATAAACATTCCTGGCTTCATTCAGCTCATCCAGTGCCTAGCAACACCAACATCAATGATAACATACTTCAGTTTTAACAATATAACAAAAGGCCAAAGTAATTTGGCAGAGGTCACACTGAATCCATCTCCCCTTGCCGTAAGAAGGACCAGGAGCCTGGTCTAATACAAACCTTTCCAGCACAAACAGGATCGCAATCCAGCCAGTAGTTCCTGCATTGTACAATTTGCAACATGTTCCTTCACTCCACCTCTTGAGTTACTCACCTTTGGGAATCAAAACGCCCATGTAATACAATGTGCCTTGACCTCTCCAGAGTCTTCACCCCAAACAAGATTACAATTCGTTCAGCTATTTTTGCACAGTGAAGCCATGCTACAGACAGACTTACAGACATCGGGAACACTGATCACAACAGTTCACATCTCATGCAGCCAAAGTGGCCAAATAACTAACAGTGACATATACAGCACTTTTGTCCCAGCCAATGCTACAGTGGAAGCTCAACCAGTTCACATAATAAATGCCAACACCTAAATCTATGAAAGCATAAACCATCATATACTGCAGTCAGTCATTTCTCACCATCGCCATACATTACTAACTCTGTCAGTACACTGCCTCTACACCAGCCGTTTTCCAGGTTAATTATGATAAGCCAGCAGTCTCTCCCAAAGATATCTAAAGAATCTTTGTTGACACTGTTGACGCTGTATGCTCTTTTGATGCAGACAGACCCAAGCTGAAATCACTAACAAGGCTGCAGAGTGTACATCATGCATAAACATGAGGCCACCAACTTCTCTGACTGAGATTGTGTGTTCAAAATATTTAATCAGTTCTTACAATTGTTCTTACTGTTAATTTTAGGCATCTTATCATAATGTAATCATATGAGAACATGAAAGAATAAATGTCATTCGCCATCAACATACGCGACTCATCTTGATCTCGTCGTGTTTCTTGGCATTCTGCAATGACTCGTAATCATGGCGTGCTCGGTCGTAGTCTGTCAGTTTACGATTTCGTTTACCAATTCTTGCCTGTGATTCAACAGACATAAAAATGACAATCGTCTGCAAAACATTTACGTGCTTCTAAACAGATTAGATTTACAATAATTCTAAACATCAGAATCACTACTGCATAACAGAAAACTGTAATAATGCAACTTGTTCTTTTTCTGTGGCTCATTTAATAATAATGGATTTGTTTTCTGGTGAGTGTGGTGAAGGGAAGGATGCAGTAATTTACTAACTAAACTACCTCAGATTTTGCAAAAACCAACACTCTACATCTTTTGATAATTTTCTAATGTTAATTCTCCGTGACTAGTGATAATGACGACCAAGTCCACAGAATTCAGCATAAAGCTAGAGGCAGTGGTATCGGGGAAGTAGGCTAAAAACCATAACAGACTAACCCCTCTAAAATCCAGTTCTTTCACTTCAGCCATTTTGACAGAGAGGCTTGCTTCAGCACACACCATGTATGCAATGAGTTAAACGGCAGCAACCATAATGCATACAATGAAAGTAAAATGTAGATATACCTTAACTTCTGGAAAATGACTGGCATATGACACAATATGACCATTCAGCTGTTCAGTAACTTTAGACTGGTAGTCATCCCAAAGGCTGGACAATTGCTGCACACAACAAAACATCAACTTACAATGCATCTGAGAGTGAGAGAGATGATACTTAAATTCTTGCAAGTACCTAATCTAACTATCTCAAATTTGCACAGACAATAACCATGACAACCACAACACTGTAACAAAGCTAAAAAAATTAATAACATCTGAATTATAACAACCACAAAATGACAAACACAACACGACAGAAATGCATCGTAAATACCTCAACAGCTGAAGTCAGCTCCGTATACCCAACCCATTCAGGTTCATACGCTTCCTTCACTGCACGATACATACTCTGACTAGCCATCGACATCTCTGCAAATGAAACCAATTACACAGCATTTCGGTGAAACGCAGAAACTAATTTTTTAAAAGTAACAATGCAAATTATCCAACACCAATATATATTTAATTAAGGAAGTTCCACTGTCCCTCCTTACTCACTTCAGGGG
>Ga0126335_1002750_pt1 | contig 10680 bp, 8 predicted proteins | sample OlaspJWI45metaG_FD_108409 | JGI IMG/M metagenome (GOLD analysis project Ga0126335, IMG submission 108409) | Marine gutless worms symbiont microbial communities from Oahu, Hawaii - Olavius sp. 1 OAHU.JWI-45 metaG | ecosystem: Host-associated > Annelida > Digestive system > Unclassified | place... | reverse complement strand
GTGCTCATCCTGACGCGAAATGGGTAGCATGGCCTGCCTCCTATATTTGGGGTTGTTTCGTAGTATTGCAGGCCATTACTTAAAAATCAAGTAATAATTGATATAAGTTTCGTTGTAGGGATACTTGCCTGATGAAGGTAAATCAGTGATATTACTGTATTGAACGGGGTTAAAAGTCAGTTGACATGGGTTCTTATTGCGGTTATACTCTATCACCGTTTTATAGCCACGCGCTGTTAAAATGCTGCATGCTTCCACCCAATTTGCACCGGCATCCGTAATAGTATGCTTCACTTGCGAGAGGGCCGTGCGGGGCGATGTGATGTGCCGATGTGCCGCAAGGCAATGTCATAAAAATCCTGTTATCATTCGGCCTGACTGAAAAGAACTTGGTTAACGAAACAGCCGGTTGCAGACGAAACCGCACCAACTAACAGAATAAATGGATGCATGTCAAGTTTGACGGTAGCCAATGAAGCCCGGGTCGGATAAGCGCCAATGCGCTCGTTAACGCAGTCCCAGGTTGCAGAATTATTCAGAGAAGAAAATGAAAAATCCCAATTCTGACATTCATATCTTGATAGTCGATGATGAAGTCGGCGTGCGTGACTCAATGCACGAATTCATCGAAATGGCCGGCTATGACTCCACCATGGCGTCAAGCGCCGAGGAGGCCGTTGACGCATTAGGCTCCCAGGATATCCATGTTGTCATCACTGATATCATGCTGCCCGGTATGGGTGGACTGGAGCTGACCCGCAAGATCAAAAAAGAGTACAATTCAGATGTCATCGTAATGACAGGCTATAGCGGGGATTACTCCTATGAAGAGGCCATCAACATGGGCGCCAGCGATTTTGTAATAAAGCCGGTCCGACTTGAAGAATTGTTGCTGCGATTAAAACGGGTGCTCAAGGAACGTGAATTGACCCAGGAGCGCGTTCGCATGATGGAGAAACTTCAAAAGCTCGCCATCACCGACGGTCTGACCAAATTGCACAATTCGCGATCGTTCTACAGCCAGCTCGAAGTAGAGGTCGATCGCTTTAACCGCTACAAACATCCGCTTTCACTTCTCCTTCTGGACATCGATCATTTCAAACAGTACAACGACAATTTCGGACATCTGGAAGGCGACAAAGTGCTGGTGAAAATCAGCCTGATCATCAAGTCCTGCCTGCGCAAGCTGGATACGGCCTATCGCTACGGCGGCGAGGAATTCACGGTTATTCTACCTGAAACCGGCTGCGAGGAAGCCCAGACGGTAGCTGAACGTATTCGGAATGCAGTGGCCCAGGAAAAATTCAAACCGGGAAATGGCCAGGATCTGTATATCACCATCAGTATCGGTGTCACCCAGTACTATTCCGAAGAAGAACTGTCGACCTTCATCCAACGGGCCGATAAGGCCATGTACCTGTCCAAGCAGAATGGACGCGATCGCGTGTCGGCGATTATTGCTGAATAACAACTTTTAAGTATAAGTCTCCCGGCCGCCCGTTTGCCATCTTTCTCCCCATGCCTTTCAATCGCAGTAGCTTGCCTTCGACGATACCTGAAGGTATTGCTACCCGAATCATTCTTTTGTGAAAGCCCCAGGGAATATTTACCAGTTTATGAGTCCCGGTGGCAGCTTCAAACGGCGTGATGGCAATACTGGCGTACAGGTCCGGATCGTTGCCGCTAGCAGCCGGACGGATCACCTGCAGTCGATGCGTTTTTTTCTTCTGGGTTACCGGTCGCAATTTTGCGCTCAAACCGGACGCAGGGAAAGCGCTAAAAAGCTTCAAGAAAATGATTCCGAAAATAAACCCGCCGATGTGCGCCCACCAGGCAATACCACCGACACCGCTCTGGCTGGCGGCTGCATTGATAAATTGAATAATAAACCACAGGCCCAGGAAGAAATATGCCGGAATTTCTATAAACCAGGGAATAATAATGATGGGAATCAGGGTCAAAATCCTGGAATTGGGGTGCAAAATAAAGTAAGCCCCCATCACCCCGGCAATAGCGCCGCTGGCGCCGATTGTGGGTACGTTCGAATTCAGGTTGAAAAACAGATGCGATAGACCGGAAGCGATTCCGCACAGCAGGTAGAATAATAAATAGCGGCTGGGGCCCAGTTCGTCTTCTACATTGTCGCCGAAGATATACAGCGTCCACATGTTGCCCAGGATATGCCAGAAACCGCCGTGCAGGAACATAAAAGACAATACCGAAAACACCTGTTGGCCGACGGAAAAATAGTCTGCTATCTGGGGATTTGAGTAGCGGGCCGGTACGAGGCCGTAGATATAGATAAATCGGTTAAGATCCGGCCCCTGGGACATCTGGATCAGGTAAACCAGCACATTGAGGCCGATTATCAGGTTGTTTACGACCGGAATGTTACGGGTTGTGGTCGTGTCGCGAATCGGAATCATGGTTTGCTGAGGGCTTTTATCTTTTCCAGATGGGTTTCCAGTTGAACCCGTTTTTCCATCAAGGCGGCCTGCTTCTCACGCACGCCGGAGACCACGCCCGCCGGCGCTTTATTCAGAAAGTCAGCATTGTTCAGCTTTTTGTCGATCGGTCCCAGGTCGGCCTTTATTTTGTTTATTTCTTTTTGAAGACGGGCTGTTTCCCTGGCAAAATCGAGCACGCCTTCAAGGAAGACAAATATGGTGGCATTGTCGATGATGGCCGTGGCGGCCGCCGGTGGTTTTTCTCCGTATTTTTCGATCCCCATCGCGGACAGCCGGGCCAGATTGGAAATGATATCCTGGTGCGCTTTGATAGTGTCACGAATGCCGGCATCATCGGATTGGATCCTGACATCCAGTTGCAGAGAAGGCGCCAGGTTCATCTCTCCCCTGATATTGCGAATACCGGTAATTGTGTTGATAATCAGATTCATCCGAGATTCGACGGCTGCATCGGACGCTATCAGATCGGAGTCGGGCGCATCGCCGGGGTAGGTGGCCTGCATGATCGATCCATCGGTACCCGGCAGTTTGTGCCAGATCTCTTCGGTTACAAACGGTATGAACGGATGCAGCAGGATAAGGGTGTCCTGCAGGACGCGATGCAATACAGCCGCAGTTGTCTGATGCTGTTTACGATTATCCGTGTCATACAGGACCGGTTTGATCATCTCCAGGTACCAATCGCAGAACTCGTGCCATACAAAATTGTACAACACGCCCGCGGCATCATTGAACCGATATGTACCCAGGGCTTTTGCCACAGAATTCGTGACCGCGTTCAGGCGCGAGAGGATCCAACGGTCCTGCACATTGAGCTTTTGGCGGTCGATCAGCCCGTATCCGTATTCAAGGTTCATCAGGGCGAAGCGGGCTGCATTCCACAGTTTATTGATAAAGTGGCGGTATCCTTCAACCCGTTTTTTGGACATCTTGATATCCCGACCCTGGGCGGCAAATGCGGCCAGGGTGAAGCGGAAGGCGTCCGTTCCGTATTGTTCGATGACCGTCAGCGGATCGATTACGTTGCCCTTTGACTTGCTCATTTTTTTGCCGTCTTCATCTCGCACCAGGGCGTGCACGTAGACGTCGGTAAAGGGCACATCACCCATAAAGTGGATACCCATCATCATCATGCGGGCAACCCAGAAGAACAGGATGTCAAAACCGGTAACCAGGACCGATGTCGGATAAAAGGTTTTCAGCAGTGGCGTCTGTTCGGGCCAGCCCATGGTGGAAAAGGGCCACAGGGCCGAACTGAACCAGGTGTCCAGAACGTCGGTCTCCTGAACCAGTTGACTTTCCCCGCACTGGCTGCATTTTGAGGGCGCTTCCATCGCAACGATCAGCTCGCTGCAGTTTTCGCAGGTCCAGGCTGGGATCTGGTGGCCCCACCAGATCTGGCGTGAGATACACCAATCGCGGATATTGTACATCCAGTCGAAATAGGTGTTGTTCCACGTTTCGGGCACAATCCTGGTTTTGCCGCTTTTAACGGCTTCAATGGCTTTTTCGGCCAGCGGTTTGGTGCGCACGAACCACTGCCGTGAAAGATTCGGTTCAACAATCGTTTTGCAGCGATAGCAGTGTCCGACGCTGTGCCGGTGGGGTTCTATCTTGACCAGCAGCCCTTCGGCCTCCAGATCCCGAACGACCGCTTTGCGGCATTCGAAGCGCTCAAGGCCTTCGTATTGGCCTGCTTCGGCGGTCATATAGCCGTTGTCGTCGATTACCTTGACCGACGGCAGATCCAGACGCAGCCCGATCTCAAAATCGTTCGGGTCATGGGCCGGGGTGATTTTCAGTGCACCGGTGCCAAAGGACATGTCAACGTAACTGTCCTGGACAATCGGCAGAACGCGTTTTAACAACGGTAAAATCACATTTTTAGAAGCCACGGTCGTGTAGCGTTCGTCGTCCGGATGCACAGCTACGGCCGTGTCGCCCAGCATGGTTTCAGGGCGCGTTGTTGCCACGACCACGTTACCGCTGCCGTCTTCGAACGGATAGCGAATATGGTAAAGATGCCCGTCGATATCATCGTGCTCGACTTCAAGATCCGCCAGAGCGGTGTGGCAGCGGTGACACCAGTTTATGATATAGTTGTCGCGGTATATCAGCCCCTGCTGGTAAAGCTCGACGAAAACCTTTCGAACCGCACGCGACAATCCATCATCCATGGTAAATCGTTCACGTTGCCAGTCACATGACGCGCCCAGGCGCTTCAACTGGTTGATGATTGCACTGCCGTACTTTTCGCGCCACTGCCATACGGCTTCAATAAACTTTTCACGTCCCAGCCGGTGGCGGTCCGTACCATCTTCGGCCAGGTTGCGCTCAACAACATTCTGGGTGGCAATACCGGCGTGATCGGTGCCCGGCATCCACAAAACGTTGTCGCCCCGAAGTCGGCGGTAGCGGCACAGAATGTCCTGCATGGTGTTGTTCAGGGCGTGGCCCATGTGCAGCACACCGGTGACATTCGGGGGCGGAATGACAATGGAATATGGTTTCAGGAGACTTTCATCCCGGGCTGCAAACAGTGATTCTTTTTCCCAGTAGGCATACCAGTTTTGTTCGACAAGATGCGGCTCATATCCCTTGTTCAATAAATTGGAACCCATTGATCAATCACTCCTTCTTTATGCGGATCATCCGGAAGAAAAGCCCGATACTCAATTGGATGGGAAAAACAATTGCTAAGGCAATATCGGCATCAGCAAGGGGTTGTATTCTATTGTGCCGCTGCCGTCAAGTGGCTATTGCCGATAGTTGGAGCGCATCGGACCGTTTGAAAACCGACAGCGGACATGGGTTTCGAAACGTCTGGCGGGCACAGGTTATCTTGAATATTACATGCGACCGGCACAGCGGGACGGCAAGATAAGCTGTAATAAAAACGGGGATCCAGGTCGGATCCCCGTGGGTATTGCCATTTGAAATACCTTGCTCGTTTAAGAATCGTCATCGATTTTCAGGTCTGACCTCAAAATACCTTTGAGACGATCAATTTCACGGGTAACCGCAGATTCGATGGCATCGATTAGAAGCCCTTCGATTTTTTCGGACAGCACTTTCTGTACGACACGCTCTATTGCCGGTTCCAGGTCTTCCAGCGAATCAGATTCGGGCGGCTTATCGAATACTTTGAGCAGATCGTCTGCGTTGGCATGATCTTCGACACCGTGTTCTTTGACCTTAATTGAAATCGGATCGGCCGTGCTGTGGATTTCCAGGCCCTTGCCGCTGTCGGTTTTTTCAAATCTGACGGCAAGCTCATCCGGAGCCTGGCCGTTCTCCAGTTCTTCCGTGCCCGATATTTCGGCCGAAACAAAACCTGAAGTTTGCTCTAACGCAGACATATCTTCCGCAGCGCTGATCCCTTCAATGGAAAGATCTTCAGGTTCTTCAATCGGTGGAAAATCTTTCGGGGGACTGGTTTCGTGGTAAACATGGATGCTTTTTTCCGGTTCTCCCTCACTATCCAGTTCGAGTTCCAGGGGTGCATCCGGAGTCAGGCCGCCCAATTCCTGAGATTCGCTGTCATCTGCATAGGCGGGCATATCTGCTGCCGTTAACGATTCTGTAATAGTTTCTGTCCCTGCGGCTGTTTCTTCGTAAGGTGTGATTTGATCGGTTTCGGTGAAGATTTCGATCTCGGATGCCTTCTCCGGTTCAGCTGGCGTTTCAGCAAACAGTGTGTCAAACGTGTCTTCCGGGGGGCCGGGCGCCTCCGGTTCCAGGCCCGACAGATCATCGGGCGCGAAATCGGGTTGGCTGATTTCAGCCGTATCCGCGACCTCCGCCAGGTCGTTTGGACTTACCGGCTCTGACGGTACTTCAAACACCTCTTCGACTTCGGGCTGGCTGGTAAACGCCGGATCCTCATCTGCAGACTGTTCAGAAAAAGACGAATCCAGACCAGTCGCGTGCTCGGGTGTTTCGGAGGATATTGCTGTTGCAAGATGGCCGGCTTCAAATCCGGAAAGGTCCACGGCATCCCCGGTTGCCCTGTCATCCGGTAATTCCTCGGTTTCGAAAAATTCGACATCCGCATCGGTGTCAGATGGCAGCATTTCTTCGGTTTCGATTGTTAAATCCTCCGGCGGCAGCAATTCGTCTTCTGTGGGCACCGGGTCGATTTCGGACGGTTCCTGGAAGTCTGCTGTCATTTGGTCGGCAGTGTCCGGCGCTGTATCCTGTGCGGTGGTTAGCTCGTTGGCTATATCCATAAGATCGATATCTACGTCCAATGTCTCAGCTTCAATTCCAATCGAATCCATATCATCCAGCGTTTCTGCGGATTCCGCGGTCGATTCGAATATATCCTCAATATCCTCCTCATCAAATGCCATGCTCAAATCTTCTTCGAGTGCCTTTTGCTCGTTCTCACTCAACTCGAGCTGTTCTACGGGTAAATCCGGTGTTCCGGCAGGCTCGGGAGGGGCCGGATCACCATGTGGTACGCTGTCTTTGAGTGCGGCTTCGATCGTATCATCCAGCTCAAATGTCCCTTCAAACTGATTTGTGTCCAATGTCAGCTGTTCATCCAGAGCTTCATCATCGATAGTTCCCAGGTCCTCAACATCCAGGCTAAGCTCTTCTTCATCGATGAAAGCAACCCCGTCGTCCTGTTCCTCTGATTCGGGTATTATATTGTCAGGGGTGATATCGGATGTGTCGATGTCCTCTATATCCAGAAATTCATCATCATCGGTCGGTTCGATTGCCATTTCCTCGAGATCCACGATTTCGTCGTCTTGATCATCCGCATTGTCGATCATTTCCTCCAGTTCCATTATTTCTTCTTCTTGCTCATCTGCGGAAGGGATGGCGATTTCATCCAGATCGATTATTTCATCCTCGGTATCCTCGGGTTCAGCAACAATTTCAGTCAGATCCAAAATATCGGCATCATCGTTCGGGGGTGTGTCGGCAACTTCTGTTAAATCAATGATTTCTTCGCTGCCTTCATTGGTATGCTCCTGAGCGTCATCCAGATTGATCGGTTCTTCACTTCCCGATGACCCTAACACTTCCTCAGCAAATTCAAGGATTTCATCGTTGCCAAGCATGTTCGGCTTTGTTCCTTTGGTCTGATTCTCGTCTTTGTTTTGCATGGGGTCCTCGATTTCGGCTATCGCGATCTTGATTTTATAAAAATCTCTTTTAATTTAAATACATTAAAGTTATCATACCAAGTAGTACGTGTCAATAATTGAATTGGTGCGGATCCGCAGATACTTGTAGGGTTGGCGTGTCTCTTCGCAGCCGGCAGGACCCGGTCGCACCAGTCCGGTAAAGCATGAGCGCATGCGGGGCCCGAAACCAGAATCCGATCCCAGCAGCCTAAAAACATAATCGGCAATTGGCCTGATCTCTTGACCGATTATTACTGAAAAGCACAGATTGTAATCGCAATGTTGAACCGGTTTGGGCCAGAAGTGCGCTCGGCAACAGGCTAAGTGCATGATTTTATAAAATCGGTGACGTATTTTGGTCAATGATTGCTAAACCACAGAGGACACCAGTCGTCGCTGAAGCTTTGCCCCGGCAGGCAGTGAGCACAGAGAAAAGCGTAAAAATTATTGCTCTGTGGACTCTGTGTTCTCTGTGGTAAATAACACCGTCACCATATCTACGAATGTGTGTACTTAGGCTTGAGATGAAAAATCACTGTATGCGCTATTTTTATGTAAAAAAGCTGACGCCCGAAGTAAAGGCGGTTCAGATAGGCGGTTCCGACGCCCACCACATTTGTAAGGTTTTACGCCTGCAGCGTGGTGACCGCATCCGCCTGCTGGACGGCCGCGGGCGTATCTACGAGGCGGTGATCGAAGGATTTTCCGCCAGGCACGTCCAGTTGGCAGTCCAGCATCATTTCCCATCGCCGGCCGAATCTCCGATCCAAATTTCCGTCGGGCAGGGATTTTTAAAAGAAAAAAAGATGGACGGCCTCGTGCGCCAGCTCAGTGAACTGGGGGTGAACAGCTGGTTCCCGGTTTTTTCGGAATATGCCGTTGCCCGTCCTGACTCCGAGCGCCTGTCCGCTCGGCATCAAAGGTGGGAAAAAATCGCCGCGGAATCATTGAAGCAATGCCGGCGTGGGCAGTTGCTGAAAATAAGATCAGCGGTCACCTTTTCCGAGGCGGTTCGGGATTCAGAGGCATTTAAGCTGAAAGTGATTTTCTGGGAGCAGGCCACCCGCAAACTCAACCCTGAAAGTTTAACGACCCTTAAGCCGGGTGACGGCATATTGGCCCTGCTGGGCCCTGAAGGCGGCTTTAGCCCCTCCGAAGCGCAGTTGGCCGAACGTTGCGGATTTGTGCCGCTATCCCTGGGGCCGCGCGTTCTGCGGGCGGAAACCGCCACCATCACAGCCTTGGCGTTGCTGCAGTTTGTGTTCGGGGATATCGGCAAAAAATGACTTGACAAAAAAACGGGTATTATATAGAAAAAGCAGCCTGTCACACAGTTAGGCCGAGGTAGCTCAGTCGGTAGAGCAGGGGACTGAAAATCCCCGTGTCGGCAGTTCGATTCTGTCCCTCGGCACCATGAAATGCTCAATTAGTTAAGGGGGTTAGCCATTTAAGTGGTTAACCCCTCTTTTTTTGGATCGTCGCCTGTATGGGACTTTTTTAACTTTATAACTGACTCCCATAATACATTCGCAAAATAAGGCTGGAATTGATATGAAATAAATCATATGTTATCAACACCATTCGTGATTCGGGGTGTTTTCGTCACTGATTTCTTTAAATTGCGGGTTGGGTATTCGGATAAAATAAAGAAACAGAGAACTAAAAATGAGGTGCTAAAATGAATGCTGAAAATCTGTTGTCACGGATTACAATAAATCCAAAGGTCATGGTTGGGAAACCAACCATAAGAGGCATGCGAATTACCGTGGAACAAATTTTGCGCGCTTTGGCAGGCGGCGTCACAGCAGACGAATTGCTTCAAGATTATCCAGAACTCGAACAGGAGGATTTTCAGGCTGTATTTGCTTATGCCCTGAATCTTGTCGATGAAGAACAAGTTTTTCCAGTAGAGATTTCCGTATGAGTACCAGTCCGTTAAAATTCTTGGTTGACGTTGGTGTCGGGAAAAAAATAGAAGAGTATTTGCTTGAAAAAAGATATGATACAAAAGCAGTGCGTTCATTAGATCAAAGTATGCCGGATCAGGAAATCATCCGTCTGGCGGCGTTAGAGAAACGTATAGTCATCACAATGGACAAAGATTTTGGGGAGTTGGTTTATCATTCTGGAATGGACCACTCCGGAATTTTACTTTTAAGGTTAGAGGATGCTACCGGATCGGAGAAGCAAAAAGTAATAGCTCAAATTTTAGAAAAATACGCGGATAATATGGAAAACAATTTTTGTGTGTATCAAAATAAGAAATTCAGATTCAGAAAATTAAGTCGTGCAAAATAGCGGCACGATTAAGTGCACACCAGATCATCAGCTTTTGCCCTGATTATGTGGAGGGCTTATCAGCGTTTACATGGAGATTCTTAAACCTGTGTGGGACTTTGTGTGGGAAAATCTTTCCAAAATCTGCTAAAATCAGCAAAAATCGCAAAAGATGTGGAAATTTGGATTTAATGATTTCAATAACTTAAGTGAATTTAGGAGGATAGGAAACCCGGGGTGATTGACTGAAAATCCCCGTGTCGGCAGTTCGTGCGCCTCAGGCGCATAAAATTTTGTCCCTCGGCACCATTGAAAAAGCACCTACGTGATATTCATGCGCAGGTGTTTTTTTATTGGGTTCTCATATTGCGAACCGCTTGACAAACAAACCTTTATTTTGTTAATTTTATGGTCAAAGGAAGGGTTTGTTTCAACCATGCTCGAGAGATCCTCAGATAATTTTTTAAAAGCCTGGTATCGAAAAAAGCGCAGAAAACCCCTTGTGATCAGGGGGGCTCGCCAAGTCGGCAAATCCACACTGGTGCGCCGTTTTGTGCGCAACAACGGCCTGATTTTAAATGAAATCAACTTGGAACAGCATCTGTATCTGGACAAAATCTTCAAGACCCTGGATATAGACATCATCATCAAAGAATTGGAGGCCTTGGTCGGCAGAACCTTGACGCTCATTTAAACTGACCCGCCTTTACTCAACCGAGTTGACCCACCTATAGAATTATTCAATTCGCTCAAAGCAACCTATTTTCTTTGAAATCATAAACCAGGATCTTTTCGGC
>Ga0126335_1002749_pt1 | contig 10685 bp, 6 predicted proteins | sample OlaspJWI45metaG_FD_108409 | JGI IMG/M metagenome (GOLD analysis project Ga0126335, IMG submission 108409) | Marine gutless worms symbiont microbial communities from Oahu, Hawaii - Olavius sp. 1 OAHU.JWI-45 metaG | ecosystem: Host-associated > Annelida > Digestive system > Unclassified | place... | reverse complement strand
CTATCTCAGTGGCCAACTGGCTTCCTTCGGTGCTTTGACGCTGTTGGTTGGGTCATCTGGCCTGTAAAAATCGTCCCTGAAATGACCTATAAAGTGTCGAGTGGGACGTTAAACCTCTGCTCACTCACTCACTCACTTACACGCCTGTACTGCAGCCTACACAGTCATCATGATCCAATAACCGCGTTGCCCAAGGCAGCCAGGCTGCATGCACTTAGTCTGTAGGGCCCTAAAAATGCAATAATAACAATTTTTCGCCTCGCCTCCAATTTTTTTGCACCTAGACACCATCTCCTCTATGCCCTAAAGCTACTCTCAAAATTTGGAGATGTTTGTCGCAGCCGTTCCTGAGTTGTTGGCAAACAGACATACATATAGCCTATATGTATACACATAGTGTCTTATATATATAGACTTTGCCTCAGACCTGCATACGAAGAATGATATATTGTTACAGTAGAACCAGCATGTCATGTTGATGTGCTGGAGCAGGGATGTTGGCAAATGGGCACGCAGATGTGTTTGAAGTAAGCTGACTGTTAGGACCCATGAGTGAACATACCAATAACACCTCCCGTGTGGTTTTCATACTGTACATATTTACATTAAGTAAGTGAAAGCAAAGACCCGCAGCATCTGTCCGTAGCCGGCAGCCTCGTCTTGACTAAATGACATCCCTCAGCTACAGCCAAGTAGTGTTCACACACAGACGGCTGAAGTCTTTAGTATACGACACTGCTGGCGCTGACCTTGTGTCATATACATATGCAGTGATGGCCACCTTAAGCAACATCCTTTAGTGTGAAATTCAAATATATCCTTTCGTGCTGCAGAAGAAGTCCTACCTTGCAGATAGGCATGCTAGTGGGAGGATGTTGAAGTAGCAACACAGTTGAATGAATTGTTGGCATCAACATAGTGCTGTAGTGAGCTGTTTTGTTGTGTACAGTCTGAAAGCTACTCAGACCAGTCAGCTGATCCACGTGATGGCACTGCATACCTGTCTCCACGGCCCATATTAGCTGTAAGTACTAATGTCATTTGCATCTTCAAATATATTTAGTAGTGCCTGGATTTCACTGTGGAAAGCTTATTGTTGTACACGAAAATGATTTTTAACGTCATTTAATATTTTATTATTGCATTTGCATTGTGCCTTACAATTTGTTATCAAATGGTATTATTTATATGTTTCACTAGTTGGACATATAAAGGCCAAGGTAGTGTTGTACTTGCAGTGACTTCTGTCCCTGTCGAGATCTTAATTTTTGCAAAATGTTGTGCAGTAATGTGGACTGATACTATGTGATGTGGTGCTAACAGACAACTGATCCAAGAGCTGCTGCTTCCATCGGTGTACCAACGTCACGTTCCCGTCATAGTTCGCGGAATCGCCACGGCTCAGCAAGCAGCACTGGTGCATTGCCGTCGTCCACTAGAAGCAGCATCATCACGAGGTACTGTGCTGATCCAACGGATTCATGTGCCGGGATCCCAGAAACTGTTGCCAGGTCACAACGGCAGTCACTGCATGATGACTACATGCAGCCCATCGGTGAGAGCACATCGACGCCCGAATATGCCGCTGTTTATGCCTCTGTTATTGTCGGTAAGTGTATTGCATCTTACAGTTTGTCATCATTACTTCTGGTCTGCTCCATTTGATAAATAACATCTGAGCTGTGGTGATAGTGTGGAAAATGAGGGAAGACTGTCAGAACTCTTCTCTGCTGCATTGTGTTATACAGTTATTTACAACAATGAATCGTAAACAGTTCTCATATGTGAACTAGGGTCAATTACATTTAGTTTTTCTTACGTTTCCTGTGTGTTTTAGCTGTTTTTTTTAAACTTATTTTTGTGTTTGTGTAATTTTTTGGTTGGTTGAGCCCTTAAAGAAATGACATTAGGGTCATGTGGGATTTTAAAATCTGTACTTACTTGATGTTGTGACACTGTTGTTGGGAGTACATCAGGCTTTTGCGAAACTGCCTCTGCTGGAAGGTTCTTGTTGAAATGATTTACTGTGTGTATTAAATCATCAGTGTTGCATTTGAGATATTGTAGAACTTGACAGTATTTAATTAGATGGTCATTTGTCACCAATCTAGGGCATGGTTTTTATAGGCATCTTTCAGGTTTGTTTGATTGTCGCATGTGGCATCGCCACGAGCTGGAAAGTGGTACGGCCCGAAGGGCCAAACTCTGAACTTCTGAAGCCCAAAGGGCTGAGTATTGAAGCCTGAAGGGCTGAATAATGAAGCCCAAGGGCCGTAAACGGGGTGGGGTTCTTGAGGAGGGGGCAGTCAGCCCCTCCCCACCAGCTAGGGGGTCTGTGGGATCACTGTAAGCTCTCTAAGTGGGGTCCAGGCCGCCAAATGGTATTACTACATTTCAAGTACTCAGGATGGCCTCTTTTGACACTTCAGTGGTGCTACTGGCAGGCATGCTCCTTTGAACTGCAGTGTTGGCAGCGTTTGATACCATTGACCACGTCTTTTTTCTGACACAAGTCACACCACTCGGAAGTCTCTTTTGGTATTAAAAGCACTCTTTTTGAGTGGATTAAGTCTTACATGACAGGCAGAGTGGAGCTTGTTCGCCGAGGCTCGACCTCTGATCTAGACTGAAAATGACGTATTGCATGGATTACTACAATGGTCCATTCTGGGCCCCTACTGTTTATACACTGCTGGCCTGATCGACATCATCAAGCAACATCCTCTACAGCCTCATTAGTTTGCTGATGATGCTATGACTCAGGACTCCTCTCACCAAGGATCCGCCGACTAGCTCTAGTTTACCTTGTCAGCTTGTCTGGACAAAGTATCTTGGCTGAACACTGCGACGACGTAGATCCTCTGGTGTGTGACAACCTGTCAACAAGACCATCTGCCATCTGCCACCATCCAAGTGGGAGAAGATGACGTGCTGCCTTCAACAACTGTTCGTGACTTATGCATCTTTACTGACAACGACGTCGCTGTGCGATCACACATGACACGCATTGCAGTGTCCGGATGTTTAGCGGTGCTTTGACAGCTTTGCAGCATTAGAAGCTCAGTGTCTGACTTTTGCTAGTCATGCTACGTCTTGACTACGGCAATTCAAAACTCGCCGTTCTGCTTACGGCCCAGATCAGTTGTCTTTGTCGGCACTGAATGCTGCTGCAAGGCTGATGCATCGATCGTTTCAGTATGACCATAGCATGTCAGTCACTCTGATACACCAAGACCTTCACTGGCTTCACTGGCTGCTGGGTGAGGAGCGCATCGAAGTGAAGCTTGCGGTACTAATTTACCGATGTCTGCATGACCTGGCACCACAGTAGTCTATTTGTCCAGTCACATTCCACGTGTCGCCGACTCCAATTGTTGCCATCTCCCGATGTCGTCATCATCGCGGCTATACAGTGATTCGCCGTACATGTCTTGCCACCATCGGCGATCGTGCATTTCTGTTGATGGGAGACGTCTGAAAACTTAACGTGTTCTTTCGATATAATCACGAGGTTACGGCAGAGCCAAAGAATGGTCTACGATGTCCACCCTGCAGCATATTATGTACTTCAGAGTTTGGTCTGCGGAGTCATCTTCGGATCCATGCGTCCAAGCATGCTGTCACATCACTCACATAGTGCAGCATCATCATCGAACGTGCATCAGCAGCAAGACTGACTACTAATTACTGATTGTTTGTGTTAAGTTACATGCCGGGTTACTGGCCTAGCAGCTTTTATACGTAGGACATTGATTGTCCTTACTGTAATCAGTATTATTGTTGTCTGTGTTACCGAAATTGTGGGGGTGAGTCTAGGGGTCTGGGGAGCGTTATGAGCTTCCCAGTGGGGTCCGGGGCAACCAGACGGGTTTTATCACATTTTAAGTACTCAGAATGGCCTCTCTTGTTACTGAAGAGAGGCAGTCGCAGTCATGCTGTTGACTGTTGTTGTAATTGCTTGCCCAAAAAGTGGTACAGCGAAAGTGCACGGTTGCCGTACCACTTTCAAAACCGTACTACAGGTATGGGCATCGACACCCCTGGATTGTCACCTATGCATAGTGACTTTCAAAATCCTTGACCTAGGAAGTTCATTTTTTGATGTGACGGTCTTACCAGAAATTTTAAGTTTATATTTTAAGGTCATCGTGTCAAGGTCAAGGTAAAAAGACCTTGTGATTTATCTAGCGGTAAAAAGTCTAACCAGAGGCCAAAGTAATTTGGCAAAGGCTGCATTGAATGCACTGCACACACTGCATGCGATGGAATCAATAACTATAGCCGTTCTAAAATATGTGTGTTGATGGCAGAAGTTCAATGTAGGTCATGTGACCCATCTGTGGACCCGCATATTACCTACTGTTGCATTGTTTTCATTATGGCCCCTAGCCCTCTATATGCCGGTTTAATTTCAGTACTGTAGCTTCAGCCATTCTGGAGATATGAGGGGGTCTCAAAATTCAGAATTAGGTCATGTAACCCCGCCCGACACCCTGTGGCCTACTTTTGCATAGTTTTCAATAGCACCCCCACCCTTGTATATGCACACAAAATGTTAAGTCTCTAGTTGCAGCGATACCAGGGCGTCCCAGAATTCAAAATTGTTCCTTTCCCTCTCTCTGTGGAGTGATCAGCATCTCTGTCTGACACAATGTTTCTTGGGCTCCCAGGAGTGTTTACCCCAAACGGCATCTTGATCCGTTCAGCTATTTTTGTACAGTGAAGCAGAGTTGAGCCACGTGACAGACAGACAGACAGACACCGTGCACATCAGTAACAATAGTCTGCATCTCATGCATTTAGTGCAGTCTTAAAACCGTGGGTGGTCCACTTTGATTAAAAGGCAGTCTTGTTTTGGCTGCAAATACATGTAATTAACTTTGTTGATGGCAGATGAAGTGGAGGATGGCATGCATCATGACGATGGGTTTGACTCAGAAGCTACAACATTGACGCCAGCAAGCAGCAGCGGAAGCAGAAACGAGTACTACAACTCACTGGAGCACATTTGGGTCAAGCAGAAACTGATTGACAACTTTTCAAAAGCAAAACCAACACGGGTAAACTCGGAAAGTATTGGCTCACTGAGCTCATCTGATCATGATTACTATAATGAAATTCAGCTGCCCGTAACGTCGGACAGTGCGTTCTTGGAAAAGAATGGAACTGCTACCAGTGTGGTCTGAACATGTAAGGAACAGTGTCTTGCTGTGCTGCTGTTTTGACTGTTTCAATTTTTGTTGCTGGTGCTATCTGATATTGTTATGTTGCAAAGCGTGCCATGTGGTAGATGTTAAGTGTTAGTTCCAGCCGTTTTCTGTTTGTATGCCGTCGATGGTTGTTACTGCAGAATTTTTGTGCATGTTGTGGCACTTGCTTTGTGTTTGTTCTGCACTTACTTCATCTACATATTTGTTCTATGTATTTCTCCAATTCTGCTGGATGACAAATACAACTGCTCTGTGTTTGTGTTCGGCATTATTTCACAACGTGCTCTGGAGAAGTGACTGATTTGCTTCCACAGTTTATGTTGGACTGCTACGTATTTAATTAGTAACGAACCGTGACTGAATTATGAGCATAATGCACTAAAGACATGTTCAGAGTTGTTTAGATATGCAATGATCAGGAACGTTTGAGCTTCACCTGACTGTCACTGTATGCTAAGAGGTATGTTGTTTGTATTGTATACACTTACAAAACAGTTTGTTGCGGTGGTGATAAAAATGCTTATACAGTGTGAGCATTGAGCCCCCACCTATGTTGTGACACTAACCTGCCTTCTTTTCTTCACAGTTTTCTAATCCTGTTATGTATGTTTGTTTGCTGTGGTATAATTGTATAATAGTTAGAGCATTGATCTTGCAATCGAGAGGTCACGACTTTGAAAGTTGTTTTGCTGTTTATGGTCCGAGACTGGAACTCATTCTTGTTAGCAGTTCGTGACCCATCACCAACATTGACTCAGATCTGTGCAGTTTTGAAGACTGTGCTATTAGGGCATATTAAACACTAGCATATCACCTCCGTGGCAGTTTAGGCTGTAAGGACTGCTGCATGAACACATATGCTTTAGTTATTTTAAACTGTGTAATTTGGTACTGGCTAAAGGGATATGATGTTGATGGACAGTTCTGTGTTACATTCTTTATGGTCATTCGGTGTAAATTGTTTGTCTGCTAACGTCTTTGTAATTTGTAATTACCAGTACTCTCTGAGAAGTCAGCAGTTATAGCTCAGTTCATGTCCAGTCACTGGTGAATTTGACGTGCTGCTTGAAATGATGTTACACTTGAATGAAGTTACTTGTGCCAGTTAGCTGCTTTTGTTTGTAATACCGTACCTTAACTTGTGCCATCTTTGCTCAGCATCGTATTCGTGCTCTTGGCTGGCATTGATATGGGTGTATTATGGGTGTATGTACATTGTACAATGTTGTTAATTATTTTTTGTTCTGTTATGTTTTTGTTGACCACTGAATAAGCAGCTTGCATGTGGTCCAGAACGTTCTGCTGTTTATTTGTATTAGTGCACTAAGGTGTTTGTAAATATTACATGACATCAACTTAAGCAGCTGATGCTGTTACTGTGCTATAGTGGTTTGGCTGATATTTAAGACACTTTCCGACTTGAAATGTGTACAACATTCATGTAATGTAGGTGTCGCAGCAGCAGCATTTTGTGTAACTGTGAGTGCAGTCGACTTCCAATATCTGTTTCACATTAATTTGTGTAAGATTCGTAGTGAAATTCACAATGCTTATTTGTGCTGCAGATGATATTGTATTGAATCTTTCCTGATATTCCAAATTGTCAAAACGTTGAAGGTTGTTTTCAGTAAACTGGTTTCTGCACAGGTAGTTTGATTTACATAAGATTGACAAGGGTAGCTGCTGTGATGGTAATCTGTATTAATCCTTGATGCAGTCTGGTGACATTGAAAATGCTGTCCTGTGCAAGTAAGCTTACAATAATATGTATGAGTGTTAACTTCCACATCACTGGCAGCTTAACCAGGTTTCAACTCTTGACAATGTGTGCTTTTTGTTGCATTTTGGTTGCTGCAGTGCAGATGTGTTATGTTAACTTTGGTAAATAATCATTTGGTAAAGTCTGCAGGTTATATGCTGAAATAATTAGCTTTTATGTTTTTACCAACTTTGAATTACTTGGAGTACACAAAACATTAAAAAATTTTGTCTTTTGAAGTGTTTTTAGGTTTCGTTTGTGCTGTTTGTTTTCTTTCATTCTTTGTTAAATTAACAATTGGATTCTCTATTGTATACTGAACATGTGATTACACATATTATAGTAAGTAAGTAGGATAACGTTTTTGGCTTTTTGTTAAGTGACGCACATAATATGGCAGCTTGTCTGATATTCAGTATAAAACATTTGCAGCATCAGTGTATGTGATACATGTTGTGATACGTGTTTGTGTATGAGGATTCAGTCATCGTTTGCTCAGACTTGTTGACGGTTTACTTGTTTTGAAACACTTCCACTTATAGGCCAAATGTTGATGGTATAGCATATGGACAGAAACAACATTCCAGTTTATGAGTTCGCAGTCATGATGTTAACTAGATATTTTATAGTTTGTATCTTAATTCTTCAACATCACTTACATTACCAGTACAATGCCATGCATGTCTGATGAAGTGATTGTTATATGTGCTATTAATGTTTGCTCAATGAATGTATAAAAATGTTTCGATTGCTCACCCTGAAGCTGTTTTGATTTGAAACGTATGGTGCCGTACAAGTGCCGTTTTTCATCCAATATCCTAGCACACAAGAACTCCTTTAAAAAGTTGTGGTGTGAGAAAAATCCACACCACAACTTCTTTAAAGAGTTGTGGTGTGAAAATTTGCACCACCACTTTTTAAACATCTACACCACAACTCTTAAAAAAGTATGGTGTGCTAGGATATTGGATGAAGTTCATAAGAATTTTAATAAAGGGTAAGTTAGATAGATATGAAAACAAGTCCACAGTCTGCTTGTGAAACAGTGACAGATAAATGTAGAGGAATAAATAATAAATCTAAATTGTGTGCAGTAACATAGCTGAATATGTGGATGGTTTGGCACGTAACATAACCCGTAAGTTTTTCACATTTATTTATCTTAACTTGCATCTTAAAGCTATTTCGAGAATTCTCGTTGTTCCGGAAAGAGTATCAAGTAAGCAGAAGTTAAGTAAGTAAGTAGTTTTTAGTGTGACAAACGCATAGATTGATTGCCGTATGTATGTTTCCAACAACAACACAGAGGATAAAGGTTGTAATAAAAACAGATCAGTATTTAATGAACTACCAAATACCAATGAGCAAATTAAAATCTTGATGGTCGATGGTTACGGAAATCTTACGGTTTGCGGGCCGATAGTTTTTGCTTTTTTTATTTCCTTGCGGCTAGCTAGTCGTGCACTTTCCGTCAAAATAAACAAAGATGGAGGGTGTTCCTAGAATGCCGATGCTATCGTTCGAACTAAAATCCTGCTCAGAACCGATTGCTTTTACGCCGGCTTTGAAATCGGTAAGAATGAATGTATTTGCGTCTTTATGTTTTCTTAGTTGTTTTAATTATTTCGGCGTTTGTAACGAAACGACCACTTAACAAAATGATGCATCGTCAGATGACTGGATACCTCCGAATGGGCAAATATCAAGCTATTGTTTTCACGCTATTAATCGACTAAGTATACTATATGCCAGTTGCCTGTTGTTAACGAGATGTTTCTACTATGAAGTTTATACTTTACTGAAGTCTACACTGTGGTTTTAGTTCTACCTGTGTTTATACTTTGATCTGTCTGGGTGTTAATAAAATGCGGAATGCATGTGATTGGTCGACGGCAATAACCACGTGACCATACACATTCCGCATTTTATTACACCTGCTGTTTCCAGAGTTATTAATAAAATGCGTAAATCTCGTGCGTAAATAGTGAAAACAAGTTATATTTAACAGTTAACACGAAAATTTTTATTAATGTGAATATAGTGAATACAAGTTATATTTAAGACGAACATTTTTATCAATGTATTATGCATTTATATAATGATAATTTTTGTAACGCAAGTCACGTAACGTTTGTGATCACACATGTACTATCGTATATTAATGGTGCTGCATGAGCCGTTGACGTCAAAACTTCAAACGACAATGTGTATCGTCCATACAAACGCAAAAGCGTCAAAGGCATTAATAGGTGTAGGCGTACAGACAAAGAGACCCATCGTGCATATTGCTTAAACGTAACTACGGCGTGAACGCACCTACCTGGCACAGAAATTGAAGCCGCACTCATAGACCGCACATTGAACAGCAGACAAGCAGAAATGTTAGAAAGGCAGAAAAGGCTTAATTTACTCGTAGAAATGCAATCCAAAGTCATTACTAACTGCGACAACTCTAGCAGGACGCGAGTAAAAAACATGGGGTTTTGTTAATTTAGTTGTGTTTTTGATATTACATCCAAACTCCAGTTGTCAGTCTTCGATGTATATTGGCCATGTTTGAGTGAGTCCAAGCATTCATCAATTTCTGTTAGTGCTTTGCAGATTTGTTGATTTCTGTTGGCTTTTGCAGTATATAACTGAATTCTATCATGAGAATCCTGATTCATACTCCAAGGAATGTTCAGAACTTGATCAGCTACGAGAGGTATGACAGTCGTAGTAATAGTTAGTGTGTGACCGATACTGCGTATCGGTCAGTATTCACTCGTTGCCTTACAGTATCAGCGAATACGATATATCGGTTTGCGTGTCTCCGCCGATACCGATACGCCCGCTGCGATAACGATCAACAGTAATCTGACTCGGCGACTGAAACACATTGTCCGCGTCGACAGAATGTGACTACAAATGAGGCCGGCATTTCTATTCACGTTCCGCCGTACAGACTGCATATGTAACACGAGTAGACATCAAAGGCACCCCGCTGCCCTGCACACTGCGTGGTGCTTCGATTATAGATACGCCGGGCAAACGCATGCCAGTGTGTCAAAGGGACAGACCGGCAGTTGAAGTCTGACTGCCTTGTTTTAAGCAAGCAAGCATACATTATGTATCCACCTCACGTTCAATGTTCAGACGCCATGCTACACGCAGAGCACATAGGCCTATCGCTCTCGCCTACAAACGCACATATAAAGCTCTCTTTACACAGACTAGCCACAGTGAAAATATCTAAGCGACCTGCGCCGTGATCTGGCCGCCGTGGCCGGGAAGGAAATCGGTCGTGCAGTTATACGGACCAAGCCGGAGAGCACGATGTGCGGGCAGGAGGGCTGCACATCGCTGAATTAACGCTCGTCGGTCGGTGGTGGCCGCTGTCGCTCGGACAAACAGATTCATCATGCAGACCAGTAGAAAAAACCCGCCACCCGCAACACGGCGCCGCGCTGTGACGTAATAGACTACGTGGCTGCAGGCGGTGGACTAGACTCCACTCTGCTGTTTATTAAGCACAACCTGGCACTGATTAATTTCAAATACTGAGGACTCAGTGTCTGCATTACTGGCACACTGTGTGTAATAAGTGACAAGAGAATGAGTAGGCCTAATTGACTTAAAGAATTGAGAACTGACATTACTGTTTTTGATATTAAACTTTATTGATAGTTGCTGTGTTTGACTGTCCACCACAGATCAAAGGCATCCGCCACCGCGCT
>Ga0126335_1002748_pt1 | contig 10685 bp, 4 predicted proteins | sample OlaspJWI45metaG_FD_108409 | JGI IMG/M metagenome (GOLD analysis project Ga0126335, IMG submission 108409) | Marine gutless worms symbiont microbial communities from Oahu, Hawaii - Olavius sp. 1 OAHU.JWI-45 metaG | ecosystem: Host-associated > Annelida > Digestive system > Unclassified | place... | reverse complement strand
GACACTTTATACATGCACACCTTACATAACGACGTTTAACGTCCTCTCATCTCTACGTCGCTTGCAATGAGCTCCGCTCTCCGGGCTTGCGCCCGGAGTTTAGGTTTCCTAATGGGTTATAAAGTATTAAGTAATATTGTTAGTTTATGATAATATATAATAATGATGCGGACTAAGAGGTGTCAGACACCTGCGTCCGTAATTCTCTGTTGAGTTGAGTTGAGTTGAGTTGAGTTGAGTTGAGTCACCAGTCGGCATCACACTGGGCACCGTGGCGGGCCAGCAATCGTCACGTCCCACAACGGACGATACCTTGTTTGATTTGTATCCACGCTCGGCTGCCGCTGTCTATGAAGTAACTATGAAAGTTCTGTTCCGGCAATCGCTAAAGCCATGATCACAAATTCCCAATGATGACACGAGATCGTATACGAATCTCGCCAACACGTGCGTTACTAGTTAGCGCGAAAGTCACTAAGAGATTCGTCTTGAGCTCATACAGTCATCGTCTATTGCGATTACGACTGAAAGTGAAAGCTATATGTTGGTAACTTGGTGCATCCAGGCAGTGGCGAATGGCGATGGACGAGATATGTTTGGACCTGCTGGTTGATAGCGTCACCGTCACGCTGATGACGACACCGACGAACAACGACGATCAACCTCGTCGACTGCGACGTCACATTGACGTCAGTGACGACCGCTGCGTCCGCAGCCGCATCTCACTCATCTCTCTCTTCCTCGCTGCTCACAACGACTCTATCCTGCCGCCGCCCACGACCACAGCCACGACTCACTCCAATGTGACCGAGACGCCGACGTTGAGTCCCGCATCACTGATTGCCGAGAAGTTTGGTGAGAGTGTAACATTCGGGTTGCTGCCGACGGTCGCCGTCATTGGTCTCATTGTCAACATTGTGGCGCTAGTCGTCATTGCCGGCGACACGCGCTGTCCGCCGTCGTGGCGCGTTCTGCGATGTTTCGCTGTCGTCATCGATGTTGTTCTGCTGACGCTGTTCATGATCGTCGTCGACGTTGTTGCGTACGTCGCCGTCACGTCACTTGACGTCAACAACGCGCTCGCAGCTGTAGTGGGATTCCTGCAGTACGTTCAGCCGTGGACACTCTACATCACCGCCACTTACATTCACCACCTGCTGCTTGACGAGCGGCACAAAGTTCCACCTCAGCGACGAGTTCGATGTCCGCTGGCGCAGCTGATAGCGATGATCGTCGCCGGTGCAGTCTACTTCACGCTTTACATTCCACCAATTCGTCTTCTACTATACAGAGGTGTCCCTGGTCACTGGGCGCTATGTACCATGCCGCTGTTCGACCAGTGGCGACTGACAGTTGGTCTGACCGCCACGACTGACTTGTTTTACTACCTCTGTTACGATTGTCTCTACGCCTTCGTCGTCTACATCGCGCCGATCGTGCCTCTGTTCTATCGCTACCGGCGACTCGTCGACGCCATATTCAGACGCGACTACGAGTCAGTAGCCGTGAGAAGCAGCAGGTCGTCAACGGCTCTGTGCAGCTGGGCAGATGTCATCTCAGTCATGTGTGGCGTTCACATTATCACTCACTGTATCAAGTCTACTCTGCTGGCGATGCGTCTCGGTGAGGCGATCGCTGTCGAGAAGTTCATGGCTGCAGGTGATGTCGTGTTCCAGCTGATGAATTCTTTGGCCAACCTCACCGTGACAGTTCGACCACTCTGTCATCTGCCTGTCATGCTCATATATGATCGTCGTCTGAGGACCATGGCAGTCAGACAGTGGCGTACCACTCACGCCGCTCTCGTCACCGTTGTCGGCCCGTATGTGCGGTGTGGTGATCAGTCGGAATACAGTGATGAGAGCATCGAACTGGACTCAGTCGTCGTCGATGACGACCAACTTGACGACGTTGATGACGTCCACGACGCTGTTCCCGTCTGAACCGCTCAATCTTCTCTGCACCCGGCTTTACTCGCTCGCTGAATTACTGAATTCGCAGATTTGTGAAATATCACCGCGTAATCTTATGCGACAATTTTTTTTATAACCAACTGTTCTTTTTTTCGTTTAAGGCTTTCTGTATACACATCCATCGTCTATAAGTCTACACAAAGCCGACCGTTCTATTTATTGTGTTTCTTACAGCTGTAAACTATTCGGGAAGATAAATGCCGTAGCATCGGGATCAAGATTCAGCTACTAGGCCTATAGAGGCATGCGTCTTTGAGCCTTGAGGTACTGTTATAGACATCAGAAACATGAGACGCAGACTACTGCCATCGAGGGGACATTTCACCCATCGTACAACACCGTGATCCTGTTTGGGCTGGAGACTCTTGGCGACCCAAGGCACATTGTATTAGATGGGGGCCACGGTGAGGGAAGGGGAATTCGATGCGGCCTTCGGCAAATTACTTTCGCCATATGTTGTAAATTGTACTTTACCGTACCGTTATAGGCGGATTGGCCGCGTATAATGAATAGCCTACGTGAACTGCTTTCGCTTCTTGAGTGCAATACAATGTTAAGCTCGTTTTGGTCTCAGCATATATTATCAATGACAACTGCACTGTATAGTAGTACACAGAATAAGTTACATTAGGTCACATAGCAAAAAAAGTCTTATCAATAATAACAAAAACATCAAGTACATTACACAGCAGTCATGTGAGAGAGTGCCTAATGACCTATTGCTGAAATAAATGGTTAATAAGTTATCCACCACTAGAGCAAAACTAGAAATATTTTCAGCCGTTTTGTTTCGCTACTGTTAGCTTACATCGAATCACACCAGTCACTACACTAGCCTAATTTAACAACATTAAATCGTATGTCACACAAATTTGTGAAAGTATAAGCAAATTAACTTGTGGAGTTTATTTGATGTATATATATGCCTACAACATGTTAGCTACACAATAAACACGCATGTACTGTTGTCGTACTGCAGCATCACAATAATGCCATAAACTTCCTGGCAATACATACGCATAGTAAGGTAGGCTACATATTTCTGCACGAAATACCAACACTACAGTAACGGACTAGTTGTATATTTACATGACACATATAATGTTTGTACAGTACAGCAGATTAATGTACAAAAACTGTCGTTTTATCACCACTGTGTAATGGTCACTGTTAAATGACACATCTAGAGCAGCAAAAATTAATTTCATCACCTCACTTGCCATGGACATAATACACAGTTCTTATTATGTTCATGGCCTTTGAGGTGATGAAATTAATTTTTGCTGTTTTAGATGTGTCATTTAACAGTGATGATAAAACGACAGTTTTTGTACATTAATATTTGCAGTTTTTCTACCATATGTCTACATGCTTGCATTAGTACATGATTTGATTTTGTTAGAATTAAATGCTAGCGCCAGTCAGTTAGAACGTCATAATTTAATGGCAAAGCAAAAAAGCTTTTAGTTTGGTGACATAAATAAAGGTTGAAATCTATGTGTTTGTCAAACATCGAAGTGATCGGTCAATCTATGGCTGAGATACAACTACTTCCGGTTTCTGAAAACAAAGGGGGTCCCAAAATTTAAAAGTAAGTCACGTGACACTGCCCCTTGATCCCATTTGACCTAATTTGCATATTTTCCGTTAGGTCCCCTTGCCCTGTCAATGCAAACAAAATCTGAAGTGTATACCTTTAGCCTTTCTGGAGATATAGAGGGGGTCCCAAAATTCAAAAGTAGGTCACGTGACTCCGCCACTTGACCCATTTGACCTAGTCTGCATATTTTTGGTTAGGGCCCCTAGCCACGAATAAGTGTACAAAATGGCGTCATGATCGGCTTTAATTCGATTTAATTTAATTGATTTTTAAATTTTGGTGTTTAGGCTTGACATTGCCTATTCACGCTCATTTTAGGGGGTGGAGCATATTTTCCCCAAATGGTGTCACCCTTTTCCAACCCCCAAAAGGCACCTCCTTGCGCGAAATACGTCGTTTGAGCGATTAAGCGTGTGCGCCAGTGCCGAGGTTTGACCTGTGCAGAGGATCGAGAAAAAATTAGGACAGTCCAAAAAAGTAACAAAAGTGTTATATTTTACGTATTTGGGGAATCGATCTGCCCCAAAATTTGCATGTGGGGTCATGTCCAGGATGTAATCACGTGTGCCAAATTTCAGAATAAAATGTTGAGGGGTTGCGATTCTACCGGGGGTCAAAATTACCATTTTCCTATTGATTTCTGAACGGCCACTACAACAGTGCAGTTCTACTGCGCTGCCTGTGATGACTAGAATACTGCGCAGACGTAGCGACTTGACGCGCTCGACCACAAAGAAGTTTTTCATGAAGTTAATGATCTATCCACTTTTCTATAGCATGCAGGTTTGAACTGCTAAATTTTGGGGGCTAAGCCAGAGCTGTTGCGCAAATTACCTAGCAAACTGTCTAGCAATGGCTTTTGTTCACCGACGACTGCCGAGAAGCATGTTACTTCCTGGATAAATTCGGACAGATAACGGGTATTAAACTGGACTTAGGACGAAGTTTTTATGTCGCTGACGACTACTCGTGGGTGCTAGCGACAACACTGCAGTGCAACGCCAACGCGACAGCTTGACACAATCTCGTCTGAAAGTCGGCGTAGAGCACGCCGCCTCCGTGAGGTACACGGTAGGTAAACATGTCACGAGTCATTAGACACAGAGCCTTGCCGTTCATGCGGAAACGATCAGAGTCTACGTCGACGTCGCGTGACGATCTCATTGACTCCAGCCAGGTGTGGACGTCCATCCGCGACCACACGCGTGGATCTGTTCGTCACAACCAACCATACACATAGCCTACTGTTACGGGATGCTCTCGCCGCATGGTCTAGCCTGTGTAAAAAATCTTCAAATTATCAACAGACAGCTTGGAAACCAGAATATAACTTTAATAGACATTATTATAAAATAGTACAGTAAGCAAGGGGAGGCGAGGAGCCTATCACCACAATACACACTCATCAGTTCACACACAATCACACTGTGTCACATGCAGTTCTCACAGCACTTTCTCTAGCAACTCAGCACTAATCGTACATGCAGACACGATGATGACCTACATCTGAAACTGAAAACCTCAAAATTGTCCTTTCTTGGTAAATTCAGTCCACAACTGCTCAGTCAGTTTAGAAACCTTAAAATGTGGACCTTGGTGGGTAGTGGGTACTGAAAAGTCGTCTAACCAGCCCGGCCTCCTCTTTCGTGCGCATAGAACTATAGTAGAGTTCATAATTACGCACTACAGGCTAAATCACATGAAATCTGTAAAGTCTGTTTAGCTAATAACGAAATTTTCAGAATAAAATAGACAAACTAGTCGAAAATTCAACACCGCCAGCGCGCCGGCACACGACTGGTAGCAAATCGGAAATGAAAACCAAAGAATGCATCACACTATATAGATTGGATTGGAAATATGGGCCGACCAACGCATCCGGTAAACAGATGTCGGCGGCGGATGCGTAGAAATGAGACTTATTAATGCAGGTGGGACTGAAGCTAGAGTCCTGGATGGAACTATTTCCACACATCCGGTCCGTTAGCAGTGAGGCCGACCCTCAGTTGCTGTCAGATTCAATTCACTTCCGCTGCCGCCAGCAGTCAAGTTCATTGTTTACTAATCACACGCGCCCTTTAAATCCCTTTCCGTCCCTTCTTTCATCCATTGTACTGCCCATCGCGGAAAGTGGCGGCCATTAACACTTCACACAAACCGCCATTTCCACTTCCAGTCGGAACTCGTGTCATTCAGTTGAAAATCTTATTAACATATCTGGACTGGACGGCTGACGGGAAGATGGGCGTAAAGGGGACCTCTGAATGGAGCGCTAGTTAGCTGGTCTGATTTTATAACACAAAAATGTTAAACCTTGGCAGCATACTACAGCAACATTATTTTCTTCACTGTTTACCTTAAGATGACAAAAAAACAAAATAATAGTAATGGTATTTCTGAAATATTAAATTATCCGATTTCATCGCTGTGTCACCCTTTCACCAACATCAGACGTCAACATTTAAACATTGCCGCCTTTTTATACTCGTTAAATGCGTAACTGAAAAAAAACAGGATGCCCTACATGCTTGCTTATTTACTGTTACAGTAATTTTTAAAACGTAATTGCTTAACTTATGGGCAACTTTGTGAGCTAAGTATACCACATAGCCTAAAACATCACCAGCGAGTGAGTAACGGTACATCAGCATGTCATATTAGGCGATTTAGTGCCTTATCACCAGCAAACTCAACCCAACACTGAGCCCTACGTTTGATCTAAACTGGATCATACCTGCAGGAAGTGTCTGATCACAGTGTGTTGACGCAGGAAGCTGTTGGTAACAGGTGCCCGATGACGTCATCGATGACGTCACTGTGAATGGGCGGAGCTCGTCAACGTCATAGTTGATGGATTGTAGTGGGCGCATCATACTGTAGTAATCTTCACATCTGCACCAGGCACCAATCACACGTCATTACTACCGTACTACGGTACGGTACGTGCTGTCAATACAGCTAATAACCGCAACTTGCAGCCAATTCGTCTATGTAGTCTCAAGCGTCGCACTGCGTGTTGCGTCGCTAGTGCCAGGTCATTCCAATGGTAACCATTTCCACATATGAGCGAGTCCTAGCTAGTTCCAGCGAGTGTCGGCGAGTGCGAGCAGTCACGGCGATACCCCGCTAATTCTAGCGATAACTACTTTTCGCCACGCAACGTAACGCAACGCGCAGTGCGGACAATTTCGCTGCGCAACGCATGAAGCGCAAACACAAGTGCTTTGGCCAAAAAATGTTTTATGACCTACGTTTACATAATACAGACGTGCATACCACTGCATGTATTTTATTAGAATTTGGCGCGGGGTAAATTGTAACAAAACAGTCACCTACCAGTTAATCGACAGAAAGAAGAACTGTTGTATAGGTAACATTCGCTCACAAAACTGTTTTACGCACGATCACAGGCGGCGAGCATGACAGACTGAACGATCGACCAGCCTACAGCAATGACGTCATCAAATCGCCGACAGCCACTTAAGAACGACAACTGATCTCAACACGCGTACAACTGCCAGCCACCGCCGACACGCGCAAAACTGCCGCGAACCACCGGAAACTCGTGTGCGTTGCGCATGTCGTCGTCCTCTTCCTTCCTGTTGAATTTGAAAAGGGCGCGGGGCGAGTGCAATGGCAGGCGGCTGGGAGGCGGTCAGGAAGAGAGAGCGCCAGGGTCAATAGATTACTGCGCCGCCGCGCCGCCGTCGGCAAAGCGTTTACCGACCGTCAGACAGACATGGGCGTAGCGTGCTGCCTCTTGATTTGCTATAATTATACTACAAGAAGTGACTAGGACTTTGTCAAATAAGCTTTTAAGTCAGTGTTCTCCTATCGCTATTAATGCCCAAGTGCATCTGGATGCCAGGACGGTATAGCGCTTACAAATTTGTTTTTAACTTTTACCTTAACTATGCGCCCAAGTCTGCATATGGGAAATAAAAAAAACTTTTTCCCGAATAAATACACCGGATCGGAATAGAAGAGGGGCGCCGAGGGGTTGAGTGAAGGCAGGAGAAAAGGAAAAAGAGAGAAATTGAATTTAAGTCTGGTTACGCCACTGCAGAGTGAGACGGCCAGTATCCACGGCGTGATAGCTTGGCTCGCCCAAGCAGCCAGCATCCGGTCTGCATCCGGCCAATCTGCGCCAATAAACTCGAGTGGTTTCGGTTGGCAGGAAGCGTTCATCCGGTAGACGGGGACGTGCAATAGCTGCACCGCAGCCGCCCGCGATGACTTTAAATGATTCAAAGATGATTCATCATCACGTACTCATCATTATCATGCAGCTAACTCCCTCCAGGAAGCGGGAACAGTAATCATATCATCAGTCCATTGTCATCACCGGATATCGCCATCCGTGCCCGCTGCCGCCGTATTAATACGAGTCAATAATAGTCGGACATGAGCAACCGCGGGCGGGAAATAACGTACACCGGAAGTGCAGCTGCGGTCGGTCGCTCAGCTAGTATTTCCGGTCTAGGGGCGTATCGTTTACAGAGACAACTGCATTTCAAGTAATTGGGACGATTATTTTACACGGATCTGTCGAAATGTTAGTTCTCTGCTCCATGTAGCCAGTCAATGATGACATTCAAGTTGCACATGTTGCACATGTGGCTAAACTCTGTTTAAACTTAAAACAAGTGGCCAAAGTAATTTGACAAAGGCGGCATAGAGCCCCCTTCCCCACGCCGTGAGATATATGGACCCCCATCTAAAGCAATGTACAATGCTTCCGGCAGGTGGTTAACTCACCACGGCGCAACTCCTGAGTTCGCACGCCGCGGATCAAGCCTTCATGGGTGAGCTCTACCTCAAAAATCATCTTATAGTGGCCACTACGATAACAGCATGCACACCATAAAGCCTCACACTGCACAAGGCACCGTATACGCTTTCACATCCCACGAGCGGCAGTCAGCAGAAACTAAACACGACGTAACACGGCTTGAATTGTACAACTGGAGTGTACTTTTAGCGCAACTGTCGACACCCGTTCCACACGCATTTAAGGTTACGTTTCAGTAATGTTCATTAGCAGCTACTGAATGATGGCTACAACTCGAACTCGAATTCTGCATGTTCTAATTAAGATGCTTTTTACGAATCAAATCGAATGTTTAGCGTAAGCTTAAATAAAAGTCTTGAAAGTCACTGCAACTGCTGCATGTCAAAAGTTCGCAAAACTCACACAATTCAGTACCTTTTGTGCATCACAGTGGAGTGGTTCTGGTGGGACTGAAGCCTATCTCAATGGCCAACTGGCTTCCTTCAGTGCTTTGACGCTGTTGGTTGGGTCATCTGTCCTGTAAAAATCGTCCCCGAAATGACCTATAAAGTGTCGAGTGGGACGTTAAACTCTGCTCACTCACTCACTCACGCATCACGAAGTTGTACCAACAGAATTACGAGAGTGAAAATGTACAACAATGTAACAAGTGACACGGGATGCCATTTAACGCAACTCTAACCTAAACCATAACTCAAACTAACTCTGACAAGTGGCCAAAGTAATTTAGCGACGGCTGCATCGAATCATCTCCCATCTCACAGTACAGCAGGCAAAATTTTCCCACACTACCCTTCTTTCCCATACGGAGATCAGGACCTCCATCTAACACAACGTTCCCAGTAGTCTTCACCTCGATCCGTTCAGACGTTTTCACCGTTTTTCCAGCATGCAGACGGACTGACAGAGACGCGCGTGAACATCGGTTGTAATAATCTGCATCTCATGCATGCAATCGATGCGGCCTAAACATGAAACACTGAATAGGCTTAAGCTGAACTATACGTAATGGATTTACTTAACGTCAATGTGATATGCCCAGAATTTAGCTCACCACGGTGACATATTTTTATTCGTCAATATTGCTGAATAATATAAGACTGTGTAAAGCAACAGATTGGATGGCACTTACAGTGACGTCCGTGACGCGACGAGGATCACTGAGTCACTGACGACGGATGTGACGTCAACATCATGTCTTCTTTGCGACTTGACGCGGCGGCGGCGGCATGTTGTCACGTCACTTCTGGTCCCAAGATAGCGTCTATTGGTCATGTCGTCGCTGAACGTGACTTGTTTGCGACGTGGCGACGTCGGCGCTTCTGTGACGTCGGCGTGTGACGTCACTGGTGTCGTCAGCCGCTGCAGCTGTGCTGGGGGTATCATCTTGACGTCAGCAATAAGTGAAACCGCGCGACACTACGAGTAGACGCACTGTCTACGACTTCGCTTCGATGACCACAACTAGGCAACTGGAATTCACTGATCTGTGAGTAGGACTAAAGATGGTGGCGCGGCGCGCCGGGTGGGCAGCTGCATTGAAAAACGCCGCGACGTGACTTGCGATTCTCAGCTCAGCACGTGGCGTCAGCGAGTCTATAGCGCTGTTGTAGCTTCCGAGCACGTGACTACGTGCCGCCCGCCGACGTGAGTGATCGCCACGCTGTTATTGGTCGACAATAGAGGAAGGGTCGGGCCGTAGTGGGGTCCTCTATGCGTCCGTAACAACATCTGTCACGCAGGACAGTACGGTACATATTAATACATATAAATAGAATACAAAACATCATATGCGCATAAATACGCAGTTTAGCACGGTAATATAAGCAGTCAAATAGCGGCGCTATAATAATAATAATAAGAAGAAGAAGAAGAACATTTGTATAGCGCGAAAATAAACAAAACCCTTAGATCAAGCTGACCAACCGTCCCGGTTTTTCCGGGACAGTCCCGGTTTGGGACACTCTGTCCCGGAATCCTGAACGTTGTCTTCGGGACGCCCAAATGTCCCGGTTTAGCTCCAGGCGTCCCGGGCGGGACAGAACTCAATCCACATAGTTAATTGCATTGTTTCGTTTGGCCGCTTCTGATAAGTTGATAACCATTTACTGCCTTTAGCTCGATAGCAATAATTTCGCAATTCGCACATCTCTAATAGGCTGGTCCGGTCTTTGATATGAAAATGAGTGTAGTAAGTTCTACACAACTACACATGTATTGTAGGCTGCGGCATATTGCATAAATTTAGAATTTCAAGGCATGTTATGAAGGCAATTTGGATTTTTTTATTGTGTCCCGGTTTGGGGTCCCCAAGTAGGTG
>Ga0126335_1002747_pt1 | contig 10685 bp, 9 predicted proteins | sample OlaspJWI45metaG_FD_108409 | JGI IMG/M metagenome (GOLD analysis project Ga0126335, IMG submission 108409) | Marine gutless worms symbiont microbial communities from Oahu, Hawaii - Olavius sp. 1 OAHU.JWI-45 metaG | ecosystem: Host-associated > Annelida > Digestive system > Unclassified | place... | reverse complement strand
TGCGGCGACAAAGATCACGGCCGAGTGGGCACGCGCCACTCGTCAACCAATAACAAATGTTCGTCGCCTTCTTTCAACTGGATTCTCGAAGTAGATATCGACTTAATGCAGTGGACGTCGACAGAGATGCGAATATAATGAGTTAATGACTATTTATAGGCCTAGCTGTATAGACCACAGTCACTTGATCGTTATTGCTTAGCCACTCGCAGCAACGATCGCTATACGCTGTAGCCTGTGCGGCGAAAAAATAATAGCGACCGTAGTAATAGTAGAGCAGAAACTGATAATGATAAAACAACAGTCTTGTAGTAATTGTTTCCCAGCCAAAAATATATTGAGAAATAAACTTTAGCGAATATACCTGTTTTGTGGCGGCGTCAATAAGTCGGATATACAAATCCTGCTCTTGCCGGATACCTGCACAAAAAGCAGACAGTTAGCGATGACATTTTGAATTTTTCTTTAAACCGCCAGTTTAGAAAAAATAGCACAGTAACTGTTTTGAACAGACACAGTTTGCAATTAACAAGATTTAAACTAAATGCATTGTACACAGTGCAAATGCATGGCAGAATCGACGCTTACCGTTGGTAAAAAGTAGTTGAAGCCGATAGTGAATTCCGTTGTTCGTCTTAACGCTGTCGCTTTCCTGTCAACAGAAGAACACTAAAGCAGTGATAGCACTGTCAATACAATGGCAGCAAGACTATTGCAATTTTGTTACTTTTATTTGCTATTACGAATTAGAAGATTGTAAAATGAATGTAATGAACATTGTTCGTCGATTCATTTTTATATTCAACTTTATTCACCAGCACTGATAGAGAAAAAAAGTTACACACTTAGAAACTTAACTAACTAAATAATGAAATAACATTTAAATACACAGACTATAGTCGTACAGTAATGTAAAGGCGGCAATCTGCTAAACAGGTTTATACGATTCTGCATATTCGTGAAAATATTTGCTTTACACCAGCAGGTCTACAAAAACAGTACACTAACTCGGTCTTTTTCGACGAAGTCTATGAAGGCAGTCCTCTCGATCTCAACCGGTTGGCCTTGGCGGTCGAAAAACGCCAGAACGAAGTGAAAGAAATTGCTTTTGCGAAGATTACCCGGCGGCTGCTTCTCAAAGTGAGCCCGACTCAAGCTCATGCTGCAAGTTTACACATATTTTGTATAAAATCGCTAATCATTGATATTACAGTGATTATATAATGTAATTTAACCACGATTTCAGGCTGCATCGAATGCATGAGATGCTGACTATTCTTACCGATGTTCGCGGTGTATGTCAGTCTGTCTGTCACGCGGCTTAAATCGGTGGCGGCGCGTGCAGTGTACGCCGCGTGCCATGTGCGCGGGGTCATTCGGTGCAGCCTTCGCCAAATGCATTTGGCCTCTTGTTATAATGGTCGAAATAACAATGGCTATTTCTCGTTCCAATATAGAGTGTCGCAACAAAAACAGTAAACACAAAACAGTTAATGATAATCAGTTATAAAATTAAGCCAGAAAGTGATTGCCTTAACAATAGTGCTTCAGAAGCTGGCGGAGGGTCGGAAGCGATGGTCAGACAACGTCGTCTGGCAAACTGTTTTAGATTCTCGGCGCAGCGACCAGAAACAAATGTGACAAAGTTTAGTTATAATATATATGTAGCAAATTTTCAATGCTTTCCTAATAAATAATCGCAGTGCCGGATTTAAGTACGTGGAGTCCCTGGGCAGGATCATTATTGGAGGCCCCTACCCACCCTCGAATGCTATAATTTACATGCACTTACAATTGCAATAATAACTAAGTATATCTATATTTTTTGTGGAGGCCCCTTAGTTGTGGAGGCCCCTGGGCAACTGCCGAGTTTGCTTCCCCCCTTAAATACGGCCCTGAATAATCGTTGTATAAATGTGGATTTAAGAAAGTGTATATTACCTTGTAATGTTAAGATGTTATACAAAGCATTTTGGTGTCCAAAAACTGATTCACTGCGTTGTATTTATGGGATACCCTGTATACTGACTTGACTGGCTGGTCGGCGATGCTTGGCTGCATCCAGTTGCGGACGCTAATGGGATGAATCTGATGATGAGGAGGATGGCTGAGAAGTGGTTCATCCTTGAGATGTTTGGACATCGTGCGGCCGTGCAGAGGTTCGTGAAGACCGAACATGATCTGCGCCGACGTCGAGCGGGGGCAGACCGCAGCGACCGTCAGCAAACGACGACGACGACAGACACCACACCGCAAACGTCAGGGACGCTGAACGTCACTGGTCGCCGCGTAAAAGACGTCGCAGTATACTCTTCGTCTAATGTATTACGACGTTATAGATTTAATCTCATTGTGCTAAAGTCTTGCACTGTATATAAATAAACATCGGTTGTCGCCGCTCCCTCTGTCTTCTTTCAATTGCAACAACTAACACCTGCGAGATGCACGTATCTTCGTCGGTTGTTGATGATGTTGAAAAGTACGTTCCTATATCATACGCTGACAGCAATCGCTTAATCGCGTCGTCGATTAATTATGGATGCGAATAATACGGCGACGCTGTGGAGGCAAATGCCAGTAGACAACCTCTGAATCTCACGGTGGCGGCGGCAGTTACCGACGCCACGTGGACGGGACAGATACCTGGAGACGTCGACAAGTTGATAGCCCGCGGTCTCTCGAGTGCCTCGGGCATGCGTCGTACCACTTACGTTGACGCACTTCAGCGATGCCGCAACGAGACACGGAAAAGTCCCAGATGATCCGATCCGATTGTTGGATGCCGCGACGCTGCTGCTGCTTTGCAGTGTCCGGTGCGCCGTAGAGCAGCCAATCGTGGTCGTCGCGACGACTTTTTAAGCGGCTCAGCGCCGCCCATTGTGCCGTCTGGAGGCCAATAAGCTTGCATCGCTATTCAACGAGTTGTGCGGCGTCGCTCTATAGACTGATCCATGTCAGTAATTAACATGTCGCTGTTTCTCTGGTGTCGGTAATCTGCTGTGAATTGTATCATGTTTGTTATCGATTAGAACTTGTACCAACTCCAAACTTAGGCCTACAACCAGCTGACGAAGCGGTAGGGCCCATAGGTTCGCCACTGCACGCAACAAATATAACAAGAGGCCAAAGTGATTAAGCAAAGGCTGCATGGAATCAGACCAGCAATGTTCCTATACTCTACAATGGGCAAAAGTTCCCACACAGATCGGCTCCTCGACTTGCGGGAATCGGGACCCCGATCTAGTACAACATCCCTTGATGAGTTGGGACGCAGGAGTCGCTATTCCCAAACAGCTCGATCTGTTCATCCCTTTTTTCAACTTTTTGCACAGCGCAGCCTCGTGACAGACAGACACACTCACTGATACACCACGCTATGGGATCATCGGTCGCAATAGGCCGCACGATGCACTGAACTGACGGCCCAGCAATGAGAGCTTCACTGCCACCGGCACCCTGAGAGTGTGATGCAACAAACAAAGCATCGCTCTGTCAGACAGGCTGCGCTGCAAAATTGCTGCAACAATAACATGGCATAATTTATAATAAGTTTCAGTGCAGACTTGTCTTGTTTATCATTGCAGTACAGTGTATTTTAATTTCTGCAGTATACGGAACCTGACTTTCATAAGACAGAACCGGCAATAAATTATACCAAAGAAAGCAACATAAGATACCGTATAACGAAAGTCCTATACCGTATAATAGTTCCTGTTATATCATCTGCACATCCCCGTGGACTGGTCTCTGTCGTTTTCTTTGTGAGACTTGAACGCTTGGTATACTGAACTGTTTACTATTAATAATCGTTTCCTCCGTCGTACAGGAACGGATCAAAGTTGTGAGGTTCAGTGCTGCACGTAACCGCAGTTTGATTGTACGAGCACACGTCTCGCTGGGAATATCGGCCGACAAGTCTTAGGATTGCAGTTTCAAAGCGGACGATTGTAACGGCCGCAAAGCCCCAAGGAACCGACAAGTAATGAAACATCGTAGCGCGCTTAATACGACACACACATGAAAGCGATTCTATACCACACAGATTACGACATCTCTTGCGTGAGAAAACCTTGCTAGATACACGTTGAAAACGAGAAACATCGTTCTTCAGTTGTTTGAAAAACAAAACGACCTGGTAGGCCTAAACGAGCCGCCTCGTACTAATTAAGTTATCAACGATAGAATAGTAAGATATGACGGAAAAGTAGCAAGTGACCAGAGTAATTTGGGAAAGGTAGCATCGAATCCCCTTCCGAAGGCTTGACATTTTTTTAGCTTTGGAACGGGGTATGTATACAGGGCGACTTACATTTTTGATATGTACAGTACAAGAGCGCAAAAGTGCGCCGAATCTTTCTCTGTATCTTTGTCTGTCGTGTCGCAGCGTAATTACGAGCTGTTCATAGTCCTATTTGTCAAGTAGTCGCGCTGACGCTGCACGACAACGAGTCTCGCACTGCCGACGATAGGTGTCAGCACCTACTCACGACGGTCTTCGTCGCCCCGTGTAATAGACCTCTCCAGTCTCCACTCGTATAATCCGATATATTATATCGTTCTTGGCACCGCTTGCTTGTTGTCTATACGGATTCCAGTTCTCAGCGGTCCGCCTTCCAGCGGCGCTTCGTGCTGCGAGGTTGCAGACGTCGTGTTTGTGTTGCGAATGATCGCAGCGGGCGACTAAGATGACACGCGTTATCAACAACTCGCGACTCCCTCCAGTGAATCTCCAACGGCTCTTGCACATGTGTAGCATACGTTCGCTCGCAGACGCAACACATTGACCACAGTTTTCTACATTCAGTAGGCCTACAAATTCTATGTTGGATGGAGGCAAGAAATGTAGAGGATGTCCAAGAAAAAAACTGGCAATCGACAGACATTCCAGGACGATTTGCAGGATATGAGAGCCAGCTGGAGTGGCGTTTGCAGAGTGATCAGTGACCGGAGTCGGAGGATCTAAGTCTATGTATACAAGATAAAAAGAAGGAGAAAATGTATCAGAATAACGAAGTACATTTCACGTCCGTTAAAGAGTCAGAGTGGACAGACTGCTGTACGTTTTAAACACAGTTCGTGGCGTCATTAGCAGCACTGAGGCGCTGTTTCGTATGATTCCACTTTAGAACGGATGCTATAAACACGCCGACAGCTCTGCGCAGCGGGCAACAAACAGAAAATCAGTCAGAGCGCAGTTCTGTTGTCCCCGTGGGGCTTTCGCCACAGCGCGCGCCCAGCTAATTAGTAATTTGTCGCTCGATGGAGCCGTGCTCTCGCGCGATTGCTTTGATGAGGCATACAGCGCCGACTTCGACGTGGGACGTCCACACAAGACGCAGTCCGCAATCGACACCGCGCCACGCTGCAGCCATCTCACGTTTTTTCCACCGAGCGACGACGTCGACGAAGGCGTTGGACTGGAAGGACTGGTCTGGCTGGCTGCCGGTGCTCGATTAGCGCATCAAAGTCTTGGTCGGTCGGCGACGCTCGGCGTTCATCACGTGACGCTCTTGTTCTCATTCTTTGTCTCGCCTCGTGACGTCATCAATAACTTTTCGCCCGGCACGTTTTTCGCGTTGCCACCGTCACCGCTTCAAATGACTTGATCACTCTAAATTAATTAGGTCCCGTCTGCAAGAGACAACCACTGGTAGCCTATAGTTGCTGCGGCAACTTGCAAGTTGCAACATTTGCGTCGTTTATGACTCCAGGTGCATACGCTGGTTAAACATCAAGTTTTCCAAACTAATAAGCGCACCATTTGATTCTTAATTCAAATAATCTACAGGCTATCGAGCCTATTAACTGCGTCAGTGACGTTGATACATATATTTTGTGTTTGGCTTAGGACTGCTTTGCGCGCATCGGTAGCCCGTATCTAGGCATACTACGTTAAACTGGGTGTGGGGGCAGTCAACTCGTCCCCAAGTCAACTCGCCAAAGCTACACTATGTCACAAGAAACGCCCGCGTGTTGTCGGCTATAACTCTGCCAAACCTTAACCGATTTTCAAAATTCTTTCACCATTAGGAAGCGTATAAAATTAGCTACAAAATACATTATCTTCCATTACACCTTAAGTATGTTGCTGCACTACCTTGGAAAGTCAAAAGTCCAACCGTGTTATTGATTACAAAAAATACAACTTAACAACTGTACCATATGTGATAAAAGATGAGACATTGCATGCCATGTTGCTAAATGGATATTAATACTGTCACATCAGTTGCTCACATGCCCTTAAATTGCCCATACACATGATCAAAGATGACCTTGCCACTTGTCAACCGTATTGTCAGTTATATATTCATCTTTATTTACCGTAAAGGTAGCAGAAGAATCAGCTTAGCTAACTTAATTATGCTGTGGTTAATGCCATGATAAGCGTTTAGGAAGTGCAACCTCAATTCGTTAACGTTGAACAACAAACTCGCTGATGGATGATGCCCCATATCTTGCAGTAGAGCAGAATTAAGTGGAGGCTGCTCGATTGCTACAGATCTGGTCCTGTGAAAGAGGTGTTGCCTAGTCGAAAAGTCGTAGTGTCGCATGCCCAGTGTGCAGAGCGCTGTTAACATTTAGGCCTGTTTACATAAACAGTATGCTTTTTTAAAGAATATTTAATAGAAACCAGAAACTGAAGTAATAAAAAGTAAGTAATAAGTAAGTAAGCAAGTTACGTTAAATGCATGCATGTAAAAATCAATGCATTATGTTTGCATTTTCTCTGTATTCGCAGCAAATTTGAACTTTTCACTTCCAAAGGTAGTGCAACGTACTTAAAGTGTGGTAGAAATATTAAAACACTTTGTTGCCAATTTAAGAAGCTTTTTAGTGGTGAAAGAAATTTGAATATCGGTTAATATTTGACAAAGTTATAGCTGACAACAAGCGGGACGTTTTTGAGACACGTTTAGGTTATAGGGTTAGTGTTATGGTTAAGATTATGGTTAGGTTCAGGGTTAGGGGTTAGATTATAGCCTTGTGGACGAGTTGACTGTAAACCAGCCGGGTCACCACCCACGTGGGTACGGCGAGTAACTACACACACACACACAGCTACACACACGGTAGCCTGCCTTCGAGCATGACAGCAAGAGTTGCTGTTGTAGATGATCCAAATTAACTTAATAAATTAGATCACGTCTGATCCCATTTCATCGTTCCAGCTGGCTGCGTGGAGACAAACGATCGTGGTAAGCGAGTCCCAGGCGGCCGACAGATGATGACACCAAGGCACGAGACCCTCGGACATCAGGACAGCGCGTTCCGAACCATTAGGCACGCCCGACCAGTGCCAGCGTTCGCGTGTCACGTGCGATGCACACAAGCACGTTAAAAGGCGCAGGGTTGGCCGGCCCGCTGAATCAAAGCCAGCAGCTTCGCAACTAATGTAGCGGAAGTTATGAAGTTTTCAAGTCAACGGCAAAGCGACTTGCAACTCGCCAGAGGATTGGCGAAGAGAAATTGCTCTGAACGGAGTCATACGTCCAGTGACAGCTGCTCTTTAACGGCTAACATACAGGCGTCACCAGCACGAAGGCGGATGATCGACAGATAATATAAAGCAAAACTTTGAAAAGCGAAAAAGAAAACTTGGAACGTCAGAATAGCAATAATAAAAACATATTTCTTGGTATTCTGAAGTACAAAAACATTTATCACGATCTACAAAAAGATTTTCCTTACAATGAAAAACAACTATTGCAGCTGCAAATTATTACAAATCAAGTATCTACACAGCATGCACAAACTTTCATCCATAACAACATGCAAAAGGTAGGTAAACTAATGTATGGATGCATAATACGCCATATTGTTCTAAAAAAGATATTCTGAACAAACTCTGTGGGTGAAACAAAAAAGTATTAATTAATACATATCTCAACTCAGTTTATAGGACAGCTGACAATAAGCCTGAATTTGCAAGTGCTGCTGTATAATGTGGGATGTGCTTTGGCATTACCAACAGCTTAAAATGGTTGTACTCAGTGGCGGAATCTTAAGACTTTTTGAAGGAGGGATCAAGCTTCCCTTCCTTTCCTCTCCTTGCCACTAAGTGGCCACTAAATCTAGCTAGGAGTCTATGGGAGCTCCCTAGTGAGGTGCCATGTTGGCATCATCATTTCTGTGATATCCTGAGTCCAGGAATGGTGACTGGTGGCATCTAAATGTACATTTACTTGTTTTGTCACTGTTTGGTGTGAAGCAAATGTTATAACCATACATACAGATGTAAATAAATGTAATCTCTGACAACCGTTGTCACACATTAATATCAAACAATTATGTACAGTTCTGAGATCTGAATACTATGCGAAACTATACTCTTAAACATCACCTTTATCTAAACAGCACCATAACCACACACATCATAGAATGCACTGCATAGCTAATGAATGCACATTCAAACTGAGTCACTGGCCAGTTTGCATACCAAGCACTGTGGGCAGGCTGAAAGGTAAAAGAAAAACGAACAATGCTCCTCTAGGGTGTTCCACTCCTACTTCTCAACCACTAGGCTCATATGTAGATAAACGGCAAAACAAGACGTGCGGCGTCAGCCTTTACAACTGCACCACATACTGGCCAGTATGAAATGCAGTTCTTCTGTTTCATTCTAGGACGCACTGTTTGAGTAACTGGCCCGGAGTTGTCACACAAAGTGAAACAGCCAGGTGACAACATACAACCTTTCATTTGCCCAACAACTACCATGCCTCATTTTCGGCAACATCTACAGTAAAATTAAAGAAATTTAAATGATGTGGAAACTAAAAATGAACTAAACTTTCACTGACAAAAACACAAATAACCAATTGTTTGCCGTGGATGCTGCCACAACATCTAAACCTCTCAAAGCACACCCAAGCTGCAATGGCAATCACGCAGCAGGAACAGCAGAAAATATACCATCTTTGTCCACCAGAAATCAGTCACAACTACATATAACATGTGTGCCGATCACAGTTCATCACACAGTGTAATAACGTACAAAACATAATGAGAAAGAACAGAAATCTGCAGGCTAGTGTAAATATATTCACCAGCTACAGTCACGACATGGCAACACATGAACAACTGCAATCATATCAATACTGAATACTAAACGCTCCAGTGACAAGCAAGAGACAGCTTCATACGATGATGAACATGAAGTCGCATGCCTGTTAACATAACAAAACACATGTACAACAAAAAATAAAAATGCCCTTAACGTGACTCTCTCGCTCTCTCTGCAGCAACACTTCAAGCAACAGAAGGAAAGAGCCCTGTGCTCGTGGCAACCTGCTCCACCCAGCATTTTCGCAGATGACCTGATTGTCTCCTCCAGGTGCCAAACTGTCCTGAGCCCCGTCGTATCATGACTGAGAGAAGTAGGGCTTGGTGGGCAGGAGCAGCCTGATCCATATGCCTGAGAGGGTCTGGTTGAGGCTACTAAATTGGAAATCAGTGCCACACATGGCTCAAGAAGGACTCTGCTTCTTTTGCTTCTAAATTCAAAAAAATACAAATTAAATTCTGCTTTCATACGAGATGTGCGAGGGTTGTTTGATAAAGAAGTTACAAAATGGCGCCATTCCATTAATTCTTAAAATAGGAAAAATGTGAAATATATGCGTTGTAGGGAATCTAATTTTGAATGTACAAACAAATTCTTCGGATAATGACATTATTGTGACATCACCTGTTCATAGAACACAGTCTATCTGTTATTATTTTCTCCGCCAGTTTTCTATCATAAATCACAAGTGATAAACAGCATAGGAATGAGAAAAAAACAAATAAGCTTAACAAGTTAATGTTACCTCTTTAAATGCTAAACATTAATGTTTCATTTCTCAACATATTGTCCAAGTTCGCTCAAACATTTGTCCCATCTGTATGAAAGCATCAACTGTGGCTATCATGATATCAGTCGTCACAACAACATGCCAGCCAGGTCGTTCCTTATCAACAATGCTTTCTCTGCCACAAGCAAACTTCATACACCAAACGTGTATTGTTCGTCTCGTAGAACACTCGTCGCCATAAACTGGACACATCTCAGAGTGAGTCTCAATTGCATTAAGTCCTTTTGCCCATAAAAAAACGAACAACAGTGTGCTGTTCATTATGGGACAACTTCAATGGCAACGTCTCCATATTTAATGTTTATAAATGATGTCACAATGGCGTTATCATTATAAAACTCACAGCTTGTATTCAGAATTAAATTCCCTACAAAAAGTATATTTCTGATTTTTTATATTTAAAAAACGAACAAAATTACACTGTTTTGTAACTTATTTATCGAATGACCTTCGTAATAATGCAAAAAAACACCAAAGGCATCAACTTGTTAAGCGTGTCCTACCTCACATGACATCATTAAGTTATTAATTCCTGGATGTTCTACAGTGGCAAAGATGGCAGTGTTCTCACAGTTTCCTGAATGCTCTAAAACAGCTGCATCAAGATTCTCTCGTATCATGTCTAGTGTTACTGCATCCTGCTGTCAACACACACATGCAACGTACATACAACCCGGGTAGGCCGGTACCAGAAGAAACACTCTGCCATCTGCCTTAGCATAGGGCTGTGCTGCGTACAGGCTGGGTTTCCCCACCTCCTGTCTTCTGGATTTTTATGGAGCAGGGGAAGATAATGGAGGCAGAGGTACCGACAGTCCGGGTGGGCGCCAC
>Ga0126335_1002746_pt1 | contig 10685 bp, 13 predicted proteins | sample OlaspJWI45metaG_FD_108409 | JGI IMG/M metagenome (GOLD analysis project Ga0126335, IMG submission 108409) | Marine gutless worms symbiont microbial communities from Oahu, Hawaii - Olavius sp. 1 OAHU.JWI-45 metaG | ecosystem: Host-associated > Annelida > Digestive system > Unclassified | place... | reverse complement strand
ACTTAAAATTTAGCCACGACCGATTTACCGACCAAGCCATACGTGAACACCCCGCCCAAGACAGTTGCCTGTCCCAATTGCGATAAACCGGTCCCCTGGGTTCCCGCGTCCAAATGGCGGCCCTTCTGCAGCGAGCGTTGCCGGTTGATCGACCTCGGCGAGTGGTTCAGCGAGGGCCACTGCCTTTCCGAACCTATTGAAGACGGCTATGCCCCGCCGACGCGCGAAGAGGACGATGGTTATCATCATTCGTAGGTTGTGATAAGCACCTGTCTGGATGCTTGGCTATGCGTCTGTGCATGCCAACAGGCAGGTAGCGCCGAAAAGCCGACGAATAGTACAGAATTATACTGTCACACGGCACAATCTGAGCTTTCGAATTTCCCCCTCTCCCCCGCCCTCTCCCGGAGGGAGAGGGAGTGAAATGCGCAGATTATGCCGTGTGGCAGTATAGTCCCGAGCGACCGCACCATCGCTGAGTTTCGGCGGGTGAACGGGAGCGCCCTGCGGGCCGCGAACCGTGAGTTCGTTTCGCCTGTGCCCTGCGCGTCGCCCTGGCGCTGCGCCGGTGCGACCGCTTCGCCGATATCCTGGGACGCAAGGATCTCCCATCCGCCGATCCGGAGGCCCTCGATACGCTGGTCGCCGGTCAGCTGGAAGAGAGCCTGACCTGGGACCCGGACGACCGCGACACCTATCTGCGCCTGATCCGCTACTACCGGCGCGGCAAGCGCCGCAAGGATATCCGTCGCCTGTTGGAGCAGGCGCGCATACGCTGGCCCGAGAACATGCGGATCCTAGAAGTGGCCCTCGACACCGCCATCGAGGCCGGTGCGTTCAAAAAGGCCGCCGGCATTGCCCGCGAGATGTTGGCCCTGGACAGCATCAACAGCGGCGTTCGCGAGCGCCTGGTGGAGGCCCATCTGGCCCATGCCCGCAAGCAGATCCCCAAGGGACGGTTGGATCTGGCCCGCAAGGAGCTGGCCCAGGCCGGGGAGTAGGCCCGCAGCGCCCATGCGCGGACTGAGATCGATCTGGCAGCGGGTTTCATGCCTTCGAGGCCAAATCCCCGACGCCTGTTCGGAGCGCGACTTCTGGCGTCCGGAAGCGGTCCTCGAACGTACCCGGGAGGAAGGAGATACCCGCACCGCACGCCGCATAGAAAAAATCCTCATCGCTGCCGGTCCCATGTCCCGGTTACTACCCCCAACTGCCGGACTCGACTCCCTGGCGCCTCGGTGCGCTCATTCAGCTGCTCGGGCTCGACAAGATAATGGATCTGCTGGGGTTACCGCCAGAGATAAAGCGTGCTCTCAAGCAGCTGGCGCGTCAACAGGGCAATGAGGCGGTGGCGGAGATGCTGACCAACCTCGCGGAAATCGCCGACCTGGAGCCGGATACCGAACCGCCCCCCTCGCGTGCCCCGATCCGCAAACCGGCCGCATCCAAACCGGGATCGTCGCGGCGCCGGACTACCGATAACCAGGCGCAGAAGGAATTACTCCTCGACCTGCTGGATCTGCGCGATCGGTTACAGGCGGGTCACGACCAGGCGGTCCGTTTCCGACCGGGTCGCCTGGGTGGCCACAGCGCCGTCCGTTTCGTCGCGTCCATGGCCGAGGGTATGGCCATGAACCTGCGATGGCTGGACGAAACCCTCGCCCGCCGTGGGGTGCGCCCACTGGCGGTGCTGGGACAACCCTTCGATCCCCATACCATGCATGTGGCTGAACTCTCTGATGATCCCACCCAGGCCAGGGGTCTGGTGGTAGGCGAGCTGCGCAAAGGCTTCCACTATCAAGACCAGCTGCTGCGCTCCGCCGAGGTGGTGGTCAACCGACCGGAAGGGAAATGATGTCCAGGGCGTGTTGGTGTCGTCAGCAAGAGGAAGAACTATGAATCACGCGAACTATAATTTCATCAACCCGGAAGCAAGACATTGAACGACATCATTATCGGAATCGATCTCGGGACCACCAACTCCGAGGTCGCGGTGGTCGAGGCAGGGCGCCCACGCATCATTCAGGTAGGGGGGGCCGAGATCCTGCCTTCCGTGGTCGGACTGGCGGACGACGGCAGCCTGCTCGTGGGCCGGGCCGCGCGCAATCAGTATGCCCTCTACTACCCCGAACGTACCATAGGTTCCGTCAAGCGGCGTATGGGCGCAGATGTCCGCCTGCCCATGGGAGACCAGGACTATACCCCGCAGGAAATCTCCGCCCTGATCCTGCGGCGGCTCAAGCAGGCCGCAGAGGACGCGCTGGGCCAGCCGGTCACCAAGGCCGTCATCACGGTCCCCGCCTATTTCTCGGACGCCCAGCGTCAGGCCACCCGCGAGGCCGGCCGGCTCGCGGATCTGGATGTAGTGCGCATCATCAACGAACCTACCGCCGCCGCCCTGGCCTACGAGGTCGATCACCAAAAACCCAAGAACATCCTGGTCTACGACCTGGGCGGTGGTACCTTCGACGTCTCCGTGGTGCGCCTCAACTAGGACGTGACCGAGATCCTGGCCAGCCACGGCAACAACCACCTGAGCGGTGACGACTTCGACGCCAAGCTGGTGGAACAGGTCACCACCCACCTCGCAGAACATGCGGGTATCGACCCCAGCGCCGACCGCTCCGCCATGGCCCGCATCGTACGCGCCTGCGAGACCGCCAAGATTGCCCTCAGCGACGCCCCCTTTGCCCGCATCGAATGCTGGAGAAGGACGGCGAGCCGGTGCATCTGTCCCTGGAGCTGGAACGCCTCGAGTACGAGGATATGATTAGCGCCTACATCGACGAGACCCTGGAGGCGGTACACATTGCACTCAAGGGCGCCGGGCTGGCGGCGATGGATATCGAGGAGATCTTGCTGGTGGGAAGCGCTACCCGGACCCCCCTGATTCGGCAGCGCCTGGAGCAGGCGCTCGACATGCAGCCTCGCAGCGAGCTGGATCCGGATCTGTGCGTCGCCACCAGGGCGGCCATCCAGACGGCGGTCATCTCCGGGCAACAGGTGGCCGGGGTGCTGGTCGACGTCACGCCCTACACCTTCGGCACCAGTGCCTGGTCGGAGCTCAACGGCGAGCCCTATCCCTACACCTTCATCCTCCTGATCCGCAAAAACACCCCGATTCCCGTCACCAAGAGCGGGGCCTCCTCTGGCTCCCACGCTCCGGCGTGGGAGCAAGCCCCGACGCTCCAGTGTCGAAAAGCCTTGAGACATGCTCGAAGGTTCGGATAACTCCAGACTGCCGGAGTGCCCAAGACAACACTTCATCCGGCTTCCACGCTCTAGCGTCATTAAAGCCTTGGCCGCCGGAGCGGCCTGCCTGCATTCCCACGCTGGAACATGGGACGAGTCGGGATATGAGTGTGAGCCGGCCCAGCGTCTTCATCAGCTACAGCCATGACGGTAAAGAACACACCGAAGCGCGTGCGCGGGCTGGCCGCCAGCCTGGAGCGCGACGGGTGCACTTGCCATCTCGATATCCACAAGGACACGAACGAGGATTGGCCCGCTTGGATGAAACGGCAGCTTATCGAGGCGGATATCGTCCTGTGCCTGGTTACCGAAACCTACAAACGGCGCTTCGACAACCGGGAGTTGCCCGATATGGGGCTAGGTGTCGGTTGGGAGGCAGGGCTGATTCGGTGTCTGCTCTACGCGGAAAAACTGCACAACAACCGTATCTTCCCGGTCTTCTTCGATCCTGCGGACCGGCGGCATATCCCACTCGAACTCCAGGGATATGACCATTTCCCGCTCGACGGGCCGGATGGATACGAGTTCCTACTGCGCAAGATACTGAATCGCCCGCTACACAAGAGGTCCAAATCCGGTTCGGCGCCTGATCTTCCGACCCATACGACCGCTCCCCTGTTTCCCCGGCCTGGTGGAGATGAGTACGGTGTCGAGGCCGATGCCCCGCTGGCCAAGATCCTGGACCACGATCAGCTGGCGACCATCCACAACCTTCTGGACGATGACGATCGACCGATCGCGTTGGCCGAGGCCTGCTCGGAAGACTGGCCTTCCTACCTCGCCGACCATGTCCACCTGAACCCGTGGCCGAATGGGGATGACAATCCGCCCGAGGCGATAACACTACGCCTGAAACGTTTCGACAAGCAGGCCTTGTGGGAGGCCCTGATCAAAACGCTGCCGGGCGCCCTCAAGGTCCCGGACGAGGCAGCCAGGCAAGCCGTAGTCCGCGGCTGGATCAATGGCGCCGACCTGCGAGTATTCTATCTTCATCTGGCTCCCACGCTCCAGCGTCACCACGCCTAGCCGCTGGAGCGGCCAAGGTGGCGTTCCCACGCTGGAGCATGGGAACGAGCGTGAAGAGGGCCTGCCCCGAGCGTAGCGAGGGGGCTTGGGGAGAGGGGATCAATGGGTGAAGATCGGCGCCTTGATCGCTACGCCGACCTCGACCGCCGTGAAGGAGATCGAATCATGAGCGAACTGCGTTTCTATACCGGCCGCGGCCACGCTGAACCTAAGGCCGCGGACAGACTACCCACGGCGGACCCGACCGCCCTGCGGGGCCCGCAGGGCTATCGTGCCACCGATCGCACGGCGGCGGCCGTCCGTGAGCTGGGGGTGACGGACTATGCCGTCGATCACCCCGGCACGCAGCGCCGTTCCGTGGTAAGGAGACCGCCGCGCTGGCCCAGGCACTTTCCGAGACCCTGAAGGCCGATGGCTTCGATACGGCGATCATTGAGACGGACCTGGAGCCGCCCACGAAAGGCGCCGAATCGCCACTACCCGCCAACCGAATCCAATGGGCCGATCCCACCGACGTGCCTATAGCAGACTCTATCGCCCGACGCCTGACCTACCTCGCCTGGGGCCGAGTCCCCCAAGTGACCGACCAGCCCGGTTCTCCGATGGCTCTTACCGAACCTGCCCAACCGCTGGGTTCCAAAGAGTTACGAGTATTGCTTTGGACCCCCGGTATCACCGGTAGCGAGTTCACGGACCCGCTGGTGAATCCCCTGACTCGGGAGCAGATCGCCGAGCTGACGACTCCGCCCGTTCTGCCGCCGGAAGCGCAGCAAGCACGGGAACCGGGTACAGGGGAGACACCACAGGTGTCGGAATTGCCTGGTCGGACATTCCGCGATTCCCTGATGGTCTTCCATGATACTCTCAAGGATGGCTCGCAAGGACCGGGGATGGTTGTCATCCCCGGCGGCAGTTTTCTGATGGGCTCACCGGCCGACGAGCCGGAGCGCTTCAGCGATGAAGGCCCGCAGCACCGGGTGACCATTCGGCCCTTCGCCATCGGCCGCACCGAGGTCACCTTCGCCCAGTACGACCGCTTTGCCGCGGCCACCGGACGCGAGAAGCCGAACGACGAGGGCTGGGGCCGCGGCGACCGGCCGGTGATCAATGTCAGTTGGCAGGATGCCCAGGCCTATGCCAAGTGGCTCAGCGGGCAGACGGGCCAAAGCTATCGTCTGCCCAGCGAGGCCGAATGGGAATATGCCGCCCGCGCCGGCACCTCGGCCCCCTTCCGGACCGGGGATTGCATCCACACCGACCAGGCCAACTACAACGGCAACTACGATTACAACAACTGTGGGGCCAAAACCGGCGTCTATCGCCGCCGGACGGTCCCGGCCGGCAGCCTGCCGGCCAACGGTTTCGGCCTGCACGAAGTAGCGGGCAATGTCTACGAGTGGGTGGAGGACTGTTGGCATAGCAGTTACATGGGCGGTTACATGGGCGCACCGACCGACGGCAGCGTCTGGCGAGAATCCTGGGGTGGAGATTGCGCCCGGCGTGTGCTGCGCGGGGGCGGCTGGTACGACAGCCCGTGGGGGCTGCGCTCCGCCAACCGCTACGGGTTCTCCGCGGATGAGGCCAACCTCAACGATGTCGGTCTTCGTCTCGCCAGGATGCTTTGACCCCCATCTGGCTCCCACGCTCTAGCGTGGAAGCAGATCCCCGACGCTCCGGCGTCGAGAAGCATTGTCGAGAAGCATTAAGGTATGCTCCAAAATCCAGGTAACACCGGGCCAGAGATGAGGAGGACTGCTATGGGTCGAGATCCTTACCGAATTTATGACCCGGATGCGCCCTATTTCCTCACCTGCACGGTGCTCCAATGGCTGCCCTTGTTTGCTCAGCCTGCGAACGTGCAAATCCTGCTCGACTATTTCTGCAGGGCCGGGATCGCCTGATCCTGTATGGCTATGTCATCCTCGAGAACCATTGCCACCTGCTCACCGCCGGACCGGACCTGGGCCAGACGATAGCCAGTTTCAAGTCCTTCACCGCAGAGCGGATCGTGAAACGCTTGCAGGAATGCCACTCACCGATTCTGGATCTGTTTGCGTTCCATAAGGCGCGGCATAAGGTGGATCGGGCGCATCAAGTATGGCAGGAGGGCTCTCACCCGGAGCAGATCCAGGGGGAGGCGATGATGCGACAGAAATTGAAGTATATTCACAATAATCCGGTCGCGCGGGGTTATGTGGACGATCCGGTGCATTGACGCTATTCCAGTGCGCGGAATTATGCGCGGCAGGAGGGATTGATCGAGGTGACGACTCGATGGTGAGCAGGAGCGTCAAGATCCCTCCTGTATCGGGACAGGGGTTCCATGACGCTGGAGCGTCAAGGGTTTTCTCCCACGCTGGAGCGTGGGAGCCAGAGAGCTAGAGGTCGCCGGAGCGGCCTGCCTGCATTCCCACGCTGGAGCCTGGGAACGAGCAAATTTAGAGGTGCGAATCGTCCTCCTTTCCCCACCGTTGCGTCAGTTCATGGTGAATCTCCAGATGATCCAGCACCCGGGCGACCATGAAATCGACCAGCGCCGCGACTGTCTGCGGATCGAAGTAGAAGCCGGGACTGGCCGGCATAATCAGGGCCCCCGCCTGGGACAGACGCAGCATGTTCTCCAGGTGGATGGTCGAAAACGGGGTCTCGCGTATCACCAGGATCAGCTTGCGGCGTTCCTTTAGGGCCACATCCGCGGCGCGGTCGATGAGATCCCGGCACATACTGGAGGCGATGGTCGCCAGGGTGCCGGTCGTGCAGGGGCAGACCACCATGGCGTGCGGCGGATTGGTGCCACTGGCTACGGGTGCGGTCCACTGGCGGCGGCCGAAGACCCGGAGCTGGCCGGGACGGGCCGCGAACCGCTCGGCGAGGTAGCGCTCGGCAGCGGCGGGGTGCGACGGGACCTGGATGCCCGCTTCCAGTTTGAGCACGACCTGTCCGGCCTGGGAGACCAGCAGGTAGACACGGACCCCGGACTCGATGAGGCACTGGAGCAGGCGCAGACCATACCTGCTGCCGGAGGCACCGGTGATGGCGAGCGTGACGGTCCTGTTCCAGGTCTGTGGCGGATCCTGCATCAGCCGCGTGCCGCCAGTGCGTCCAATAGTTTCTGATGAATCCCCCCGAAGCCACCGTTGCTCATAACCACCAGGTGATCGCCGGGCCTGGTCTCGGCGACGAGCTGGTCGACGATGTCGTCCACATGTGCGGAGAGGATTGCCCGCCGTCCGCGACCGGAAAACCAGGGTGCCGGGTCCCAGCCCAGATCCGCGGGGGTAAACAGGTATACCAGATCCGCCGCCTCCAGGGAGGCAACCAGCGACTCCTTGTGGATACCCATGCACATGGTATTGGAACGGGGCTCGAGCACCGCGACGATACGTTCAGTGCCAACCCGCTTGCGAAGTCCCTCCAGGGTGGTGGCGATGGCGGTCGGGTGGTGGGCAAAATCGTCGTAGACCCGCACGCCTTTGATCTCGCCCCGTAGTTCCATGCGCCGCTTGATGCCCGCGAAGCGGCCGAGGGCGGCGATGGATTGTTGCGGCGGTACCCCGGCCTGCCTTGCGGCGGCTAGGACGGCCAAGGCATTGAGCATATTGTGGTGCCCGGTCTGGTCCCACTCCAGGGTGCCGACCGGTTCGCCCTGCAGCACTATCCGCAACCGGGAGCCGTCCGGGCACTCCGGCCGGGCCCACCAGTCACCGCCGTCCCCGATCGTCTCCCTGGGGGTCCAGCAGCCCATCGCCAGCACTTGGTCGAGGGCCGGCTCCCCGGTCGGGTGGACGATGAGCCCGGTGCCGGGCACGGTGCGTACCAGATGGTGAAACTGGCGCTGGATCATGGCCAGGTCATCGAAGATGTCGGCATGGTCGAACTCCAGGTTGTTGAGCACCAGGGTTCGCGGGCGATAGTGGACGAACTTGGAGCGCTTGTCGAAGAAAGCGGTATCGTACTCGTCCGCCTCGATCACGAAGAAAGGTGACGACCCCAGCCGGGCGGAGATACCGAAATTTTTAGGGATACCGCCGATGAGGAAGCCCGGGTCCAACCCTGCGTCCTCCAGCACCCAGGCCAGCATGCCGGAGACACTGGTCTTGCCGTGAGTGCCGGCCACGGCCAACACCTGACGTTCTTCGAGCAGGTTGTCCCGCAGCCATGCGGGGCCGGAGGTGTAGGACAGCCCTTGGTCCAACAGGTGCTCGACCACCGGGATGCCCCGCCGCATGGCATTGCCGACGACGACGATATCGGGTACCGGCCGCAGCTGAGACGCCTCGAAGCCCCCCATCAGGCCGATCCCCACCTGTTGGAGCTGGGTGCTCATGGGCGGATAGACATTGGCGTCCGACCCCGTGACCCGGTGTCCCAAGGCCCGGGCCAAGAGGGCGATACCGCCCATGAAGGTACCGCAGATGCCGAGGATGTGAAGATGCATCTCAAGCTCCGGACGGAAAGTTCATCCGCCAATGAACGCTAATCAACGCTAATCGATCGCAAAAGGCCACATGTGGGAGCCAAAGAGGGCGGATTTTGTGGGGACACCTCAACCTTTGCCCCCCTCTCCCCAAGCCCCGCACCTATCGCCGGTGGCCCCAGCAGCACCTCTACTGGCTCCCCCAGCGATAGGTGCGGGGCTTGGGGAGAGGGGGCTTTTGCGACACCCTCCTGTCGGGACCGGGATTTCTCGCTGCGCTCGAAATGACACTGAGTGTCAACAGGACCTAGCAGTCCGTCAGTAAACTACTAATGTAAGTTTATTATCGATAAGACCATGATTTTTTTATCAACCTCAAATGACTATATTCATCAATAGTCAGTTGACATACTACTAGTTACCGGCTACGGAAATCGGCGACGGATCGAAGACGTAGCGCTTCCTGGACACCCGCACCCGTGGCGGCCTCAGGGTGACCTCGAAGACATCATAACCCTGTATTGAGATTGCGCTAGAAACCGATCCATTGGTGGTCACTGTAACGGTCGACGTTCGCGGCGCTCATGCGGAAGGGAAAGGCATGCACCGGTACCTACCCTTGTCCGTTGCCCAGGGCGGCCTGCACGAGTCCGTAGATCTCTTCGAGAGCGGCGTTCGTCATAGCGTAACAGCCGATGGAAACACAGTCGCCATGGACCATCAGATAGGAACCGGTACGTTGGTGGGCACGGTCGTAGGCATTGGGAAACCCGAGATTGAAGGAGAGGTGGTAGGCGCTATTGGGATTGAGCGCGCCCCGACCTACCGTGTAAAAGCCTTCCGGGCTCTGGCGGTCTCCCTCCTTGAGCTTGGGTCCCAGGGTGCCGGAAAAGGCGCAGATCGGATAGGTTTTTATCAGGGTGAAATGCTCAGCTTTCGCCATCCAGAGTTCCAATTCCCGTTCCGCTTTGAGGATGCGGATAAAGACGGGATTCCCCCTGGTTACCCCCTTGCCGGTGAGGCGTTCATCGAGCTGCGGGGTCTTGAGCGCTCGGTCGGTGAAGGGTTCGTGCGGATGAAAGGTGGCACGATATGAGGATACGATATTCACCAGGGCCCAACGTATCTCGTTTTTCCCCATGACTCCGATGAGGATTCCGACAGCGAGCGACAGGATCACAAACAAGAAGATTCGCATGTTAGTTATCAGATCACATGAATCTTCGCGGATCAATTCGCGCGGATTCGCGCGATGCGTAGTTATCCCTTCCCACTCCCCGCATCTTCCTTGTGAATTTACCATTAGATAGTAAATTTACAAGGATGCTGGAACGAAATACCCTGCCATCGGTGATTCGGGGCTTGTCTCGGCAAGCCGCGGTGGTTTTACTTGGACCCAGGCAGGTCGGTAAGACGACCCTGGCCCTGGAAATCGCCGAGACCCAGCCATCGGTCTACCTGGATCTGGAATCCCCTTCCGACCGCAACAAGCTTTCCGATCCGGAGCTCTATCTGGAATCGCACTCGGTATCCGGGACAGGGAAAGCCTACTGGGACATCCGGTCGTCGGCCCGGGCTGGGAGGAGTTCGTGCTCGAGACCCTGCTCAACCTTTGGTCCGGCTCCGAACTCCCCGGCTTTTATCGCACCGCGGCCGGTGCCGAGATCGATCTGGTACTTCCGCTGTCGTCCGAGGACCGCTGGGCCATTGAGATCAGCTGGGCCATCGAGATCAAACGCGGACTATCTCCCAGTATCGACAAGGGTTTTCACCAGGCCCGACAGGATATCCGGCCCACCGAGAGTTTTATCCTTGGGTCTAGATAACTTTAGCCTCTGCACCTGCATGCTAAGGTTATGTTATGCAAGGAAAAACCGGTATTTTAGGCGTTCACACCTTTCAGAGGCTCAGAGTGATTATACGCTCTTTTGCGCTTGATTTACCGGCCTCGAAAATCGCTCAGTTGAGTGATGTAAGCCGCCCTACGATT
>Ga0126335_1002745_pt1 | contig 10686 bp, 5 predicted proteins | sample OlaspJWI45metaG_FD_108409 | JGI IMG/M metagenome (GOLD analysis project Ga0126335, IMG submission 108409) | Marine gutless worms symbiont microbial communities from Oahu, Hawaii - Olavius sp. 1 OAHU.JWI-45 metaG | ecosystem: Host-associated > Annelida > Digestive system > Unclassified | place... | reverse complement strand
CAATCAATCAGAATTCCCTAAGTAGCAGAACTACTTCAAGGTTAATTATAAAGTTAACACATGATGATGTCCGGGTATGATTTCCTGAAGAGCCAGGTTTTTAGTTGATGACGGAAAGTAGGTTAGGCTTAGAGATGAGTTGACTTGGGAATAAGTTGACTGCAAACCACCTCGGACATCTGTACGACGTCAAGCCAAGAAACAAAGACTGGGTCTTTGCTACAAATACAATGCTGCAACAACTGGGACAACATAGGCTATCATTAGAATAGAACTGGCAATCATCCCTTACCTGCAGCAATAACGATAGTAACCCACCTTTCTCGGTAGGCCTTGGGCAGGCTTGGGGGAATTTCTTATCTCTACAATCACTAAGTTGAATATGTACAAAACTGCCAATATAATCTAAACATTAAAACCAATGGTAGGGCCAATATATGGAAATTGGACAAGCTGCCAAAATGTACAAAAATGTAACATTAAATATTTTTTTTAAATTTCTGTCAGCAATGTCCCAAATCCCCACAGCACAAGAAAAGCTACCGTCCTCTCTCCTGACCCGAAACTCTTAGTTTTGCCTCTGACATATAAGCCAATACAGAGTACGGACGACTACATTTGTACATCAAATGTAACTTTGCACAGATGTGCAAGTAATGCGCAGACAATCAACAGTCTTTCCACGTCAAAATAGCTATCTGTATATCTATGAAAATATGCCTGAAGCCATGCAAGTAATACTTGGGTATACGCCACAAATGAGTTACAACCACGGTCAAACACGAACTGAAGGCAAATAATGTCTACAGTACGGTAACAGCTGCACATCAGCTCAATCCTTTCTGTAAATATGTCAACCCACATGTCAATTCGGCAGCTAACATATGATGAAAGAGCTTCCCCCATTGGCAATACTTCAATATGTACAGTGACGCATTAACGGGAGAGTAACACACCTTTAATGGGTTGGTAATTGTGGGCGGTGGAAAAATCATTTGTGAATACAGTGTTTTATGAAAAATGTCCCACACATTAGTAATAAGTGAGGGAGTAATGCTTAACGTCCCACTCGACACATTATATGTCAATTTGGGGACAATCTATACAGCAAGTTGTTACTTCTGTTGTTATGATACTGTAACAGTGTGAGGATGTTCCCGAGAGCTCCAAATCTGGCAACAGATTTTGGGACTCTAAAGAGCTTAAAGAAGACGGGACTATGTAACGTACAGTCTTGAGGACTTGTCTATGTACATCTTGAGCTTGTTTCACAGCACACGAAACGCAGCAAACGATTGAACATAAACATCAAATAAAATTGGAACACATCCACTGCAAAGTTCTGTTGCAACAGTCGACTGTACAATACACGGCAACGTCTAATCAGGGTACAAACGAACACAGAAGCAACGAAAAATAATAACCTATATCATACTCAAAGTTCAAACTATGAACAGCTCGGCTTGGCAAAATCAGCCGAACAAACTGCTACTGCATTCCTTATGTGCAACGGTGAATGCAGGGCAGGAGGATGGGCAAACGTGGCAATCACTACTACCTCGGAAAAACCGATTCTTTTCGACCATAAGCAGACAATGTTGAACGAATTACCGGACAGAAACCATTCGATAACAATTATCAATCCGATAAAAGCCAACAACAACAACTGGAGGGAACATATCGGTACCCAGACCAGTACGGGACGTGCACTTAGGGACTTGGTGTAGAAAGACGGACGGAAGGTTTAACGATATAAAAAGGTCGAATGAGTTGTGTAACCCACCAGCTGTGTGGAATTCGAGGCTGAATGCCCGTGGTAATAACAGTCAGAGATGTGCGGAGTGCAGACGTGTCCGCGGATCTGCAGAATTTTTCAGATCTGTGGACTGACAGCAGATCTATTTCACTCACAATGCTGTGGATGCAGACTGGCACTGACCCTATTCCTTGGCGTGTCTTTTAGCATTGTATAAATGCTAAATGTCACTAAAAGGCTATGATTAATATAGATGTTGACTTAGCAACCAACAATATATTACAAGGCCGTTATTTGCCGTTTTCAAGTAACACCTATCAAGTTAACAATTATCGAGCACTTAGACAATCACCAATGAACCACATCTGCAGTATGGTTACGAGCCCAGTGATTCAGACATAGATCTCTTTGATCAAAATATGCGGACTGATGCACACTCAAAGTTTAAGGATCCGCACATCTCTGCTAACAAGAGTGTGTCCATTCCATGGCTGTATAAATAAATAACATTAATAACGACGATGGCGGCGGCGATGTGAGCAAAATAAAATCATCAACGAGGCAGCCTGCGACACGACAGAGTTTATCAATCATAGACAAATAAACGGTTTTGTCAGCAACTGTATCAATATCTCTTGAGAGCTTTCAGTTCGCTGGATATCGGCCGGGATAAGTTATAAACACAGAATGTGTCAGTTGCTACTTAGACAACGGTTAACCGTAGGGTTTGACTTCAGTCTTGACACAATATACAACATGATACATGGCATCAGTACTGGTCATGGTATTGTATTAGGGGTGGCCAAACTGTTTACAGTAAACTCGTCCCAATCCAACTCGTCCGTGAGGCTAACCTAACCCTATGCTTTAACCTTAAACCATACTACTAGCCCTGGCCATATTCTTAACCTAAACATTATAATAATAATAATAATAATAAAGCTTCTATAAGGCCGTAAGATCGTGACTTCAGAGGCGCTTATACACATTCTAACGAGATCTAACGAGTGACTTGGAGACGAGTCGACTGCTACCCAGCCAAACTAGTGACCAGCTTGAAACAACTTTGTACCATCCAAAATCATTCATTCTCGTCGAACGTTATTACTACAGCACTGAATAACAGCTCCGAAGGTGCTTAGTTTACAACGATCTCCAGATGACAAGGAAGAGTGTTACAGTCAACTCGTCTCCAAGCTAACCCAACCCTGGCCCTAACCTTTACCCTTACCCTAACCAAAACCCTAACAAGTTGTCTTGGAGACGAGTTGACTGCCACCCACTGTAGTATATGAACCCCGGTGACATAGTCATTTGTGGAGTCGAGTTGAGTAACTATGCAATGGAGACAAGGTCCTCGAAGCCAAACTCAAACGTTAATGTTCCAAAGTCAAACGCAGTTGCCTCCATTCGTTCACGCTTCGTCATCTACTCTGGGACTTTCAGTCAGTCACAACACACAAATAACAATCAGTTGTCATCATCGGCAGCGTGCTACTGCCGACCGCAGTCAATTTCGACGATGTTGCACGGAACTTGCGCAAATTGGTAGACAAGCCTTTGGCGGTCAACTTTGTTCAAGATTCCTCGTGCATAGTAGTACCTAGAACACAACAACGACGTCTCCTTTAAATTAAATTCACTTTGCTCATCAAACAACAAAATGGTAACACAGGAAGCCTGTGTTGACTTTAGAATATACAAACGTGGCCAAAAAGGACCATTTTAAAACATTAGATCTCCACATGATGGAGATAAGTGTTACATTATCAAAAAAGCTTTCAATTCTTCATCAGTAGAAAGTCGAGTAAGACTTGGGTTTTAAATGTTGCTAGACTACCATTTCAGTGAAAACGATCACAAACATAAAGTTCTGACTAACCAGAATGCTCATCGCAATGTCCTACTGATGAAACGACGCTACGAATTTAACACAGAAATTAACAAGAAACTCAAATTAACTAACAAATCAGGTAATTCTAAAAGGTAGTTAGAAAACGTGGCCCACCTCAAAGCACGTCCCATCGTCTCGTAGTTCATGTCTGGCTTGTTTTTGTGCATGCCCCAGAGACGAGAGACGGCCTTAGAGTTGATGAGTTTGAAGATGCCACGCTCACGGTCGACCCACCGTATGTAGCTCGGACAGTAGTCGGAGTTCTGCAGCAGCTGGAGTAAGAATTCCCACAAATATGTGCCGTCGCGTCGCCGCTTAGGCTTTGACATACCATTGCACGGAGACATTCTCGCTGCAAAACCAAACGTCGACATGTGAATATGAACGAGCAGAATTCTGCGTCTCACTTGACATAAAATATGGCATAGACCCAAAGTGCTTTGTGTGGAGCTCATCCCACTGGCACTAGCCGGCGATGACAAAGTTCAACTCAGCCAGCATACAGCCCAACGTCGGCTGGATGGCCGGCTCAAGTTAACAGCCAGCGTCTTGACTAGGTGAGCAGTCCTGACCACAGGGCCTACTGTAGCGCAAAACTCGCCATTTTCTTCCCTGGCAATGGCTGAGGTCATCACCAGTACTCACTTTACTATCACACAGAGGGTGGAAGGCTGAGTCGACCTAGTTGGATGGTTTACCCGTCCAAAAACGGTCACCCATCGAAGTACTAAGCATGCCTGATGACGAATGTTGATATAACTTCGTTGATCAAACCAACTTGCTAACCACTACACCACGCTGCCGCCGATAGAACAGAACAGTCTTTAAAAGGTCATTTAATGGATAAGCCTTTCCCAGCATTCATTTAGACTAAACACCAAACTGAAAGTTGAAACGTGCCACAAACTCAAAGTATTTAACAAGGTTTACAATCAACTTGTCCCCAAGCCAACTAGTCCCCAAGGCTAACCTGACCCTGGCCCAGAACCTAAGCCCCATAACCCTAATCCTAACTTTAACCCTTGCCTTAATTCTAACCCTAAACCCTAACGAGTTGACTTGAGTTGGCGGGGACGAGTTGACTGCCGCCCTACGACACGAATATCTGGCCACAGACAAATGCACAACAATCAAAATAATGCATCACAAACTCTGGATGGGTCACTTTTTACGCAGTCAGGAAACTGAATATTTCCTTTAAATATCTTAATATGAATGTAAATTTTCTCTGCTGATCAAGCAACTACCTTGAAAACTGTGGATGCAACAGATATTCCGGCATGCAAATATTGTAAAAAATCCTATCTAAATAAAAAATATGACGAAAGAAAAAACTGCAATTTTTTTAAAATCATGATTTTCCCCCGAGTTGTACCCTGTTCTGGCCAGCTATCCAGCCACTTTTCACTATCTGGTTCCAGATCCTGACAGTCAAGAAACCGTATAATGACACCGGATAATTTTACTTACTTATTATTTCGAATAATGAAATCTGTTTCTATGAAGAGAAATACTGGATAATAACTAGCATGAATGTAACACAACTAAATGCCCAGTCTCGCGTGTCTTCTGACAGTTCATGTGGCTCGGACACTGACATACGACTGATTTTATTTATTACTCATTTTTAATAGGAAATGGCGCGTTCAATAGTCTGGGTGTCCAGTCAAACAGTACTATCATGCCTGCAAAGACCACCTACGCTGAAACAGCACAGACTGTTAGAAAGAAATTCCAAAACAGCAGAGCAACAAGAAGAATTTCTAATTTTCAACATCAATCGCACACTGCACATGCCTCGTTTTTGACACGACGATTTCTCGGTCATTGCAAACTCGTTAAACTCGCAGACATCGTCGTCGCCAGTCGCCTCCACGACTTCGTCGTAACATGACTCGTCTGTCGGTAATACTACACTATCTGCAACGTCGCCGTATACTACACTCGCCACTCCGCCGCCGCCACCGCGGACACTGTTTGACACTGGACAGTGACAATGGCTGCTTGTCATCGAACGCATGGAAGCACCTGCATCATATGAACATAACACTCACAGCTATACTTATAAGAAAGTAGTATTAGAAAGTAGTATTTTACATGTCACTCAACATAAATCATTTTGGTAGTATGTACCAGATATCAGGTTGTACCAGGGTTTGGCCAATTTAAATCAGTGATTTTAATCGCGATTAAAATCAAATAATTTTTTTCTCAAAAAAAATCACGATTTAAATCACAAATATTTCCTTATTTCTAACTAATCTGTACACAAAAATATAAAGCATAACAACTGTCAACAAGTAGCTTAAACTTGTTTTAAATATGTTTAACAGATTTCAAGAGTTATTTTCTTTGTCGTGAACAAACCTTACACTAACTGGCTCGTCATAAGTTCACTGCCACCGAACGTAAAGCAGCTATCTGCTTCACAAACTGCTATACTCTTACGTTTACCTAACCTCCCTTTGAGGCTTACTTTCCACATTAATTTTTCTTATCATCGCAGTCTATCGCATATTTCTGCTCAACAGTTTCAGCTCTGTTCAACTGAAGAACCACAGAGCCGAACCAAATCCAGAATATGCTGTGTCCTTGTACAAGTCAATGTGCTTAAAACAACCATTGCAGCAGAAAGGCGGAGATGCAACGCATAATGTTTTACGGCTGTTTTAGTCATATTTCACTGATCTGATGTGAACAGTGAAAATGAATCATACAGAATATGTTCATCCATATCGCCCACACATGTCAATACATGACAAAGTCAGTTTCATGACTGTGTCGGCACGACATATATGGTTCGTTTGCCTTTCCTTCAAATCAACAATCACCAATTCACCACTGCTGAAAAGTCTTGTGGAGCCCACACCCACCCCAACGTACATGTCAATGGTTATGTGTCACATGAAAAATAATCGAAAACTAAAACAAAACGAAACTAACACGAAAAGTAAAAAATGAATAAAAACTGAAACTAAAAAGTGTAAAATTTACAACCAAAACTAGATAGCAAAAATGAAATAAAAATTTAAAAGTAAATGGTAATGCAGAACTAAAATAACACTGCAGGTCCTCACATCCAACATCCACTATCTGGTAAATTCCAGTTCCAGCCAGACAGAGAAATTCCTACCCAGTACATCCCTACATTTTGGAGGCGTATCTTTCATGACGATCACTGGATACGTGCAAAAATGCAAAGAAGCACAACCTAACTGCAACTAAAAGAATACACAGGAAACTAATTCAACCTCAGCCATGCACACAAGAATTCCACAAATATATTCGTGTACAAGACACCGTCTACGCATAACACAATCAAACTATAGCCCGCTTTAGCTGACTTACATTCGATGCAGCTTAATGACTTTTAGCTCTCTCTTTAGTCTGCGAAGCCAATCCGAAAGGTGAGATGAATAATCCGCTATAGAAAAGATTAGAGGAAAAGGTAAATTATACACCTAGAATAAAAAATCTGTTTCAATGAAGAGAAATTTTTGTTAATAACTAGCATGAATGTACCAGAACTGAACGCCCGGTCTCGCGTGTCTTCTGACTGTTCATGTGGCTCGGACACTGATACACCACTATCAGCAGGACTTGGTGGAAGGGACGACAACAGACCTGTTAACGTCAGACAGTAATATGCGTCTAAATATAATCATTATAACAACACATTATAGTGAGTAAGTAAAGACTTAACGTCCTATTCAACACTCATTTGGGGACGATTTTTACATGCCAGATGACCCAACCAACAGCATCAAAGTACTGATGGAAGCCAGTTGGCCACTGAGATAGGCTTCAATCCCACCAGAACCACTCCACCGTGTTACAATATCAACTGTAGGCAACCGCCTCTAGGCTAAGCACAGCGTAAGGATCCCAGTGTGACAAAAACCCAATCTGCTGGACCTATAAGCTGCATAGAACATCTTGCAACAAAAGTATTGCACTGTACTATAATAACTATAGCAGCTTTGATAATGTTGTCTCTGTACTCCAGTCCAACATCACTATTAGGATGAGGCCATGCACGGTGGTTGAGGGGTAACAACAAATAATAATTATATCATCAGTGTCACTTATTCAAACAAGCTGACAGCATGACAATGTGTGACAGCATCAAATGCAAATGTACAATTTTGATCATAAACTTGTGTCATTAAAAACAAAGTATTCCTCTTCGTTTCAGTCATTAAAATATTACTCTATCGCCAGTTTTGTAAAGAGGGCACTTGCTTAACCTGGTTGTAAGCATGCTACTGGTAACCGTGGTGATGTGCTGTATGGACATTCGGCTACAGTGTCGGCTGCCACAGACCCATTTTCACACAAATCCACTAAAACACAACATCAACGTCATAATGAGTTAATATCTGCCATCTTTCCATCACAACGACTGCCATTTCAACAACGCAATGCAGCTGGTCTGTCTGTCACCCTGTCAACTTAACTTTTTAAATCATTTTCAACAAAGCTCAAGAGGTTTATCGAGTATACGCTCCGGGTTTCCGGTAGTGGAATATCACCAAATTATAATCCCAGCAGTCTCGTACAGTAACCCCAAATCTGAAACTAACACAAACCCTGACCCTAACCCGAAACCACACAGCTTTCCGCAATCAATGCGTTAATGCTAACGAATAAGCCAAAACGCGCAGTGTCAACAAATCGCATAGACTATCACGTGATTACAACTGCAGACCAATCACGACTCCCATCAAGACTGCCGGGATTATAATCTGGCAGCCTTCCACTACCGGTAGCCGGGACTGTATACACAATGTTCTTTTTCAGATGTTTGCTCGAGTAGCAGTCTCGAAGTAATTCCTACACTTGAACAAACATAATGATGAGACCGACATGCATTACGTATGAACACTTGCACACATGTTAACATGTCCGACATAGTATATGTTGTGGCCAACGTAATCTTTGGCCGAAATGGTCTGTGGCCGATGCGGTTTTTTCCTTTATTATGCTTGAAGGTTAGCGGAACGTGTTTGAGCAGAAATGGCCGACGTCGATACTCGCACAAAGATCGCTTCAAAGCATATACCGCCACAATAAAAACATCCAAACCTGCGCGAATAAGAAGATCGAGGTTTAATTTGCTTTTGTCAAGTCTGCAGTCATCTAAATTAGCCATTATAAGCAAATAAAACTGTCAAATAAACGCCTTCCCTAACATTATGCAACCAGGAAGCAATCTATGCAAATTCAACTAGGCTGGTTCTCGACCACTTGCAAGTAAGTAACTGCATTTAACTATGTTCTCTGGACCGTTACGTGATACGCCTACAGCTTATAGTCGACGACGCGCACTCGCTCGCTCGTCGCAATAGTAGGCTTTCGCGCACAGAACAAAACCCAAGATTTGTTTTGACAGAACCAATATCAATGCCTATTACATTTTTACCTTCGCAGAATTTATCCCTATGTAGTAGTTTTTAAGTATCTTAAACAATAAGCACTTGAGAAGTAACTGAAGTTGTGAGTCTGTAAGTCATGTACATTGTACATACATAACTCTGGAATGGACAGGACAAACACGCCCAAATTTTCTGGGCTGATCCAGAGTGTCCCAGGAATGGGTTTAATGCAAAAAGTGGGGATATCCAAAATGGCGGAGCGACGGCCGGCGTGAAGCGGGCAGGCAAAACATTCAGAGATGGAAGGGGTAAGCGCGGAGCTGGTTGGGGAACCGAAATGCTGAGTGATGAGAAACCTCGGCTAGTTTTAATCAACGTCGTGCCAGATGGCCTAGACTAGACCTATCAGTAGATACTTACAGCCTGTAATAAAGTTCTAATGAATGCGCGTCACATTTAGTCACATCTTCAGCGGCGACGACTTTTGAAAAATTCTCTGGGTGTGCAGCTTCCCCTACCCTACCTCCTCTCTCCCTCTTTTCTTCATTCTGTCCATTCGACCCCTGGCTACGACTGTGGAATTTGTGGAGTTCTTAAGTTCCCCTAGTGGGTCTTGGCGTACTCGAAGCACCTGTTGTCCAAATCTCTGTTTTAAGGCATTCGTTTGGGCCCTGGTAAACTCCTAAACTCTCAGCTATGAAATTTGGTGGAGTTAGAAATGCAAAGACTTCACCGTCGCCTTCTCAGACCAGTAGTCGTACCAGGCCTACGGTAAGAGTTTCACTGCTGCTGGTCCGCGTGTGTGGAACAGTCTGCCATCATACTTATGAGCTACATACGGACTATTAAGCGAAAACTGAAAACGCTTCTCTTCGGACGTTAAAAGAGCTCGGCAAATTGTGAGTTGTGACGGTTTCTTGTTTTGTATGCGCTTTACTTACTTACTTACTTACTTAATGAACGGTTTAGGCGCGAATCGCCAGGCCAAGGGTATGTAAGCTGACGGATTGACGGACGGAGATCAGAGCTATGCGCACAAACAAAGACGCTGGAGTGCTGTCCGTACTGCGCCAAGCTCATGCTGCCAGTTTAAACCACTTCCTACATCGACAGAGCGACTGAAGTAACAGCTTGGGCCAAAAAAGTAAGTAAACGACGACAAAAAGTAAAAATGTGCAGGTCACACACTCGATATAGCACCCCTTAGTGAAGGAACCTCACTGCAGAGGCGCTCAGGTGTGGCACGCGTTGTCCATGGATTTCACAGTTTTACCTGCATATACCAACGCGTTTATCCACGACCGGAATGAACCATACCTGTCTTTGCCTTCCCAGCTGAAGCTGGTCCTCATTTACCGACCTCAGAGGGATGGAAGGCTAACTTGGCCTATAGGTAGACCCCTAAGCCAGCCGCCGAATTTTATGAAAGTTTTAGCCGCCGAATAATTTTCGGCTAAAATTCGGCGATGAAGACGATGCAGCCACAAGACGCAAACGAATGGGGATGGAAATGGTGAACGAACTACGATGTCAAACTTCTGGTCGTTCCAATGACTCTGCGGTAGGCATTTTCTAATGATTTTCTTCCCTTTGTTCATAATTATTAACATAGCGCTTTTGGACAACAAGTTCAACAGCTGTGATTGCAACACAGACCATAT
>Ga0126335_1002744_pt1 | contig 10686 bp, 7 predicted proteins | sample OlaspJWI45metaG_FD_108409 | JGI IMG/M metagenome (GOLD analysis project Ga0126335, IMG submission 108409) | Marine gutless worms symbiont microbial communities from Oahu, Hawaii - Olavius sp. 1 OAHU.JWI-45 metaG | ecosystem: Host-associated > Annelida > Digestive system > Unclassified | place... | reverse complement strand
TTGTTATACAATATAAGTTGCTTGTTTGCAATTCTGTGTTAAAGGTGATATGCAAAGGTATAATCACAAGATTGATGTATTTGTTTCTAGCTGCTTACGTCTGTGTAATAAATTTACTAAATTATACTGTGAAATGCTGAAAAGTAGAAGTTTAATGGTCTTTTTCGTATAGTTATTCTTTGGCAATTTCCAGCAATTTATCTTTTAAGAACATATTTTTAAGTTTTTTCATTATGCCTGTGTTGTTGGGCGATTGGTTGCCAAAACGTTTGTTTTTTTATCCAGTTGCAGCAGAACATTTCACCAGTTGCAGGCTGAGCCTATCTTGCATTAACAGTGTATGGTTGCAGTGGCCGTGGCTCTGCTGATAAATCTTCGTCGTCGCTTAACATTATAAATATTAATCGTAATTATAAATATTAATATTCACGTTTGACAATGATAAATACAGCTACAGTCAACAGACGAAGAACGTTTTGGTTATTTTCCTGGTATAACGTCATCGACTTGCAAAATGTAAAGAAATTTTCAGGTGCACACTTTCAGATGCTTTTACGACAATCTGCTCATTTTTTGATCAATATTCAAATTGGTTTGATTATACTTAAATACAGACGACAAGCAGTTTGCTTTAACAACCAAAAGACATTGCATTTGATCTTTAAGGCTTATCTCTAATGCATTGTGTTTTTGTGTTTCACATGTGCATCTTGTTTGGTGATGTCTGCCGACATCAGAATTTGGTTCGTATATCTTTTATATCATATGTCTGTTATTTTTGTTAGTTCCATAGTAAATACAGCTGTGAATAGAATTAATGGCTTTTTGGCAGACGTAGTTACTGAAGAAAGTAATTAATTACTCAACCTGGCTGAGGTCTCTGGGAGATTAAATTTAGCTGATACGGCTGCTGAGTGAATGATTTTGATGTGATGTGATGTGATTGGTTGGAAACTGCAATACACCAGAAATTGAAACTTGACTTGCGGCTGCAGTTCCATACGAGGATGATGTTCATATATATGTTGATTTTTAATTGACATTTTATTGATGTATTCACATATAAAAGACGAACTAAGATTGACTCATGCACTGTTCAGTTAACTTCCCGCCACTGGTTCAACAGGGCATGAGACATTGAAGGTGTCAGTATGCTGGTTGGCAAATTCAACAGCACGCTAAGCCCATCTGTGGCCACAGCTAACACTGAGCATCCCACTGATGACCAGTCATATTGCCTGTAATAAATACGAATATTGTAATAAATATGAACTGAGAAGTTTTGTAAAAAAAGCTGGATGGATTTTGAATGCTAAAATTTATGGACGACATAGTGGAATTTTGTATGTAATTTTTGACATTTGTCCAAATTTGGTCTAATGCTGTGGCTTTTAACTAGTGGTATTGGTAATTGTAATTGATGTATTAATAATATATCATATTACAATATTATACAGGTCACAACTGGGGAAGTGAGCATGACCCTGACAGCAGCGAATGTTCTCCGTTGACAAATTCAGGAGGAAAGTACCTGATGTACATGTACTCAGTGTCCGGCATTGAACGAAACAACAAGGTATGGACTGTCCACTGTCCTGCAAGTCTCTGTTGTCTTGAAGTGTTTTGTAAGTGACATTGAGTGGTGATTTCTCTAGCAGTGCATAGCAGAGAATTAGATGGCCAGAGAATAAAACAAAAATTTAAAACTAGAAAAACTACGGTAAGTCTGTTGTGCATCTGCTGCATCGGCCATTACAGCCGAATGTATGCATAGAATCACAGACAGCAGAGGGCGATTGATATTAGCCTCTTTTGGCTATAAGTGGGCAGATGCATAAAAAGTGCTTACTTGTAGAAAGTGTATTACTGAATATAAACCAGAAATGTAGGAAGTAATAGTACACAAGTACGGGAATGTAAGCAGAAATGCAATAGCGCATAATATTTGAGATGTAATTACTTGAGACTGTAAGTCAGTACATGATGTTCATGGTATCATAGAATAGGAAGGCCTGGGTGTTATGTGTTGGCAGTTGTTTTCGCCGTGCAGTCAGAGATCAGTAGGAGCAGTTCTGCAAGCCAAGGCCAACAACTGCTTTAAACGTTTGTGTCACATTAGTTGTTCATGCAGTCTATGACAAACTGACATTTATGCGATTCATGACAGTGTATCTACTTTTCAGATATTGCATTATCGATTTTGGTTTTCTTTGCATTTGTTGCTTGCCCAGTTAGTCATTTTTGGAATTTTGGCAACAAAATTTAATGCAAAGATATCAAAATCCTTGAGCTAACACATTGTAGTATCATTTTAGATTTATTTTCTGAGAACTCTAGCATGATGAATTGATAATCAAAGACCAGCTAGGTATTATGCCTTAACAGTTTGCTAACAAGAACTTGCTAATGGAAATGTATCTGCCAGTCATCTGAATGTGAGTTCTAAAGACTGCTGTACATGAGTGACCAAGCATCCCACTGCACTGGCTGTCAATGTGAAAGTTCATATGGATAGACAGGTGGTCCTGCTAATCAATATCCTGTGTCCCTGTGGTGAGATACAAGTGATGTCTCTCTGTGGAAGTTGTGTGGCGGCTTGTGTCGTCTACACTCTGCAGACAATGGTGCTATATCATGGCTGACCAGCTATGGCTCGTGATGCACATGCAAGAAGAAGAAGAAGTAGTACCCTCTACTGCAGTCGTATGAGTGCAGTAACTACAGTAAGGCTTTATCACATCTGTAGTATGTGTGATACTGATGGTGCGCAGAGAGCGTGGGTGGTTTCTGCGGTAACTGGCGAGTGGAGGGTGATGAGGAATGTGATGCAGGCACTGCTGGTGACGATTGTTGTGACTCATCGTGTCGGCTCACACGAGGTGCTAAATGCAGGTACTGACAATGAAATACCGAGTGGCGCATAAAAAGCATCCCGAATTTGCTGTATTGTGCATCATAAGTGGAGAATAAATTCCTGTTGTCAGTAATGTAGTATTATGTTTTCTCTTGCTTGCTTGCAAATTTCATTGACATCATTAGTGATTTCACCAGGTTATTGTGATTAATGCAAGCTAACCTGGATAATGCATTTATGTAAAAATCAGCCTGACGTTTGTCTTAGCTGACAGTATTGCCAAAGAAATCAGTTTTCTAGAAAACTGATTGTAAGCGCAGGAGGAGACTAAAGTGAACAATTAAGGTTGAGCTACATAAACATTTTACAGACTTCTTTGCTGCCAGAATGCCAGCCAGTGGCTTTATGTTCACGCAAGACAGTGCACAGCGCCGTCACATCAAGCCAAAGCAACTCGAGATTTTCTTCGAAAAGTTGTTCCTGATTTCATCAGTGCTGAACTCTCGGGTTTGAGTTTGATTTTTGTGTTGCCCATTCTTCCATCTGAAGAATTGGCGCCACACTCACCAGAATTGAACACCCTCTAGATCCAATTTGGGACATCTTGCAAGAACTTGTGTATGAAGGGCGACGTGAACCATATGCAAACTTACATCAACTTGAGAAAGCAATAAGACAAAAATGGAATGAGATCAATGACCAAACTATAAAGAAGGCTATTTTGCAGTGGAAAATGGGTGAGCAGCAGTCACAAAACAGGATGGTGACTAATTCAGCACGTATTCAGTTAAATGTTTGTTAAGGCTGCTTCTGAATGAATTAGTTTTTCTGCATTTTGACGGGTAGCACTACTTTGCTTAGTGTCTTTGTTAAAGTATGAAATGTCAGCGTTAATTTCAGCATACGGATCAATGGATGTTTGCTCACTGAAAATATACATTTTGTTTGCTTTACTTCTGCTAAGCATTTTATAATTCAGCGCTAGAGTCTGGGCATTTTTTGTGCACCACCCGGTATAATTATACTCAACAAGTCTTGAGTGCACAAGTAGAAAAGTACTCTTTCATCCGAGCACTTTGTTACTTTAAAAAAGTAAGTAAATGTTACTTAAGTATTATAATGCATTTCTTTTTCTCCATTACTGGGCAAGTCTGCCGATTTTGTGTATAAAGTTTACCATTGTGTATTATTAATCACATTTTCTTAAGTGTTACCAAACAAACATGTTGATAGTACCAAAAATTCAACATTATAAAAAACATTATAAAAAAGTACCTAGTTAATGTACATAGCAATCAATCCGCATTCATTAGTTATCATTAAAGAAACGAGTCGGTGTATCATATTGAATAATAAAACCAACCCGTCCAATAAGCCAGTTTAATATCTCGTCTTTGCTGCGTGTAGGACTACTTTTTATTTCAAACTGAAGTGCAGTGGAGGAACATTTTGTTTCAGTTTTTTGCAAGGTACTGCAGTTTGTGCACAAACTAATGCTGACACTTAGGCATTACGGTAATGGGGTGCTGATGTTGATCTTGTCAGCTAGTTTGTGTTTCTCTTACGGTAATGGGAAATATCGTCTTTACACTTGATATAGCACCTCTTCATAAGAGAACCTCACTGCAATACAGAAGTGCTGAGGTATGGCGCACATTGTAGTGACACAACATCACAGTTTTACATGCACACCTACATGTTTATCCTGGAATGGAATGAACTGTACCTGCCTTTGCCTACCCAGCCGAAGCTATTACTCTGACCTCGGAGGGATGGAAATTAAAGAGTCCGCTTTGGCCTGGCCTATTGAGTACTGAACCGTGTTTGCTATCATGTGATTTAAGTACATAGATTATTTCAGCTGCTTTGTGTGGTTGGTTGAGTTGCATTTGCTGCTGTTGTTGTGCAGTGATGCGAACGACGTCTGTTGTCAGTCGTGCTCATTTGCATCAAATGATGTTGTCTGTGAGTTTGCACAGGATGCCGCCTGTCTCAAGGAAGCGCGATGCAGGTCTGTGTGTATTGCATGGCTCCGACATTGTCATTTTAGTTCAGCATTCTGACTCAGTTCAGTTCATTTATTTGGTAACAGACTGAAGGCCTGTGAGTAGGCTGCAGACTTATAAAACGAAAAATTTGAAATGTGATGCTCCGTGACAGTCTCTTTCAATTCTCTAGTTTTGTATCGTGCCATAGCTCAACTGTCTGCTATCTGTCCACTAGTTTACGATGTCACCATTTTACTCCCTGTTTTTGCCGTACGTTTTGTATAATACTTTATCTAAAAAATAACTATGTGATGTTTGATTGTCATTTGTTTCGTAAATATTTTTGACAGTGCAGTTTTCTCTACATTATTTTTTACATCTTTTTGCTTTTATTTTTGTCTGCTGCATAACATATCTCATATCCTGCCAGTGGCAAGATGAGGAATAAGCCTTAGAGGTGGTTTTAGCATGCATTACAGATAGAGGCCTGAGTGATGCTATGGCTTGTCTGAAGCTCGTACAAAACGCCGTGATCTAGATGGCCCTCATGAACTGGTATCGTATTCATCGGCTAGCTGTCCTCTCGATAGGCACCTGTTAAAAATCAGCATTTTCTAGGAAAATTTACTGTTTAGTTTACACAGTATCTTATGTTGACATTTCAGCGGTACAAGCAAGGAATGTCCGATGCCAGCAGAACAGAGTGATGGCACTTCATGCCTTCAAAAGTAAATTGTTATCAGTTGTTCTCTGCATTTTGTCACTGAGCCTATTTACAAGTTTAGTGAAGCGCAAGTGCAATGTTCTCATGCTGCTGCTGATTGTTTTTTTAAAAATCTGAGCTTGAAAGTCGCTGGTTATTCCAAGCAGTCAGTACTGATAACCAGACAAACATCAACTAGGGAATAATATACAAAGCACAACGTAAAACCATATTCTTAAACATATTCTGTGTAGCTTGGTACAACATTTGTGTGAAAAATTACATCAGTCACAACCGAAACTTTTTACCATTAATGTTTCGGTCTCTGTCAGAGAAACTTTGTCAGAAGAAGCTTGTTCAGTTATTCTTACAGTTCTTACCATGGTAATGATGTGACATGGCAAGAAATTAGTCGTATGTGTGGCGTGTGTGTGAGTATATAGAGGCTTATCGTTCCACTCGACACTTTATAGGTCATTTTGGGACGATTTTTGCAGGCCATGTGACCTAACCAACAGCGTCAAAGCACTGAAGGAAGCCTGTTGGCCACTGAGATAGGTTTCAATCCGACCAGAACCACTCCACTGTGTTACAATATCAGCTGTAGGCAACCGCTTCTAGGCTAGTCGCAGCGTAAGGGTCCCAGGCGTATGTGTGGCTCAGTGTGTAGCTGCCCTCATCCCAGTTCACTGAGCCACACGTATGATCGATTTCTTGCCACATCACATCACTACCGTGGCAAGAACCGGAAGAAGAACTGAGCAAGCTTCTTCTGGCGAAGGCTTCTGATAGAGATGGAAACATCAAAGGTAAAAAGTTTTGGTTGTGATTTGATTAACGTAATGAAACATAAATGGCATTTGATAAAGAACTGCTAGCTTATTATGCAAATTACATGAGAAAACATCATTAAGGCCTGGTTTTGTCGCCATATGCACCATGTGGCGGGAAATGGAGTGGTTCTGTTCTTACAACCGTGGAGCACGGCACTGATTGGAATTAGCTTTTGTAAAAGAGACGGTCACTCTGCAAATAAAATCAATTTAGAATTACACTCTTGTGTAAAATCCCTCAGTAAAATCGACAAATATTATTCTGTGGAAATTTTACCTGATTTTGTGATAAGAAATGTGCAGAATTTTCTTTAGCTTCTTGAGTTTGGTTGCACGGAGGTATGGTTTAAAGTTAGACTTCTTTAGGTGTCTATTATTCTTGTAATGTAATCCTTTAGCTAGTGTTAACTTTAACAGTGAAAATGAAAAAGTGACAGAAGTTGCATATAGCTGCGTGATCTGTTCTATAATTTTGATGACATCAAGCATAAGTAGAGACCATTGAGCTTGATTTGCCCTTTGTCTTTGACTTTGTAGTTTGCCACCCACGTAGCAGCGTGGTATATATATACTTTGCTGGCGTGTGTCTGTCATATGATAACTTCTGAAATCCTTGACCTAGAAAGTTAAATTTGTATGTGCTTGTAGATCTAGCAAAGGGAAACCTTAAATTTAGATATCAAGATCACCAGGTTAAGGTTATATGGCAAATTAGCATGCATGTGGATGGTTTGCCTGTGATTTAAAGGTGATGTTGTGTTTTTAATATTGTCACAGAGGCCACTGCAAAGCAGGTCAATGTGTATCATTGTGCGAATACAATGACAGAGAATCTTGCATATGTGATACAGGTTGGCAAACTTGTTCTTCTGTGTTACTTTGAGTGTTTATTGGAATAAAAAATGGTTAATTTTACAACTTAGGTTTCACTTGTTGATGGGAGACAAACGTTCTATCGAATGTGGAATTGTGCTAGGCGGCCAGATATTATTGGACTGTTCCAACCAACTGAAATCAATAGTTTCCCGAACTATGTATGGGAAACTGTTGCATGCATGTGTCTTTGCATTCATTTATTTAGCCGCTGGCAACTTTACTTGCCGGAGGCTATATGTTTTACCAACACTTAGAACCAAGGTGTGGCAGGAATAATCCCTACAGACCTCTCCATCTTCCCTGTTTTTCACAGGGCGTCAAAAAGTGCGAAATTTTTACCCCGATTTTCGACCCAACCGCCTTCCGAGCATGCTGATTTGAAATGGGGCAAAAAAATTTAAAACAATAGCATGTAGCGCTGATGTCTAGGCTGTCATCTGCCGCACACCTGTGCAGCTAGCCTCTCCCCCAACACTGAGATCCATTTGCCCAATTGGGGCCCCTAAAGTGTGATGGTTGGAAAAATGGTTACATCTGTCTGTCTCAGCTGCACGTGGACAGATTGCATTCAAATTTCACAAGATGGTACTCCCTGGTTTCAGGAAAGCTGCAGAATTCTGAAAACCCACTAAGGGTCGAATCCAAGATATGACCAAATTTTTAATATACAGACCCCGATATCTCTGGAACGGCTAAAGCTAGAGACTACGAGGAGTAAGTTTGACGGCATGCAAAAACTAGGACAAAGGAGACATGACCCATTTTATGTGACCTAGATTTAAATTTACAGACCCCTGTGAATATATCTCGATCGGCGAAAGCTGTAGGGTTCAAATTTAGCATGTATGAAGATGGTAAGGAGTAGAAGGTAAGCAGCACAAAAGTAGGTAAAATGTGTCATAATCTACATTTTAAATGTTGGAATTTCGACTATGTTTCCAGAATGGCTACAGCTACAGACTTCAAACCTGGTAGGCACAGTGCCAGCACAGAGTGCTGTCTATAAGCACAAAACTAGGTCACAGGGGATAAAAAATAAGTCATGGGGCAAACTGGACATAATCTAGGTCATATGACTTACTTTTAAATTTTGCAAATTTTAAAGTTTCTTTGCAACGTTTGAAGCTAGAAACCTCAAATATGGTGCACTTGCCCTCTATGATAAGTACTATCAACAACTAAAACTAGGTCAAAGGGGCATAACCTAAGTCACGTGACCCGTGTTTAAATTTCGATATGACGGTTATGGCCTAAAGAGTTTTAAGGGGCTGGCGACGTGCATGGTTTGGTCACATGACAGCCGATGTACTACAAATGCTGGAGGTCATGAGGTCAGAGGTCAAGGTCGTGACAAAAACGACATCCATCACAAGTTAATTAAGTAATGTTATGGTGTATCAGTGAGTCACGCTTCACTGCACATCATAGCGCATGAGCACGTGCCTAGTGTTTATGATACCTTGTGAGTGAGTTAAGGCAATGGAGTTGGTTTCACCGTCTGCAGTCGAGGCAGTAGTTGTTGATGCCTGTTGATGTGAATTCAGTCACTGCGAACGATAGCCATCAATTGCAGGTGTTGTTTTGCTGCCGTGATGGTGTACTGCTATTTAGGACGTCGTGTTTTGGGGCGCCAAGAGCCAGAGGCTATAAGTGGCAATACATCTTAATTGCCTCATTTTCTAGTTTGTTCAGCTTTCGTTTCTTGTCTTAGTTTCTGTACTGATTGGTTGTTTTGTCTGTAAGCAGAATTACTGAATGTTGTTTAGTAACAATTTTTTACCAAAGTTTATAAGCAGTGATCCATCAGACCAGAAATGATTGGTCTTATAACTGACCGAGAAATGCGTGTTTGCTATTCGTTATTCTAGAGGTGTTGTACAGGTGATACCACTTCTAGGCAAGTCTGCTGTTATGGGGTATATTGCAATGGGAAAAGGCCTTAGTGGACATGCCAGTATGGTGTGGGACATGAGCATGTGTGGGGAGATTTGCAGTCTTACGAGTGATAAAAATGCTTCAGTATTGTGTGTGCAGTGAAAGATTCATGCAAGTGGTGCTGTCGGGATCCGTCAGTTCCCAGCTCAAACTGTACACCATATTATGCAAATCTGCTGCCCGACGGCATGCCGTGTCTGCAAGGCTATTGCGATGCAGTATGTTATCGTCATATTGTCATTGTTGTTAGTGTGCATCATTGTGCGTAATGTTGCCCTTCATGACTGATGATCCTGTAGTGTGGACTGTCTGTCTGTCAGTTTGTCTGACTGTCACATAGTTGTGCTGTGCAAAAATGGCCGAGAGCAGGTTCAGCTCCTGCTCGGAGTGGAGACTCTTGGTGACCCAAGGAACATTTTTATTAGATGAGGGTCCCGATTACCTTGTTATTGTGTAGTGTTTAGAGTGATATTGTCTGAAGATGCTGTAGGCTGGTGTTTACACATTGGTGATGTTGACATCTCTACCATCTCTCCTGTTTTGAAGTTAGGCTCCATTTGTTCACCACGTAGCGTCTGTCCCAAGTTTTTCACCATGGAACACTCCAGTTAAGGGACAGTAAATGGGTTAATGTTAATATAGCAGTACAAATGGCTGAATTAATTAGTGGTTGTCAAAGCTCAAACTATGCACTAATTTCACCAGTAGTTGTGGAAATATTGTCAGCGTTATAATAAATGTAATAAATATTTTATTAGATGACAGACGTTTTATTGTTGCTTGTATCACAAGTGGCATGGAACAGGTTAACTATTATCATTACTTGTACTGCATTGCATGAATTTCTGCATATTGCCATCATTTTGATATGTACTGACGACATCATTATAAACTGCAGCACTTTGTGTGAAATGAAACAGTAACAAATTTACTGCATTGCTGTTTTTTTATTTTTAATTAAAAACAAGAAGCCAATTTAATTATGTAAAGGTTGCGTCGAACGCACTGCCCACGCAGCACGCGATGGACTATAAATATAGCTGTTCCCGAGATACGTAGGGGATCGTAGAAGTAAAAAGCAGGTTACGTGACCCCACCCGCAACCCCCTTTTGCATAGTTTTTGTTATGAAGCATGTCCTCTATATGCATGCCAGGTTCAGCCGTTCCGGAGATACATCCCAAAATTTAAAAGAAGGTCACTTGACCCCGACACCCTATGTCCTACTTTTCGATTGTTTTCATTAGGGCCCCCAGCACTCTGTATGCGTGCAAAGTTTCAAGTCTCTAGCTTTAGCTGTTCCAGAGATATGAGAGGGGTCACGAAATTTAAAAGTTGGTCCCTCTCCCCTCTTTGTGGGTATATCAGGACCCACGTCTACTGCAATGTTTCGTGGGCCCCCAGGAGTGTTCACCCCAAACAGCATCTTGATCTGTTCAGCCGTTTTTGCACAGTAAAGCTAAGTTGAGCCACGTGACTGACAGACAAACTTACAGAC
>Ga0126335_1002743_pt1 | contig 10687 bp, 7 predicted proteins | sample OlaspJWI45metaG_FD_108409 | JGI IMG/M metagenome (GOLD analysis project Ga0126335, IMG submission 108409) | Marine gutless worms symbiont microbial communities from Oahu, Hawaii - Olavius sp. 1 OAHU.JWI-45 metaG | ecosystem: Host-associated > Annelida > Digestive system > Unclassified | place... | reverse complement strand
CTAACTTTGATCTGTAGACTACGAAGCTCAGTCAAGGCCGGCAGTGCTGTTCTTGCAACACGTTTTGGTTGCGTGTTTGTACAATATGGCTTTAGTGCCTGCATCCACTCCTGCACAGTATGACATCACATATCATCATTCTGACACTCATATAAAAATATGCACTATATGATGCAACTCGCAGTTCACGCCAAATTTCAGTAAATGCATGCCAGCAGGGTATCAAGCATCGTTGCATTTTCATCAAACAGCGTTACTATCTAGCAAATAAAATACAGATAATTAATTCCCATGACGTGTAAGTAACTGCAAAAATGATATCTGTCTAAATGGTAAAATACTACACTGCTGTGTGCAGGTGTTAGATCAAATAATTTTATGATAAAAACAGCAACAAAAACTGCTACTGTTATCTATAAAATGGCAACATCTACAACAAAATGAGTTATTGACAACAGATACAGCCAACAAAAGAAGATACACTGTTTGTTGAACATGTCCATCAAATTCCTGTGCTTACTAATGAAAGTAATAACTAGTATGTGCAATTTGCAGTTTTAAAGGAGTGATCAAACCAAATAATATAAACCAAATAAACAAACCAGCGCAAGGTCGGGATTGTCTGCACATATGTAGTAGTAAGACACCTGATTCAGACCATGCAGAATAATCTGCAAGCAGTTTGGCCTGCAATCATCAAATATTAAATAAACAACAATCTATTTACGGCCATTACTGCAAAAAGTAAAGTTAGCTATTAACAAATTTTCTAGCAACTGTTCCAAGAAAAGTAAATGAACATTATTTTATGAGAAAATGAGAATATGAAACAGCATGCATTATAATATACCTTTCTGTGCAAGTTAATAAAAAAACTATCACAAAAATGTTATCCAAACAAGAGACCTTCGAACCTGCCAAACAAGCTGTCATGAACAGGATATATTGAACTGTACGTCAGATCCACAAGGCCTTTTGGCTTTGAACGCTGCAACATATGATATTATTATAAATTAACAACATATGTTTGCTGGTATCACAACTGAAAACTAAACAAAGCTCTAACTGCTGTTTACCTATGCATTAGTCAAAAACCGTTTTCTCAAATACAAATAGATAAACGACACTGTGACATCTACTAAAACTAACAGCCAAAATTAAGTATGTCCCGAAAAAGTTATCGTCAGTTAAAACAGAAGCCACATATATGTTCTGTCTAGCAAATACTACTCTGTGTTCCTGTCACCTTTTGATTGTCAAAGTAGTACAGCTGCTGTTCAGAAGCATTCAAAACAAAGTACAACGATTTCCACTTTTTAGTTCTCTGACCTACAATGAGCACATACAGTGTGTCCGGAAAACAGTAAACCACTGTGTACACGTTCATAACTCTGGCAAACAATTTTGGATTTAAACCAAATTATGCACCAACAATGAAACATCCAATTGCAAATACAGCATCAATTTCAGTAACATCTGTCAACGGCTACAAAAGTTATAGCAAGTTTAGCACGGTCACCTGAAAATATGAAGTTACACTATTAACATCTTTTAAACATGTGACTGTCAAAATGCAAAATGCAAAGGTCAAACATATTTACAGTCTGTGTTTAAATATCCTTCACACGCTCGAATGCAAGCTTAAAGATGTGAACGTCACTGCCTGACTACTTCATTGATGATCAACTGATCATCAGGTTGAAATATTCTCACTCTTCGATCAGGTGTGACTTCAGCTGGGAGACGTCATGAATCCGGCTGCCGTACACATGCTCCTGCAGATTCCCCCAAATCCGGTAGCCCACAGGGCTGAGGTCAAGACTGTTGGCTAGCCACAGAGATTCAGCGATTAAGTCTGATGTTTCATGGGTTAACAGTTGTTCGGTCTCATGTGCCATATGGGCAGGAGCATTATTCCTCTCAGCAAATGTCACTTCAAGAATCTGGACCAATGACTGCACTAACTAATGTAGTGGAAACTGACATATTCTGTCGCTGATAATCCCAGAATATCTTTTAATGAAATTCTGTGGTCACAGATATATTCAGAATCCAGTACACGAAATTGCATTGGGATTCGTTGAGATTTAACATTTCTATCAAATATTGTCCATGGTTTATTTTTTTCCCGGACACAGTGTACATACACTGCAAAGTACAAAGTAAATAATAAATATTCTCTGCAGTCGCAACAGTCAAGATGTTATGCTGTGTCAAATTAAGTTATGAAATCATGCTGCTTAGAAAAATGCACCGAGATTAGTGAGATGCCAAAATTTGAATGCATGTATAAGTTTTGACACAAGACATATAAGTAGCTGAACTATCTCTAAAACTTTTGTAAAATATTGTGAACAATTAATAACAAGAGGCCAAAGTAATTTGGCAAAGGCTGCATTGAATGCACAACATACACTGCACGCATTGGACTAAGATATAACAAAGATTGCAACGGTTAAAAGTAGGTCACATGACCCAGACGAAGAACAGCATATGACATACTGTTGCACAGTTTTCGTCAGGACCCCCATCGCTCTATTTGCATGCAAAATTTCAAGTCTGTAACATCAGCCATTCTGGAGATCTAGCCTCGGCCATTCCGCAGATATGATGGGGGTCCCAAAATTAAGAATTAGGTCAGGTGACCCCACCCCCAACCCCCTATGGCTTACTTTTGCATATTTTTGTTAGGACCCACACTGCTCTATACACACACAACATTTCAAGTCTCTAACTTCAGCCGTCCCGGAGATATAAGGGGGTCCCAATTAAAATGGGCCCCTGAACCTCTCTGCGGGAGGACAGGACCCATGTCTAACACAATGCAAAGTGTTCACCCCAAACAGCATCTTGATCTGTTCAGCCATTTTTGCACAGTGAAGCCGAGCTGAGACGTGTGACAGACAGACAGCGTGAACATCGGTAAGAATAGTTAGCACCTCATGCATTCGATTCAGCCCAAAAATGCATAACTACAAATGCAAATAAAAAAGCTGTTTATCTGTGCATTAGTCAAAAACATTTTCTTACTGTGACATATAATAAAACTGAATTTGAATTTGACTACATAATTCAGATACAAAACATGAATGCAACTAGAACTCCTTGCTATATAAAGCCAACATTTTATGAAAATTTGGTCTAACCCATAACGACAAGCAATAGTGGCCATTTAAACAAAAATGATGAACAGTGAAAATACTTTTCTTGCTGAGATATCCGTTGATGACTATTGTGTCTTTGCGGTTCAAAAAGAAGTTGGAGCCATTTGACTGTCGCATGGACTGATAAATCATCTGGTTGGCCGCATCATTGTACTGAGCTAATGGGTGAGTCTACACAGTCACGTTCATCATGTGTATGTACAGTGTACACCATAAACAGCAACAGTGAAAACCAATTATCATACTAAGACAATCAGAGGTGGGTTATTTTCTGTATCACTGAAGTAATTTGTTGAATGTCATCCTGATGCCACCAGTAAATAAGTAAGCGAGTTAGTAAGTTTGCGCAGCAGTCCGTTCGGCCTAAACTGTCACATTAATTGTTACTCGTACACCAAGATGCAAACCTGGGAATGGAGAAGCTTGCAATTTCAGAATCCAAAACAAAGGTGCAGAAAGGAGAAATGTTCTGCACAATATAAGGAGAAAACAATGATGCTGAAAACACTTCCTTAAAGGAAGTTGCTCAAGTAAGAGACTTACCATACTAATATGCCAGCTGCATATCATATCTAACAAGCAATCGATCATGCAAGCTATGTCATTACTTCAATTAACTCTGAATGTCATCTTCTCTTGACGTGGCCTAACAGTAACTGAATTGTAAAACCTGGTTAACTAGTTACAGATAACCCATTAGGGAACCTAAACTCCGGGCAATTGCCCGGAGAGAGGAGCTCATTGGAAGCAATGTAGAGGCTTGGCCGCCTGATTCTTCTTCTTCTTTCGCCGGTGCTTCTGTTGGTGCTGCGCGCCCGTCTTTGGTATCATTATTACAAATTTCACAGCATTATTGAACAATACATTCAATTTGTTTACTATTTACCTTTCGATTCTGCAGTGCACTAATTACTCTTGTGATACAACATGGCCGTTTGTCGGCTAAATCCTGTCCTGTTTTGCATAATCTATTTTAGCTTGACCAATCACATCGCTATAGTGTTTCCGCTGTTTTCATTAATAATAATAATAGTCAGACTATTTCTAACGCGCCGTAACACGACGAAGACGTTAACGATGTTAACACCGATGTAACTCATTGCCCCCTTTTAGATACAGCCGTCTGTTTCTCCGACCTTTGGCAGCATCTAACTCTGTCAATCCTGGCTCATTTTCAAAATGGAGACCAGCAAAAGACGTCAAATACCTACGACGAATGCGTGTCCAAATTTCAGCTTCAGAGGCCTTTGCAAACTCGCGCAACATCGATTTTTGTGGTAATTTCATTATGCTTTTTCGTGACGCATTTTCGTGATGCACTTCAGTCACTCTTATAAATTGCGCACTAGTCAGCGGCAACCTAGTACACGCACACACGGGCGTGTTTACTATGGCCACAGCCGGCAGGGCCTCCAGTATAATCAACTGCAGAAGAAGACGGCAAATTATCAAAAAAATTCAGTGTGCAACAGTACACATCAACATATGTTAATCAGTTTTTAAAAACATGAAATCTGTACCTTCACAACCGGAGTACACAGAACATGCCCTTCAACGATCTGTTCCTTCTTGTACCGCTCTACAATCTCCGCAATGCTGCAAAAAAAGGTTTACAACTGCTGAAATCACTATTGCTCATTAAACAGCAACATGCAAGATAAACAATAATTATCCTCATTAACTGTCGACCGCCCAAAAGAAAACTTTTGACAAGTTGAGCTAACAGAGTAATTTATTTCCACCATTACAAACCGTCCCATACCCACACTGGATAAACGCACTGGGGTCAGAGCAGATCTCAGCTCTAGACAGCCCACATATACTCAATCATTAACCCAGCGTTATGCTGTCACTAAAACTCTGCCATACGTATTGTGAGTGAGTGGAACATGCTAATCAGTGCTACTTTGTATTCCAGTGCTAATCGTTAAGCCACTAAATTACCTACCCAGTCATACAGGATCGTTCTTTGACCAGTAAAAATTATAGGTAACATTGCCACTGCCAGTTGTCATTACATGAACATGGAAAAGCTGGGAGTTGAACTTGTGCTACCTACAAATCCAATGCCAATGATATAATAATAACGACCAAAATAATTTCAAATAAGTTGGAAACGTACAGGTGATGGGTGAAAATATTCACAGACCTATCAAAGTATCGACCGCCCATTGAGTATTGGTGGCCAGACTTGTGGATCTTGAACCTCTGAACAGCGGTGTTGCAGTAGAAGAAAATGGAGAAGTCACCTTCTGTAGTGTCACTTGGCCTCACAAGCCAGCTGTCAGGTCCAGCTGTCACAATCAACAGAAACAATTAAGTACTGTCCTCGGGATCTGCAAATGATACAACCGAGTGATTGATTGATTGATTGACCTTTAACGAACATGTACATCAAATGTACACGTGTAAATTAAACAAGTAAGGTGACTATCATCAGATGGTCCTCGGGACTAAGCACTGTCTGAGGAATATGACGTGCATCGCTGGCTTCATCTTCATTTTACTTCACCAGAGGGCAGTACATTTTTGGCATTTTTATCTGCACGCATGCTGCGAGCAGGTATTGTTCTTGGCGGCATCTGTGTGTCTGTCTGCATGAAATCTCGAAAACTACTGGCCGGAAATTGATGTAACTTGGTAGGAATATATCCCATGGGGGACGCTAGAAGTGTTGAAAGTTGATGACATTTGACCTTGAGAACTATTTTCATATTTTTTCATTTGCCATGCACATGTTGTCTTCTATTAGGAGTTTTGAATGCCTTAACACTGCAACTTCATTTTCGGTGTGAAGGTTCATTTTCGGTGTGAAGGTACATTTTCAGACTATCTAGGTCACATTCGAGTTTCTAGGTCATCGCATTAATATCAAGGTCACAACAGCAAAAAAGTGGCTGGGGGCAGGTATGTGCTCCCTTCGGACACTGTTTAATTTGGCCTGTTTTTGTGTATTGAAGCAGTGCATAGTTTAAAAACTAAAAGTTCCGGCATCATCCTCACACCATGGGCTACATTTGTGCCAATTTCCACATGTCTACTATTTTTGGTTTCTGAGGTAGCATGTGGAGAATAATGTGCTCATTTTTGGCCTATTTTAACATTTTCTTGCAAATATGCCACAATTAAAATGACTTTTTCCAAAAATCTAAGTGCGCACATCATCATCGCACTAGATGCTACTTTTGTGCCAAATTTGACATCCTTCTCAGTCCTGACATATCGTTTGGAGAAAAAAATGTCATCAGTCCAGACACCCACCCAGATTATTTCGCCATCCATGAACCTAAGTGGTCCACTGAGAAATAGTGCAAATGAACAGCACATAACACAATCAAAAATACATTGCACTTTGTACTACTGCACAGTTTGTATAACGTGCTGCTTTTCAAGCAAATAAAGCTAAATATAGAACACAAAACTAAACATATCTGAAGAGAGATCGGGGACAAATACGTAACTGGAGTTCACATCTTGAAGTTTAAAAATATGGCCATTGGATCTGAGGTAAGAAACTGGGTAGAGTAGGGGAAGGGGATCATGGATAGAGGTTAGTGATCTTTCTTAACAACATAATTAATTAATTCTACCTCCACAGGCTTACTTCATACATGGCACAATAAAACCTTATTTCAATAACTTTTACATTCGAACCTCTGTCAAAGACACATGTTTTACTTTACATTATTAAACTGCAGAACAATATAGAAATGTACAATTTAAACTTATACAAGTAACTGATCATTCTTAAACTTTTACTTCTGTTTATAGCTACCGCAGCAGTAATAACTAACTGAATGTGACATTTCACCTTTTGCAAGTTTGCTAGCAGCTTCCTCTTTTGTAACGTTGCCATGAAACCAGTCGTACGCCTCTACAGGATCAGCATTCCCATTCTACACAATCAGTCAAGCCAAGATAAACAACAAAACAATTATATACCAGTGCATGGAGCCTATTTGGCAGATTGATTAACAACCCTGTGTTCAACTCCAAACCCGTCCACCCGTTAATTTGTACTGCAACAAAATTTTTCGACAATTTTCAGTGGAAAATTGCAGGAAGGCCAAAAATACATATTCACAAGTATATAAACGCACAAAATGATGTAATTCGTGTGCAGAAACCGTCATCTTTGCAATTAAAAACAAAAACCAACAAGTATAAAAAAACTCACATACTTTACACTATTCTGGGTTGAGTTAGCTTTACGGTTAGGTGGCGAGGCATAAAAGACACAGCAAGAACTGACCAGATCTTTAACGAGCTCGCGGTTGACAATGCCGCTGAGACCTGTTGACTTTGATGTTACCCACAACCATCCGTCACCCATGTCATTGCGTACAATAAATATCTCACCAGTCACGAAACTATTTCAACATCAGCAGGACACAATCAAAGTCTCGACCTTTGAAATAACGAAGTGCCATACTTCTACAATACAGTGGATGACTTCACTTTTTGCTTTAGCCATTTGCTCAGTCACTTGCTTAGTCCAAATGTCGAGCTAAAAAATCCAAAAGTGAAGTAATTTTTTCAGTTCTGACTAAGCGGTGTGATTAGTCAAAACTACCATCAAACCAAGTGGTTAAACTATGTCGTATTACGTCACTAGTGACTCATTCTATTATCTGATATCAATATTCTATGGTAAGTGATGTACCGATTAGTGAATTTAATCCGAAGTTTCAGTTTATCAGATGAAGATATCCATAGATGGAATCAGTAGAATCAGCCATTTTGCACAGTGAAGCCGAGATGAGCCACATGACAGACAGACTGACAGACAGACAATGCTAAGATCGATAAGAATAGTCTGCATCTCAAGCATTCGATGCAGCCTCAAAAGTGAAGTCACCCACTGAGTACACTAGAGACTGGAGATGTTAGTATGTCTACTGTGCACTATTCAATAGCTGTTATGCTAGCGTGCTATGCCAGCTGGCTGAAGAGGCCAGTGTTCAACAAACTAACATGTTGTTAGTGCAGCTGAAGCAGATGTGAACATAATCACTTCATATTCAGCAATGAGACTATGTCAGTATCACTAGCTTCCATATCTGCTCTAATCAAAATTTGTATCGATCAATGAAATGCAATCAAAATCCCAATTCAAAATAAGTTGCACTGCCATAATAATGTCCCCATATTCACACCCTAACTACCCCGACCAAAACACACACACATATTCCACATTCAACAAGCAGACATCAGCAAAACCAATATCACACTTCAAAACTGCTGACAAAGACACAACTGTGCAGTGCTAAAAACTGAAACCAAACCTGAGCTCATCAGTTTCTGGCATCTGATTGTATGTTAATATGGCAATCACTTTCTTTGTGTCATAGACAGGCTGAACACGGACACATTGATTACACACAATAACAAGGCTTCAAACAAGTGCATAAAGCAAAGTACAACATGATCCACCAAATTTTATCAAAATGAATCAAAACAACAGCAAAACACTCAAACATACTCAAAGCCTATCTCAAAGAGTCTCACAGACAATACTAACTTATCCACACCAATATCATGTCGAAAGGGATGCAATATTCATACATAAGAACAACTAGAAAATGTACAGTTACGAACTTTACGCCTCTGCCGTGCCAGCCATCACAGACAGACAGAAGCACAAGCACTTAGATGCCACAGGTCAATCACTATATGCCTCTTCGCCTACAGGTGCAAAGGCATAAAAATGTTACATTAAACAAACGCTGTGGCTTGCACACATACCTCAGGAGGTGGAACAGGAGTCTGGAGCCGTTCACCTTTCAGCAGGTCTGAATATGAAGTGTAATACCCAATCAGATCTGAGAGAGAATTGAACTCTCGCCCGCCAATATAATATGCACCACAAACTGCTGTAATTCTACGATATAAGGATAAACACCAAGCTGATTCAGCATTTAGTATTACCACATGCTATACACAGCAGTAGTACTAGTGATCAACCTCTACATAATTATATTAACCATTATACAGCCAGCTGTCAGCTGAGCCTGCATATCTTACAACAATGAATAAAATTCCAACCCTCACAACAACATGTCAGTGCAAGTGCAACAATCCATCTCAACTGCCCCGATTCCATCCATGCAGACAACCGTAATCAACTGAAACAGTTTAGCCATATTCTATTCCCAATTATTGATTAACTTACAATTCAGTATATATTCAAATACAGAAAATTAAACTAACCGAAAATGGTTCATTCCTTTCTGACCAAAGAAAGAGAGAACATATGAGCCCGGTTTTCGATCAGATTCACGTATCAAGTAACTGCCTAGCTTAACCGCCTGCTGCAAACGATCCTCAGCAACATTTCTGTCCAGACGGCCATGATACCACCTACAACAACAGACAATATATAAATAATCAGACACAGTATGTCAACTAACACTCATTTAAACTCACAAAAAATATATTACAAGAACTATTACTAACGCAAACTAAAATTTACCAAGTAAAATACCTAGCTGACAAAACTGACGTCAAAAATTCTCAAGTTGTAGAAGACGTACTCATATCTCACACTTCACGCATTACTACAATATTTCAATTATTTTATCATAATTATTAATTTATTTCTCCTTATATATGATAGACAGAACCTATCCAGACACCTGTATAGGTTTACAGTCAACTCATCCCCAAGTCAAGCCATCCCGAAGGCTATTAACCGTTCCTGGCCCTAACCCTATGCCCTGACTTTGGCACTATCACTCAAATTTGAGAGAAGACAACAGGACAGCCCTGCTTCAGCAAATACTGGGTATGTTCTTTTTCATTGGTCAAATTGGTCTGGCCCTAGCCATTCTTTTTCGACCTGTGACCAGGTCAGGCCAAATTGGCCCGAGTGTTTTATCAACAGCCAGACCGGCCGGACCAGTCCAGATTTGGCCAAAATACAGAGGCTGGCCATTTTCTGTGCCAGGCGACACCCATTTCCCATGCACATGCGGATGGCGACAGAAGACGACATGGAAGGTATATCCATTTGCATTTATTTACTTCATAGTGTATTCACAGGCAAGTGATGTAAAATCATGTTATATTTATTATTTAACATTTCACCAACGCCAGCAATGTCACAAACAATGCTTGGCACGAGTAAGCACAGGCTTTAGCTATTCAGTATATGGTGAAAGCCTGTGCTTGCTCATGCCGGCATAATACTATCTCAAATGACAAACCATAAAAATGTTAGTCAGTGCTCAGTTAGTTAGAACTTAGTCAAGTTTCTGCTAGTAATTACAAATAAATGGAAATAATCACCAGCTTATAGCTGTAAATAATGACTTCAAACCATTCCTTTTCATTGGGCTGGATGTATTCAACCCGAGGGATCTGTTACGTGGGTTGATCGACCTGACCGGGTCCAACCAGTTGAAAAAACAGGCCCATTATGAATGGTCTGCCTAAATACTGCACATAACCGCAGAGCATTTCCAAAGCACCATTTTATACCGGGCACAAGCCCGGTTACGGGCTGCGCCCATAGTAAGATCGCG
>Ga0126335_1002742_pt1 | contig 10687 bp, 11 predicted proteins | sample OlaspJWI45metaG_FD_108409 | JGI IMG/M metagenome (GOLD analysis project Ga0126335, IMG submission 108409) | Marine gutless worms symbiont microbial communities from Oahu, Hawaii - Olavius sp. 1 OAHU.JWI-45 metaG | ecosystem: Host-associated > Annelida > Digestive system > Unclassified | place... | reverse complement strand
TCGATACAATCCAAAAGGTCTTTATGAACGTGCAGAGTCATAACCGAATTCAAACGTTCGGTCGACATGGTTGACCGAAGGTAAGTCTTCAACCTGCGCATGGCTGAGAAAGACCTTTCAGCAATAGCTGAGCTCACGGGTACAACAAGGAACAGTTTTGTTAATAGCGTCAGCTCGCTAAACACGTCATGATGGAGTGCAGCCATGGTTTTCAGATGTTTAGAAACATCACGCATGTTCCGTATATCTTTGTCGTGGCACATGTCTCTGAGAACTGCAAGCTGTCGCAAGAGACGTTACGGTCCACTGGTGTCAGAGTTGGGGGGCCCAGAGTGCATGGTGCCCCCCAACTCCGTCATTGGGGGGGCCTGTGCCCCCCCCCCCGCTCCGCCGCCTATGGTGCCTTGTAAGATAATGGAGTCTCTAATAAAGGATAGCCCACAACTACAACCATACGTTTCTTTCCTACTGCAATTTGCCTGTGTAATACTTTGCCGGTCTACGTTTGTCAACTGCCGCCAGACAGCTTCAAAGCTCAACTGAACTCATTGAAGCTGATGCAATAGTCTGTCGGTCTTGTTTTTATCCTCTGCACTGTACCGTTTTTATATGTTCATCGTTATTGCCGTTTGTTACTTTGCACAGCACTACTGCTTCCGCTACACGCACCTGGACCCTCTTACCGGGGTGCGATATTACTCAACTTGAATTGACACCTATCTGGAAGAAGAAGAAAAAGAAGAAGAAGAAGAATTGTCAATGTCGTAATCGTTTTTTAGCAATTTGCACATCACTAAATATCACCGAATTATTATTTTGGATTTTAGTATTCTTTGGCACTAATGTAAACAAAGGAAGAGGCGTGGTTGTAGTTACATTAATTATTACTTTTAACCGTTGATGATGGATCGAAAGACTCATCAGAAATGCGTACGAAAGACACTGTTGGATGTTGATGTACCTGACGATATTTCTTATTTACAGCCGCCAACTGATGACATAGTTCGTTCTATTGACGACTGGTTCAATCGCAGATTTGACTATGAGATTGGCAGTTCATGGCGGTTGCCTTCACCAGCTGAATTCTTTCGTGATGGCTCTTCGTCATGGCAGAATGATGAGCTGATGTCGATGAAGTCGCATCTTAACGGTGTTAAAAGTCGTCTGAGCAGTGTCGACATCGTAACCTGGCAGAATCACACTCAGGTCTGATGCTTTCATACATTGGGAGTGGCAGATGCATTTTCACTTCATAGCACACAGAAAAGCTAACTGCAGCTTATTATAAATCTTGCAACCATTACCCGTATAATATCAGAAAAGAAGTGTCTAGAATATGGGATTTTGGACCTTCCCATGTGCTAGTGAGCATGGCAGCCATTTTTGCAGACAAATTTGTGAATTCCTGTTAATTTCTTTATAGAATTTGCATTTTTTGTAACTCCAATACGGTTGAATAATGCCTATAAATAGTGGCGGATTAGAAAATGGCAACAATAAACGTGAAGTATTTGAATTTGTCCAAATTTGCATTGCGAACACGTGTGTGACGACCTTGTATGTATTGCCTTTCAGTGTTAGGGTCAGTTTTGGGTTTGAGTTAGGGTTAGCAGCGTTGAGGACACCCACCTCCGAAAGTGCCATATGAAGAACCACTGGTAATGGTTTGCAAACGATGTTAGAAAGGCAGAAAGCACTTAATTTTACACCAGAAATGCAGTCCAAAGTCACTACTAACTGTGACAACTCTAGTGGGACCAAGTATAAAACACGGGTTTTGGGTGGGTACATTCTTTTAAAAAATGATGAAAATGCACAGAAATTCATCTAAAAAGCTGTATAAGCAGCATATGGAATGGTGGTACCACCTAGCGAATTTAGCTGAACTACTTTTTTAAAAAATATTATTGATTTCTGTGATGAAAAATCGAGCTAAAATGCACCAAAATTCATCTATTAATGGTATATCTGAATAAGCTGCATAGAGTGTTAGTGACCTATACAGAATGGCTGTAGAGAATCAGTTGTCTCACTAAGTAGAGTACTGTAATTAACAGTAACAGACTGCAATTCCGGTAGAAAATTAAGTCTTTTCTGCATTTCTAACATCATCTGCTATCATTTGTAAGTTGTGAAATAAAATAAAATCTACACTGAAACACTACAAACAGTGTGCAAAACAGATGCGATGTTTACCGGTCAGGCGACAATAAAAGCAAAGCATGTGCTTGCCAAAACACCAACCACCCACATGCAAAGGACCTGCCTGCCTCATGAGTGCCTGCTAGGCCTACAGTAGTACCATGAATGGCACATGATCACAGACACATAGGCCTACATGTAGGTCACAGGGGGTGTTCGAAAATTCTTCAATCAGATCTGAGGTTGGCATGGTAATATAGCAGTAGTTAATTTGCAAACGCTTTTGGAATTTTACTGATGGCTGAATCATACGCCTGAGCCGTGGCTGAAAGTTGTTATGGCTAATTAGAAATCAGTTTTTTGCTACTACTACAAAGTTGCTCTCACTAAAGTTAGACATTTTGTTCATATGTTGTCAAGAATGCACCCAATAGCTGGACTGATGTAATAGGTCATATCCAGTTTAAATTTATTTGTAAATATTTCTTTGATTGATGCAACAGATGCATAAACGTTTGGAAAAATAATTTTTTGATGTTACAAGTAACACAGAAAGTGTGTTGCTGCTTACAACAGACTGTAGTATGGCAACACAGGTACATCAACACTTAATAAAATGTCCACAACGGACTTAATACACTCAGCATCTGTGGAACTTGATGCAAACGCTCAGTTCGAACATCCCACATTAGAACTCATTGTAGAGTCAAAATTTCTGCTTTGTGGTACATACGTTCTTCATATTTATATATTTAATGATATTTCCAGTCATTTGTAACTCGCCAAATGGCAGTTTCTAGAAACGGATCTGTTGTAAACCATTGCCGAACGACTTAGTCACCTGGGACTGTGGACCATAGAAGGAAGAAGAAATTGTGCAGATCCCTCACAGCACACACTGCACAATCTCTGAGCTCAGCATCTCTCCAAGACTCACAGCACTGTAGATCTTCACTCAACAAAGTCTGATGTGAAAGTATCGTAAAATCGCGCCAGAGTTTGAAACACAGCGGCGGTCACGTGACTTATAGTCACCGGCCAGTAAACAGAACAGGTGTCGACACACTCGGAAAACTGGGTTGGCTCGGCAGCGACGGCAGTGGGCTGCGCGGCTCAGTCGTGGTGGCATAGCACACAGGTACAATTAATGACTGGTACAAAGAAACATGCATACATATCCAAATATGCAAATCAATGCCATCACTGAACATTATGCTAAAAATAACACAGTAAGCAAGGGGATGTGAGAGGCCTATCACCACAAATGGAGTAGTTTATCTCAGGCAGAATCTGACACAATAAACATCAATAATAAACTCATTCAAGAATTACCTTGAGAAAAGACATATATGGCAGATGGACTTCTTCATGACATGTAGTCTACAATAGGGCTGTTACGGTTATACTGTTTCCATTTCTGGTTCGATTCAGTTCAGTTTTCGCACAAAAACCTCAATGTTGGTTCGGTTTTGGTTTTGAGTTTCTTAAAGCTACTTACTTACCAAACTACTGATGATTTCTTTCATCATCGCCTGCATAATGTATATCCTTTCATACATATCAAGGATCAAGGATGAGCATGAGGCTTAATGAGTTAAGAGCCTGACTTCAGTTAATGCAGTTGATTTGCTACTGATTTGTTCAAAACATTTCGTTTAATTTCATAACATTTTTGCAAGTAATGATGCAGTTGTTTTTATAGGTAAATAGCAGAAGGTCCACTTTTGCCTGTACCATTTGTTCTCATATAAATTCGGGCCTTAGACAAGTTAATGACATCGCGTCATACTCAGCATAACCTGCAGGCTAAAACAGTCTCAAACCATGTCCAGGCTGCTAAAAAATGCGTTTTTTCTGGTCGGTTTCCCATAAAACATAGTCTACGAGTCCTATGGCTGCACGAGTTCGAAAGAGCAGTTGTTCAACTCAACATGTAAAGAGTGCCAGGTGCAGCCACACTCGGCGAATTACCTGGTGAGATAGGGTCAGGCTCAGGGTTAAGGTTTGGGTTATGGTTTACAGGTACGTTTAGGGCTGCCATAGTGCAATAGCAGACCTTCCTGTACTGGAAGGTCTGATATTGCAGTACGGGTTCCTGTACTGTAGACACACTTATCAGAAGAGTGCTGCAAGCCTTATAGCCCTCTGGGCTGTGCTGATTTCTTTTCAGGGGCCTTTAGACACTAACTTACAACACCATGGATATATGGCTAATGCATCCTATGGTGTGTCTGTTAACTAGTGTATAGTGTAGGAATGTGAAACGGGAACCGGATATCAAGTTACCGCTTGTAGAAGGGACAATCGGTTCTAAGAATTCTATTGAAAGCTTTTGGACAGTCTGTGTCAGTCAGCCAGATGAAGCACAGTTAGGTCACTAGTCAATCCAACATGGCATGCTTGGCTTGTCGTCAACGTCAGTAAGTGCAAACAGTTATTGCATGAAGCTATGAATTCCTTGTATAATGTCACCCTGTCACGGGTGGCGGCGGCTGCAGGGTGTATGTGTGGGAGGGAGAGAGCATGGGAGGGTGCATTGTAAACAATCCATGTCTCACACGACAATGTCTGTCATTCATACCAGCTCACAAGTATTGAAGGCAGGCACAGTAGGCCTACAGAGACCACTCTTTAGTGTTGCATAACTGTCGCTGCCGGCTGTTGGGGTCAGTGATCTAGTCAATTGTCAGTACAGTATCACAGTCTCTTAGCTGCATCTCTTGCACCCAGGACCACCCAGTGACATCTGTCTCCCACGCACTGCATGCATTATGCAAAGATATCAAGTTACCATCCGGAGCCTACCACCTAGTGCTGTGGAGTTTGTGGCTGCGTCTGCCACTCTCCAGGTTACTTCTCCCAGGTGTTATGCCAGCATTCTAAAGTTCTTGAGAGTGACAGAGTGGCGTGCATGGCAGTTTGTTTGCCGATTAATTGTTGGTGAAGCATTGACAGGTCGTCAGTGGTAATAGGACTACATCACAAAGCAAGGTGTCAGACACCACACTGGTTTGTTAGTAAGGTGTTACATGACTGCCCTTGATGTCGGTTGGCCGCCGCTTTACAGCAGCCATAACAGGAGAGTAATCTTTGTCTGCTCCTCACCCTGGTATCCACCAGTGATTACTGCCGCTAATGACACACCAGCTAACAGTTGTGAAAATAATCCAGTTTGTGCTGTAGTATTTCAGAAAAGTCACACAGGCTAATAGGAGGACATGTACTTGTCATTGAATGAGAGAATGCACATTATAACACATCTCTGTTGTAACACATCTTTTATGCAATATTGTGTCCTGCATTTGTAATTACATTATATCGGGTTAAATTTGCATTGTCACATATAATTCATATATAAAATATTTGTTCGTAATGCTTATGTGGAAGTAATAATGTCTGAGAAATAAATAAATTAGTATTTTTGCATTTGCAACAAATATCAAAGACTAATTCAAAGTCTCCATGACCGATTTTTGTATTAGTGTGGTAAACATTTTTTTGTAAACTTTTACAGGCACTGCATCTTGGTGGTTTAGTAGCAAGGTGCATTCAGCGCACAAGACAAGCCGAAATGTGTACACAAGCATGGTGTAAATTTCATGAGGTCATCGGCACATTTCCAGCTATTGTTCATCCATCTGCCACGAGGGCGTTTAATACTGTGCATTTGTGTGAAGCTCCAGGAGCTTTTATTACCAGTCTTAACCACTTTGTCGTTTGCCAAGGTTTACTTTTTGTAAATTTTACATGTATATTTTATATCAGACATTTTTATTTAAAGTGGTGTTTGTGCAGCATGAGTTGTATGAATACTGAATAGTTATGTTGATATTCTATAGCTTTATATATTTAAAAAAAGCCTTTCCCAGTTAAGCTTTTCAAGTTTACTTTTTCCTGTTGTGGTGTTTGATGAATCTGTGTTGATTCAATGTCACAAAAATTTATTCAAGGTTACTGAGACTATTTCTTAGTGATAGGCTTACAGGCAAATTAGAATGCTAATTGAATACTGCATGCAAATTTTCTTCCAGGTTTTATTATGTTTGCTGAGTTTGTACTAAGTTACTGTTGTTGGTGGAAGGTAAGTCATATCGGTGGCAATGGCTGGCTTCGACTTTGAATCCTTACTATGAAGGCAACAGTTTGCAACACATGATTGACAATGATAGTTTCATAACTGAGACGTCCGACCACTGGTACTTTGGAGCTGACAATACTGGTGATATCTTCAGTCCAGACTTCATAGAGTCACTTTCCAGCAGATGTACTGATAAAGAGATGCACAATATCCATCTGGTGTGTATTTGCTATACGTATAGTGCTGTTATATATTTGCAAAATATGATGTTTATTTGCTTTGACTGCTTTTAGTTTGAAATAAAATATGTAAATTTTCTCAGAAATTTTGCATATCTTGTATTTTTTGTATGTTAACTTGCAGGCAACATTAGACCTACTGGATATAACTTACCACTAAGTTGTATTTTTCTGAAACTGTGCTGGTAATAAATCTTCTGCATTTATTAAATGTAGACTGTAAATAATTTATTTTAGATTTTTTGACAGCTCTTTAGGTTTTGTGTAATTGTCAATGTCAGTGCATGATAGGAACCCTGTTGTTGCTGTACCTAGTGACTGTACATTGTTGTTTATTTTCATCCCGTGTGTTACGTCTGTTAGGTAACTGCCGATGGTAGCATAGACTGTGCTAATGATCCCGCTGAACAAGAAATACATGTTGCCTCGCTGCATTATGCTGAGGCTGTTACTGCACTGAGCTTGTTGAGTCCTGGCGGAAGCCTTGTACTCAAGATGTTTACAATGTATGAGCATACTTCCATATGTCTTCTCTATGTTCTGTGTTGTACATTTAAACAGGTACGATTTGAAGTCATCTTTTGCTTGCTTTATCATTTCACATTTATATGCTCACATCTTGACATCTAGGATTTTTGTCATTGATTTATTCGTCAAAGTCGATAGTAGATTTGTTTGGACATGAAACTGGTCAGAGTCAAAAAAGGAATGATACTGATGCCCCTCTTGATGTGGAACTGGTGATGATAATCCAGTTGTCACTAGTTAAACTTAAGCATAGCTTGATACAGCCATTGTCATCGTTGTCAGCACTTAGTCATTGAGGACTGTTGCGTCACTCCCCTGATGACCGCACTTAACAGCATCTCTCCACACATCGGCTGAGGCATTGGATGTCATCACGGATTTGGTCCAGCTGGCATTTCATAGGACGACAAGGACAACGTTTTCATGATCTGTCTGTGAAACAGCGCAGAAGCAGTTCAACCTGGCAGCATAGAGCTTGATGGACTGGGACAGTGCACAGCATCCCAGCGATGTGACTGAAAATGGAGTTGCGACGTTTGACGAGGTGATCCATGACTGGAGGGAGACCAGTCTCGTTTGCAACATCGACATTACGGACGTGATCCTGCTATATGATGCAGAGTATCTGACGCTGACATTTCATGAGAAAGCTCTCAAGGATCCTGGCTTCTCCAGCACACACGGTCCATGTCTCTGCTGTATACAGAAGGGTGGAGAGAACAAGTGCCTTGTATGTCCGTATCTTGACAGTCAGTGATAATTGCCGGTCTCTCCATATTTTTGACAAGGATGCCATCACAGACGAGGCAAGGGCAGTACGTCTCTTGATGTCTGATAGGCACTGACCTTCTATGGGCTGGACACTGCCCAAGTACACAAAACTCTCCACATGTTCCACCAGGTTACCATTCAGTGGCCACACAAAACAAAGCAGGAGTAAGGATCCAAAAAATTTAATGCACTGAAAAAAACTGCGTAAATAATTACTGCAAACTTCGCAAAATGGAACTACACCAATCTAACTAAAATATGCCGGGAAATAGGGACAGACGCCGGGCAGATAATTGCTGTACTAAGGGGACCGGGCTGTACTAAGTGAGACCGTCGTCCAGCAATATGGGCCATCCACACACAGGCAGCATACACTAATGAGACGAATTAGCACTGCCATACAATAGCAGCTTTCATAACAGTTGTAGATTTTAGTCCTTCGCTGCAACAGGAACAACACAAGTCTGCACAAATACTATGTGCATTAAAAGTGTATTAATGCGCGATTAAAAAATTAACGCATGCGTTGACACGATTAAAAAACTTAGTGCTTTAGTTATCTATTTTTTGCATCTGCCACCTGTAAAGGAGAAATATGCAGTATGTAACCCAGTTGTGATGTCTATCCTTCTGTCTTCTGTATTATTAGCTTGGGTCAAGCCTCCTGATGTCATAAGCTATTTTTAGCTCAGGCCAAGTGCACACAAAACTTCCCATTGATCGGCATCTAGTTTGATTGGCAATTTATTCCACAGTGGAGGAGATGCCGTGCATTTTACAGCTGTCTAAAATTTGACTGCATTTGTATAGGTGCATGTGTTCAAGCCGGTCACAAGCAAACCAGGAAACTCAGAAGTCTATATTGTCGCTGAGTGCTTCAGAACACTTGGTGACCAGTTGTTGTCACTGCTAAAGACACACATAGGTCTGGTCTATCTGATGGCTACTATTTCTCTAGCTCACGCAGCAGTATTTTAAGTATTAGCTGCCTTTCTCTGGATTTTATTCAAACAGCATTTGATATTATGTTGCAGTTTGATTCAAGCTCAAAGGATCAAACCAATCATGGATTACAATTACCCATTGTTTAGTCTTTCGTTAGTCTCATTGACGTTCTAATATCATGCACCCTTGTAATGTCCCCCGGCGTGTTACAGCACAATATAAATCGTCGTTTTATTATTAGTATGTAACACTGGGCACATAGTCACTGGCATTGTCATTGTTATGTATGTCATTCAGGTAAATTTGATGCCAATGTTCCAATGATGTCTGCTGATCACATACCTCCATCATTCATAGAGCAGCACCGTAAATGCTGTGAAAGGTTTATGAACTGGCAGACGGCTACCATTCTGTCGAACATTGCATCATTTGATAATCCTCTCGATGCTGCTGCCTTGGAGCAGCTTGGACAGTTGAAATGGCATTTTGCTGTTGCTTACCTTAAACGGTTTTGTGTGCAAGCAATTGAAGACTCAAAGCGAGTTGTGCCGGCTGCAGAAAGGCAGGTACCAAAGGACAGTGGTGTTTATCAATTACTTTATAGGCTGCATTGAATGCATGTGATACAGACTATTGTTAGCACAGTATCTGTCCGTAGGTCTGTCAGTCTGTCCATCAGTTTGTCTATTCGTATGTGAACTCGGTGGCATGTAGTGTGTGCAGGGTCATTTGATGCAGCCTTTGCCAAATCACTTTGGCCTCTTGTTTGTGTTGTTTATGTCTATGATTAATTATATAGAGTGAACATTTCATTGTGCTATTGATAATTTTTAAATCATGAACTGTTAATGCCACTTGTTTGTCATTAATTATGTCTGTGATTCAGTCTGTTTCTGGGGCAGTGAAAGAAAGAATAAAGAAGATGTTATGTCACTTTTCATAAGTTTTGCTTTGATTGTTCTTCCAACTTTTTTCTATTATCATTGCAACATTGGCCTTGTTGTAGTAATTATGTTGTGTTTGTGTGATTTTAACACTTTGCGAGAGATGTTATGTTCTGTTTTACTGCCCGCAGTTAATGTTTTTGTCAATTCTTGGAAATGCTTTTATCAGCATGCAGTTGCATGCTCAGTAAAATCTGTGTCAGATGCAATTTGTAGTTGAAGCCAGTGCTGTGGCTTAAACTGCAGAATGTGAACTGCTGTACGTGGCGGAGGTCAGAAGCTGGTATACCTGTGAAACGTCGTTACACTGGCGCACTGGTCGACCGTCTGACACTCCATTCTGCTCCATGGAAACTCAAAGTCCTCCAAATGGAGCCAGTGGATGTTGATGGCATTGTGCCGTTATCTGTCTTTCAGGTATTTTAAGGCCTGAGATGCCTACTGTTGAGGTTGATGATCCTGTGGTGTGGGCATCTGTCTGTATGGGGGATTGTGGATGACTGTTCCTACTCATTTGCCAGATAGCACCACTTTGATGCAGCCATTACCACATTATTATAGCCACTTGTTTACCCTTTTGCTCTGATACATGGTGGGCAGTCACTGGGGTGTACTACAGCATACTAGAGGGTTGTGGAACTTTTAAGCTGTTGTCGTGTTTGTCAGTAACCATATTAAGCACTGGTAATGTTAAAATAATTATTACTGTCTCAGACTTACATGTGTGGTCATTGGAATATGTCTAAGTTTTAAGTAAAAATTAGCGCTGCAGTGCGATTAAAATTTTTAATCGCAATTAATCTCGCGATTAATCTTAGTTAATCTCACAGTTAATCGCAAAGTAAAAACCAGACAATATGTATCAATTATCATCCAAAGCACAGTTCATTTCACTCAAAAGTCGCAACTTAATACTCGAATGCAATCTCAAATGCTGGCTTTGAGGTTACTGTCATTACAGGCCCAACCAGTTATTTAAGCACACAAGTTTGTTGACATTAGCTGGAGAGAGAGCAGCACGGGTTTTGCTGACGATAAGT
>Ga0126335_1002741_pt1 | contig 10688 bp, 5 predicted proteins | sample OlaspJWI45metaG_FD_108409 | JGI IMG/M metagenome (GOLD analysis project Ga0126335, IMG submission 108409) | Marine gutless worms symbiont microbial communities from Oahu, Hawaii - Olavius sp. 1 OAHU.JWI-45 metaG | ecosystem: Host-associated > Annelida > Digestive system > Unclassified | place... | reverse complement strand
GCACTGAAGGCATAAACTAAATAGAAACTAAAATAAAAATGAATACAACGATATAATATAATATAAAAATAAAAATGATTCCACAATAAAAAAAACTAAAATGAATGTAAAAACTAAAATAGGTCTGACTGTGACTCAGCGGTAACGTAACACAGATTGTATATTACTGCATTTATTGCTAAATGCTAATAAGTGCTGTGGCTGCTGTACCATGGCAATGGCGTGACTGCTCGGTAGTCAGCTTATATACATTCTGACTGCTACTTACCACAGAGCAATCTTGCATGCTTTTACTATAGACCTCTGGTAGACATCGTGCTTTGGACTTGTAATATTTTGGAACCAAGTTGTCACAAAAAGTGAGGGGGTCCGTCCCCCTTCTCCAAAAAAGTGGGGGGGGGGTCCGGACCCCCTCGTCCCCCCTAAAGTTACGCCTCTGGTTCCAGAGGTGGATCAGTACTGTAGTGTATTCATGAGTTTTCCATGTCCTGTTTGTTATTTTTATTTTTATGTCTCATATGTGCAAAACTGCTCAGATCAATTCTTTAGAAGCAGAAGTGTCTGGAACAACATTATGTAGATCCGCCATACAGAGTGGTCCAAAAAAGTGAGAACCGATCTCGTTTTTGCATCTAACTTTGCCAAATTCTTTCACTTTGTGAAAAAGAAAGAAACTTTCAATGCATGGAGCATAATATATTTTGCCACACCTTGAATGTGCTGCTGCACTACCTTGTGAAATTACTGATACATTAAATTTGATGCAAGTTTTAAAGAAAATGAAAACAAAATGCATCGAATTTGTATGTACTTGCCCGGATAGTGTGCGCGTTAAACACCACACTCGTCAGGCCCGGCAACAAGCCTGGTAAGAGGACATTGCGGCGTTCTCCCACGGCGCCACATCCACGTGTGTATCGTGTGCAGCTCATAGAGGCAATAGTCGTGTGTGCACGACATGCACACATCAGGCACACACATGACAGTCCGAGGACTGAGTTTCAATGCCATCTACACGCGTGGATCGGCGTACTTCTGAGGTCAGTCGTCTGAGATGATCAATGTCCTCGATCAGGCTCGTTGGTCACGACCGTTTGGTGTTTAACGCGCATACTGTTCGGACAAGTATAGGCAGTCAACGTACAGTCTGCCACCAGACGTCACCTCAGCTTCAACGCTGTCTGTTTTTCGAAACCGCCTCAAAACTTATCTCTTTTCCCGATCATTTCCTTCCTAACTGTTTTCGGTTTCTAGTTCTGCACACCGTGTAGGACCTATAGTAGTGGTTTAGCAGTATTTGTACTTTAGGCCACTCTAAATAACTCTAATGTAATGAAATGTAGCCTACACACACATAGCCTAACTGAAAGCCTATAAAAATGTTTAAAAATACGAATACCTAAAAAACCTTTAAAAAGACTCCTAAAAGTTAGAAGGCTTCAGTTTACTAACGTTTAGTTATCGAAAGTGTCATTAAGTGAGCAGAAGGTGTTTGTATAGGAGGCCGGAGATTGTCTGCACGGGCTGATAAGCGCCGGGCAGGGGAGGGCGTTCGTGCTGTTGGGTTACGCCGGGTACATCCTAATAATAATTATTATAAACAGATTTGTATAGCGCCATAAGGTCGTAACTTCAGAGGCGTTGGGGGCAGGTAGCGTGTTAGTGAGCTGAGAAAGAAGGGAAAGCCTGGGAGAAGAGGAAAGTCGTCAGCCTGGACTTAAAAACTGCTAAAGAGTCAGTATTGAGAACAGTTTATGATAGTGAGTTCCAGACAGCTGGTGCAGAGCATCGACATCCTCATCCTCATATCCCTCGTCGTGCAAAATTTCAGCGAAATCGGCAACCGCAGCACAGTGCAATTAAGTGAATATTTTTTCTCTAGAGTGAACTTGTATTGAGGCTGCGCCTTCGTCTAAACTGCTTTTGCTTTGCTTTAGTTTTGTCGTTGTTGAATGTTGAGCGAGACAGAAAACTCTACTTTCTTACAAAAGTCAACCAAGTTTGGGCGACCCTCAAGGCTAGACGTAAAAGTTATAGTGAATATTCATGAACATCGTTCCGCGCATGTGCAGTTACTTGTGGAACAGTTGGTGCCTGCCCGTACTTTGCTTATTGCCATATGACGTCAGCCATTGAATATTCACCTTGACTTCCACGTCTAGCCTGGAGTTTCGTCCTATCTAGCTTTCGAGTTTCGATGACTATTTCCGTTTTCGTTTGGATGGATTTTTTTTGCTCTTTTTACTAGGATGGTAGATGTTAGATTTGGTGATTCGTCAGTAGTCGCTAGTTCGACATCCAATATTCGTTAGTTTACATTCGTTAGTCGTTAGAAGTCTATCGGTTGGCCCTACACTACCAGCCGTTAGCGGTCATACTAGGGTGTTAATAAAATGTGGAAAATAAAATGCGGAATGGAATATGCGGAATAATGCTGCGGAACGATGTATAAAATGCGGAAAATCAGCCTAGTCGCTATTCATCCGGCTGCGGATTATGCGCGCAACGAGGTGTCAGCGCTTCAACTCTGTTGGGGTCCTGTTTAAATTGTTTGTTTCTCATTTTCTCATCTGGTAATTATCTGAAATTTCATTACGTCCAAAAATAGGACTATTTATTAATTTATATATCGTTTGTTACACTAAGAACATTCAATACTTAACTACTTTTTTAAACATCTTTTGATACTTGCAATAGAACAGTACGGGTTCTAGATGTATTTACAAGAGAGACCATAATATTCATTAAATACCACACAAGCAGTATACGAACAGACATACAAAACATGATAAAACACTTAAACATACACAGACAACACTTTAAAAACACTAAAAACCTATACAACAGATGTGGCAAATGTCTGCCATATGGACTACTTGACAGAAACGACAGAAAGGTCCACCAGATAGAAACAGAATTATTCGTAGCATACAGAAAAAAAATACAAATTAGGCTACAGTTCACAGTGTACGACAAGTGTTCAGATGATGCACATATCGCATGTGTACGCGGCAACGGTGTTGCAAACACCAACGCATACTACATGGTACCAGCGTGGACACTTGTCGCACTGCAGTCAGTCTATCTGGTGGACCTTTCTGTTTTTGCTTATTGCCATATGACGTCAGCTCATTAGCGGATTATCACTGTTGCAGGCGTGGCAAATATCATCTCTTATCGCGTCGTCGGGATCATCGTCTGGTTACATGTCGGTTGCCGAACGTGCGGTGTATGTGATCGCAAGCGGCTCAATCTCTCTCGATGCGTCGACATGTCCGGTAGCGGCACTTGCGACTGTCGGATCCGCGTCCCACTGCGGTACCTCTTGAGTAACGGGCAACGATCCGAATAAACTAAGCACTTCTTCGCCGTCCATGATATGTGATACTGCATGTGACACTGAAACGCTCAAGTCGCCCTAGTTAGTTTTATAGAAATCCGTCGAATACAAACAGCCCAGAGAGGACTAGCTGGGTCAAAGCCTATTCGACTAGGTGTCACATCGCCCGGTTAATTACATATAATTGCTGGCGACCACGCGGCGGCATCCGTTTAATCAATGGTCATTAGGCCTTCTGTGTTTGGTTTGAGCAGAATTTCTGCTCGTCTGGTGTTCAGTGTGTGGTCTACGAGTGCGGCTTCAACTTCTGCGCCAGGTAAGTGCGTTCACGCCGCAGTTGCATTTAAGCAATATGCACAATGGGTCTCTTCGTCTCTACGCCTACACCTGTTAATGCCTTTGACGCTTTTGCATTGTCGTTTGAAGTTTTGATGTCAACGGCTCATGCGGGCACCATTACTATACGATAGTACATGTTTGATCAAGCCGAAACGTTACGTGACTTGTGTTAACAAAATTATCATTATATAAATGCATAATACATTGATAAAAATGTTTGTCTTAAATATAACTTGTATTCACTATATTCACACATTAATAAAAATTATCGTGTTAAATATAAGTTGTAGTCACTATTTCCACACGTGATTTACGCATTTTATTAACAACTCTGGAAACAGCAGGTGTAATAAAATGCGGAATGTGTATGGTCACGTGGTTATCGTCGTCGACCAATCACATGCATTCCGCATATTCCATTCCGCATTTTATTTTCCGCATTTTAGTAACACCCGTCATACTAAAGGAAGTCTGGCTATATTAACGTGCGCTTAAAAGCCGACTACATGAGTCAAGCTTAATCTACCGCACGGAACCGTTAAGACACAGACAAATCCTCCATAGCTGCCTGAGAATTTAATCTCATAGCATGCTCGTCAAACCCAGCCAAACCACATGCCTGGACCCAGGACTGAACCTGAGCCGCGCAAGTGGCTAGCCGGCTGGGCTAGCAGGCACAGCCCAGTGACATCTGAGCTAACTAGGCAACTAATCGCCGTCAGGCACTGTCCGGTAGCATTCCGGCACCATCCACATCCAGAGCTCTCCCATGCTATCCGGAGGCTGTCCTGTTTATCTGCTTCTTTTTCATGAAAAATATAATATGTCATATTTCGCGCACCGCTGTGATGAGATGAGACTGCCACATAAAGTGGCGCTACGACGTTGATGTATAGTTAATAGTACATAGTATATAAGGCATGTACTGAACCTAACACTGAACTGTGTTGTAGGACCTATACTCCATGGACTACTCTACTTTGTTTGCGATAGTAGCCATCTGCCACTCTATGAATGACTGACCAAGAACAATGCATGAGACCAAGAACATGCTGAATAAATGTAACATAATCATATTTGTGTGTTAAATGCTCCGGATAGCACTAAAGAGTACCGGACGGTGCCTGATGGCGATTAGTAGGACCCGCCGTTAGTGATGCGACTGCAATCAGTTATTTTGTCGCAGGTGTTCATTCATTCATATCTGCTTATATTAAGTTCATAAAGCCAGGGGCGGCACTATGGGGGAGGAGGTGATGGCTTGAGCCCCCCATCGGGGAAGGGATTTCGTGATTTATTGTCGGAATTAAAAGTTGAATTATGAATGACAACCAAAAGTCAAATTTGCTATGATATTTGTAGTGTTCATATCGTAGCCCACAGCGCTAATCGATATATCATGGCATTTCATACTGCGATATCGTACAATATGTAGGCGGCGTGATGGGCATCAGGCGGGGTACATAGCTGCAACTTGCACTGATATTGCCTAATGATATAATCACTTCTTTTGATCTTCCAAAATGCCTCTTAGGCTCAACTGCTCCACCACTATGAGCTGTTAGTACTGCATCCACTAGACTGATTTGCATTCTCTGGGACTGTTTGCCTAGTAATGTTATTGTTAAAAATGCTTAACCCTTTTCCCGTTTATTAAAAATTTCATATATCACACTCCAGCGTTCATTAAATTTCGTGATAATACGAAATGTCTGTATACTTGATGTAGGCTTGTTACACTCAATCTAAAAGAGGTAAAAGTCAATTAGATACATGGCAATCAATGTAATCATATCTTTAGCAAAAATGTAGTGCAAGTTAGTATGATAATTATGACAAAAATTACTAAATTCATACCAGCGTAAAAATTATACAAGTCCGACAAATCTTATAGCTATGTATAGAACACAGTCAGCATCACTGCAATGAAATAAGTGCCAAATGCTGCATAAAACATTTTCACCATCAACCTAATACTTTTGCTGTAGGCTAATTACACTACTACTTTCCCAGTCGGAAGAATCGGAAAAATTGGTTTCATCTGAGTCGTCATCAGAGTTCAATACTGCATCAAGAACTGCAGTGCACGAGATGTTCGAAATTTGCATTTGTCGGCATATTTTTTATTCTTATCCATCATCTAGTAAACAAAATCTTCCTGTCTAGAAGTAAATATGACCTAGAAATCTTATTTACAATAAATAAATAACCAATGGCGTCATTTCTCGGGATAAATGGTACAGCAAAAGATCATTTCTGAAATTGCGAGTATTCTTGGGGCAAACGCTGTGTGGTGATTTTCAGCTGCCGAGATATCTCGGGGTAAACAGGAAAAGGGTTAATAATAAGAGCAGTGTTCTAAGCATTGCCTAAAACTATAACACAATATTTTTGCCACTTCTAATGTGTCAAAAGTAATGTGTTGCCATTACTGAAAGTGTTCTTAATTCTGGGTTACTATAAACACACATCGGCCCTAGCTCATAACCCTAATATTAACCCTCACCCTGTACCACTAACCATAACTTTAAAGATGTGGCTACAGGTATCCAAAGTTATTTCATACATATACTTCATTGTGTTGGTGTGGCCGGCGCACGTACTATTAATTTTTATGTTGTCATTTGCCTATTGATTGTGCTGATGCCAATGTTTGTGCTTGACACCAGAAATGCACAGAATGGAAGGAACGACATTGCCAGAAGCTGTCAGAGCTTTGCTTAACAGACCAGCACCGCCCAAAACGGCTCGAGTTGAAACTTTTAGTAATGAGGTGGCTGACGATGCAATGGCAGGTGTAAGAAAACGATTTACATTGGAAGACACAGCGTCGTTAACTATTCGGAGTAGTTCTCGGTAAGTACTGTCTATGCTGCATTTTCATTCTGAATATGACTACTGCCAACTTTAACACTGCAACGACATTGATGCACATATTGTATTTTGCATGTGATTTTCCTTCAACCTGTGACATCTTGCTAATGTTGGCACTTTGCAAGGAGACCGCTTAACTGACATGGTACCGAATTATATAAGCACAAAAATAGTTAAAATCATAGTGCTATTGTGTGTAGTGACACTGATTATTAAGGGGTAAAAGTGAGCCGGCACTAGCTGGTATGGAGTACCGGCTGATGCCGTCAGCATACCGGCTGGTCGCATGAGCATCCCGGCTGGTGACGTGTTCCGGCCGATGATAAAAGTGAAACCGTATAAAGCAGTCGACATCATTACTTGCATGTCTTCTGTTTCTCCGAGCTAACACATCAGATGCTGGTTGTGTGTAAGATATAGGCCTACCATTGTATCCTCCTCAGATCTATTGATTTTAGATAAATCACTCTTGGAATCAATTGCCACTCAGTTTCAACGTCCTGGCCTCGTACCTGGTCATGGCGACCCAGAGCTGAAACTGGTATAAGAGAAGTTCTTGGTCACTTACTCAACGGAACTGATGCAGGTATACCATGGCTTTAATGACTTGAGAGGTGCAATGTGTTGGTAAGCACTCTTGTAACGTTGCCAATTAGCACTGTTGCATGTGAGCACAGCTTCAGCAAGATGAACACTGTCCACTGCGTGGCACGCTTACTGTTCAGTGTTCACGTCTTTGTCGTTGTTTGTAAAACTTGTATAAATGGTCAGTCCCACAGTGATCAAATGGAATCCATTGCCATACGCTGAGAGATAGATTGTTAAGGGCCATCAACATACATGCTAGGCCTACATCGGATGTTCTGAGACAGTCATGTAGGCCTACTGTATGTACAATGATGTGAATGAAGCTGTTAAAGCTATGTGGAATTTTCTTGCAAATTTGTCAGTTATGACTTGTTAAACCGAATGGCTCTTACAGCAGAAAAAAAGACTACTTTATTAAGTTTCTTAACCCTTTTCACACTGATTTTCCACTCTGTGTAAGCAAAAACTCAGGTTAGTGAAAAAGACTGCTATTGGTAAAAGAAGATTTTTGTAAATCGTACAGTTTCAATTTTTTTTCTCAAAAACACTTCAAATAAAACAACGTATAACAACTAACGAGAAGTTGTTAAAATTAAAATACAATCATTTTCCAAGTGTGAGTCCTCGCTGGAACACCAGCTGCAAAAGAAAGGGGGATCATAGAGGTGATAAGGGAGGCAAAGTGCCATTTGGTCTTTCGGTCCACTTTTACCTCTGTGATTATATATTATATTTTTGACAGATCACCCAGAGATGAATACCTCGTAGCCTATGAGAAGCATCACCGTCGTGGTTTACATGTCTGGGAAGTCCAATGTAGCTCTCATCGTAACCGTACAATACAAGGCCTTGTCAGGTATTTATTTCTTAAAATCCAGTTAAGCATTTGCACTGTATATTTAGTTAGTGTATTCATGTGACGTTGTGACAAAAATGTTGTGTTAAGTGTAGTTTTTGCAGAATTCTGAGTGTTTTGCAGTGGAAAATATTCTAGTCACCATTATAAAACTGTTATCAAAATTTTTGATGTCATTATACAGCTTTCACATGAATGTTTTTTTTTATTTTGCGTAATTATTTTGGAACCAGCATAAACTAGATTTACTGCTGCTGTATGCAGTAAGTTACAATTTAACTTTTGACAAATTCCAAATAATTATGTGCAGCAGTTTTAAAGAGAATTTGGGCCACTTTTTGTGAAACACATGGACAGTTTGGTATGATTTGTTATGGGTGATTTGCTGGTTTTTGTCTACATTTTGCATTCCATGTAACGCTGTTGTAGGGTAGAGATAGTGCGTGAGCAGACGCCAGGTTCCGTTCATATGTCTGGCCTCACGTTTGCAATACACATCCAACGAGACCTCACCACGGATCCTGCACTTGCAGTACAGACTGCCCTGCGTGGTTCGCGCTATCTTGTCATCTTGGACACACTGAGTGATGACCCCACAATTGGCTGGGCGCGAGATAACCAGGTCATTGCACAAGAACGTTATCACGGCGATGAACTCTCGTTTTATTTATTTCTGCTGGAGTTTGAGGCCGTCGGAGACTATGAAGTTACAACACAGTATCTTGGTGTTTGCTACGGTAATTATATCTTGATAACATTTATCGCACTGTGATCATGCTGCTGTCAAAGCTTCTAAATACTCTCATTCCCATTCTCAGATCTCTTAAGCTGGCTTAAAATGGGAAAATGTATGCAATAACGGCTTTTATCATACATACAAGACTTGGCCATTCGAGTTACGAATGTGTGTAATATCAGATATGTAGGTTTTTATTGCAACTTAGTACACATACACAACTCGATCTCCATTCAATACTTCACATTGCTTATACATTATCTGTTGTCGCCGTTCATCGTTTAAATATAACACGTTTACGATTGCAGAACATGCTGTAATTAGGCAGCGTCGAATGCATCAGATGCTGACTCTTGCGATCAATGATCCTGAGCGTCTGTCAGTTTGTCCGTCAAATGGCTTTACTGTGCAAACACAGCTGAATGGATTAAGGTCCTGCTTGGAGCTGAAGACTCTTGGGGACCCAAGGAATACTGCATTTGATAGGAGTCCGTATTTCCCCCCACAGATTTGATGCAGCCTTCACTAGATTACTTTGGCCGCTCGTTTGATATACTTTCTGCGTCGAACAGTCTCATAATTTTCTCAGTCATACATAACAGATGTCTGTGATGTGTCAGTTACAGTACTATATTGCTAAGCATCATTTTTATAGCAAAACTTTACCATATGAAAAGCATTTAAGTGAAAGTCGGGTCTTCTGGATTATCACACAGGCCTGCCTGCCTGCCTCCCCTGAACTCACTTCTAGGGCTGTTACAGTTCCACAATTTCCAGTTCGATTCGGTTCGGTTTTTGCACAAAAAACCGCGATTTCGTTTTGGTTTTGAGTTACTTAGATATCAAAAGCCTATTTTTGGCCATAACTCCCAGAGCAGTTTAATAACAGAAGGTCCACTATTGTCTGCACCATTTGTTATCGTGTAAATTCGAGCCTCACACAAGCTGTGACATTGCAACATACTCAGCGTAACCTACAGGCTACAATGGTAAAAAACCGCAGTTTCAGCGTCGGTTTAAAAACCATTAACAGCCCTAGGTACTGACTTCCAGCCACTTACAGCTTGTTTATAGGCTGTGTTGAGTACGAGCTGCGGACCGTTGCAATGGATGATCCTCGGCAGACTGTCATGGGCAGGCTGTGTAAACAAAATGTCTGAACGTATCGACATCCTGTTTTGGGTGCAAACATTAGGGGACATAAGAAATATTGTATTAGATGAGGGTCCCCATCCCTCATGGTGAGGGAGTTTGATGCGGCTTTGACAAATTACTTTGGCCACTTGTCAGAAGATGTTTCTGTTTGAGACTTCTTGGTTTAATGGGTTGCATCAGTTCCCTTTTACTTTCTGCCTTACTGGGAAATTGACACTGGTGATTAATTTATGAACAGAAGAGCAAATATTTGAGAAGGTTAAAAGACAATTCTCCATCCATTATCAGTTGTTGCTGACTATATTGCTGTTATTTTTTTTCCCGGTAGTAAGGATCTTGGGAGTTAATAGCAAAAATGTTTAAAAACTGTTAAATATTATTATCATTTTATGCCCTAAGGTATAAAATACTGAAGGGCTAAAACGGTAGTTAAATACGAATAGGTGGAATGGCTAATTGTCCAGCTCTACGTCAGGTGCAGTGAAAGAGTCATAAATAAGGACAGAGTTGTAATGCTGGATAGTGATGGACAATCACTGGAACAAGTAGGCCATCTCACGAACGTCGCCGGTTGCCACACTCGGTCGCCGACCACCCTCACGTAAGAAATCTGATGAGGAAGGGGCAATTAAACCCAGAGTTTCAAGTGCGACTGGCTGCGAGAGGCTGGCGTATTTGGCCTCCTTCTGTGAGGTTGCAAGTTCCGCAGCACCACCAGCTGAGTGAGATGAAGCATGGAGAAAAGACTGAGCAATTATTATTATTATTATTATTATTATTATTATTATTATTACAAAATT
>Ga0126335_1002740_pt1 | contig 10689 bp, 5 predicted proteins | sample OlaspJWI45metaG_FD_108409 | JGI IMG/M metagenome (GOLD analysis project Ga0126335, IMG submission 108409) | Marine gutless worms symbiont microbial communities from Oahu, Hawaii - Olavius sp. 1 OAHU.JWI-45 metaG | ecosystem: Host-associated > Annelida > Digestive system > Unclassified | place... | reverse complement strand
CTAGTGTCACGGAAGGCATTATGAAGGACTGTTTATTAACGTTATTTCTGAAACGGTGCCTTTCCAATATTAACGAGGAATACGGTCTCTCTGAGTCATTAGGTGCATGTGCGCATGGTGGCCAACAAAGACAGACACGGCGAGCATAGCAGACCACTGGGCCGGGCGTCGAGCCATTATTCCCCGCCCGCGCACCTGTCTCTGGGACAGACTGCCAGACGCCGCAGCTGAGCTTTTCCAACGAAGATGTGCCGAGTGCGGATGCATTCTCTTGTGCAGCAAAATCCACAGTAACTGGACGACTCTGGAACAATCTTCCGGACGATATTACTGCTGCCCGATCACTGCCAGCGTTTTGTCGAACACTGAAAACACACTTAGTTTCAGCAGTCATATCCGGATGTTATTATGTAGTCTGTAGACGATCTTCGACATGGTGGTCCTAGCGGTTTCGTTTTACTTAGGCCACCTTATTAATTCTAATGTATTGTAATTTGCACAGTCGTATTAGACAGAATATTGTGTTCACAGGACTGCTTTTAAACCGCATCGAATACACATCGTTCATACTGCGGCCTACTGCGATCGACGATCCCGTAGCGTAGTGTGTCTGTTATCCAACAACGGTTGAATGTATCGAGGTTAGGGTGAAAACTCTTGGGAACCCAAGGCACATTGTATGACGACGGCCCGATATTCCCCTACGGCGAGCGGGTTCCATGTGGCCTTTGTCAAGTTACTTTAGCATCCTCCTGTTACTTTAGGAAGGTTGTAGATATAGTCTATGTGATTGTCAGAAACACGGCTCCAAGAGCATATTACGCCATTTTTGTCTATAGGGCCTACATATGTCCTTCAAAAACTTTCGTGCGACAGAGAGGCGTTTGCAAGACCGTGGTCCTTGTATAAAAATCTACCAGTGGCATTATTAAGCTGCATCGAATGTATGTTCGCGGTGTCTGTCTGTCGGTCAGTCTGTCTGTCACGCGGCTTAAATCGGCGGCGGCGCGTCCAGTGTACGCCGCGTGCCGTGTGCGCGGGTCATTCAGTGCAGCCGTCGCCAGATGCCTTTTTACAAACACCCTGAGTTACCGTTTCACTTGCGTATGCATTCAAGTTTTAACGAACCACGCTTATTAAATGTTGTTTAATCGTGTGAATCTGGAGTCGTTTTGAAATGTTTTTATGAATGAAAATGCTAGAATGCGGCATAAGGCGGACTGACGTTTGCAACACAATCGCTTTCCTGCTCGATGCTGCGCGCTTCGCAGTCAGCTGCAGCAGCAGTCTGCAGTCGCCGGCATTGCAACGCTGTCGCAGCATCTCGGAACACATCAACGTCGACGACATTGAAGTAGGTCACTGCTATTCACGATGATGATCTAATTCCGATCAGAACGAAGAGAGGCAGCGACAAGGACGGACCGAGTAACTGGAGGTGCAGAATCAGTAGCAGTAGCAGCGTCGCGTGGTACCGGCTGAGAGACAGTGCAGTGTACTGTACAGCAGCGACTGTAGATAACTTGTCGCGACGTGCGCAAATTCACCAATGTCACAGAGCTGGCAACAACGAGCATCAGGTATTGAGTACTGAGTAGTAGGCCTATTGCTAATTACCTGCGCGCCTGCTATGCTGGCGAAACATGTATTGTTGTCGGTGGTGTCTGTCTGCGTATGTCTGCACTAAACCTCAAAAACTACTGGTCAGAAATTGATGTAGATTGAAATAAATTTGTTTTATGGTAATCGATAGAAGTGCTTGGAATTTGGTGACGTTTGACTTTGACCATTAAAGTTGTTTTTATATTTATCCAATTTATATTCACCTTTTAGCGCATTAACCTACCAGCTTCATTTTTGGTGTGAATGTATCTTCATAATATCTAGGTCCAGTTTGAGTTTCAAGGCTATGGGACTAGGGTTTGGTCAACGTCGTGGCAGCATAAAAAACGGCAACACACAAGCAGGCAGCAACTCAAAAATTACCGTACCGACACTAACCGTTAGGTTTGCTTTGGGACCGAGTTAACGGGAAAACCCCAATAACATTACAAAATTATTACCGTTGACTGTAGCTTAGAGACATTTTGAACTCCACGAAATTGTTGGCGCTGTATCGGAATGTGCTTTGCGGCGATATCTGTCATTCTTAGGACTGCAGTTCTTCCATTTCTATCCATCGTGTTACAACAATAACTGCATTCTCTCCTGATAGACCGTACCGCTTCCGTTCTGTTCCAGGGCATACCATTCCTGCGTTTTGCCGTCGTAATAAATACATAAAAATCGACTATTGTGTTCCCGTGAACAAGATTAGTTCTGGACTGCATACAAGGGACAGAAACGGCGGAGAGAGAAGAGTAGGATTCATGGAACTGGAAAGAAAGAAAAGGGGCTTGCTGAATTACACAGGAAAAGGGAACGCCCGTCATACACCAGTAATGGAATATAGGAACACGGGTGGGGACAGCCGCGTCATATGGAAAATTCGTTTTTGCGCTGCAATCGATCCAGACGTGCGCTGCGCGAACGTTTGCAGTCTTAGATTGAATTGTTCGATGTCAGATCGATGGTGGATAAAAAAAACCGAAAGCAGCCATGTCGGCGCCTCGACGTACGACGTCGAATATTACAAACGTCACTGGCAGACAGACGTGTTCGGACGTATTGTTCTGTACCGACAAATGTCTCGGTCACATTCAGCTTTTCTCGCAGACTATACTTCCGTCGTGGTTGCTAGAGGTGTGAAATTCCTCCTAATTTTGATAAGCGCCTGCGATATTTTATGCAGTGATGGAAACGGGTGTCAAAGTACCTGATTTGTTATTCGATTTCTGGTTACCCAAATGCTGTTCAGTATTACCCGAGTATTTTTGAACTTTTCTTTGTGCATTTTGCTTTATATATTAAACCTATACAGCAAATTGCTAATATAATTGTTACGTACATACTAATTCTTTCTTCAGTCGCATTTACCAAAATTACCACTTACCAGAGTAGTCATCGCATTCTCTGATGATATAAAAGTACCAGAGACCTATAGACATGTGTCTGTGTACACTGTGTTATGTCGTATTCTGTCTTCTGTAAAAAGAAGAAGTCTATGGGCATTACAACAGAAATTTTTTTTAAAATTTCTGAAGTTTGACGGTCAAGTCTATGCATTTTAGTCCATTTTGTCAGCTGCCTGAAAGATAGCCAATTTAGTTCCAGTACTGCTACTAGTTAAAAACTTTTCAACCATTACACTTAGTGCAATATTGAAAATTATCTATTGAGAGGGTCAGCAGGTAGTTCACTTCTGAAGACTAACTCGACCCCGGAACCGTCGTCTTTAGCCGCTGCCGTCTTAAGATCGATTGCTAAAACCAGACGTTAAGCTCCCGGTTAAGCGGTTTAAACTCCGGCGCTAAGCCAGTTGATCCCGGGGACTAGTTCAAACTCATCTTAATCCCGGTTGCAACTCCGCTCAGCCAAAGAGCTTAGTAGGCCAGACTCGGTGGATGTAAGCTGCATAGCGCATTGTCCGTCACTTTAATCACTTGGGTACAAAAATGTGACTAGTTAGGCCTCAGTGCGATTGGCCCTTGCACCAAGTGTCACGTGTATTTGATATTTCTAACTTGTAACATAAAAACTGATAAAGACTTGTTGTGATATGATTGGTTTGTTTGTCAAACTTTACGCTGTATTAGCGACAAAGATGCTGTGAAAGAGCAGCATGCCAGCAGACTGAACTCTATAGCCGAGTGCACAAGTGTCTTGGATAGTAGGCTGCTGCTTTTTGTATTTAATTTTTATTTCATTTGCTGAATGTCACTTTGGCCAAGAGCTGTTGCCCAACCAAAAATTCTGCGTGGCTCGCCCATTGCTGTAGCAATTAATGACAGTTGGAATGTTGATGTATGCTCTGAACGACGATCGGCGACCGGGTTTGTCATTTGTAGAACCGCTCTACAAATCCGGACCTATGCCCCCTGCGTGCTCCATCATCGCCATCATGCGTGCACCTGCTGGCACTGTCACTCAGAAGGATTAAGGAGCGTCTACACGCCCGCTGTGTCTATTCTATGTGTTTTGTGGCTGTGCTTTCGCCTACATTCGTACTTGATTTTAATATTAATTGAATATTTTGACTATTACTTTGACATTTGCATAAAATTAACGTTAAAAACTTAACGACTGCAAACATTTTATCGCATTTTGCTTCTGTTATATCTATTTATTAAGTTTAGTTCAGATGTGATGCGACTGTAATAGATCAAGCTCCGTTGTTGTTGGCGGGCAGTTGGCTGGTTTCGCTTTGCTCATAGGCCTACATGTAAAACGTTACATTATGAGCATCGGCTCATAATTATGCATGCATTTAAACGCAGTTGACGCAACACGACTATTCAATTTAAAGTTTTTTTCTGTTTTTCATTTGCGTCTGGCAGCGTGACGTGAAGTAATCCTATAACGATGTGTTGTGAATGATAATTTGTGGCTATGCTGCTATGCTTTCAGAATGCTGCTGACATTTCACTTTCACCGCATGTAACTGACATCGTGCACACACCATGGCGACGACATGTCACGTAAGTACCATAGGCCTATTACAACTTGAAACTTGACAGCATTTGCTGTTATCCGTAGTAAACTATTAAGAAAAGACATTAAGTGGTGTGAATCCAGTACACGTTATGCACTTTGAGTCAAAAAACCCGACTCCTTGCATTTTTCTTGGCATAATCGTTGTGCGGCACTTTAATTGCATTCTACTGTAATTTATTGACCACCCACGCAGAGGCGCGATATATAATTTTGGGGTCGTCTGTCTGTATGTGTGTTTGTCTGTTTGTTTGTCATACGATAACGTGCGAAATCCTTGACCTAGAAAGTTTATTTTGGTGTGTAAGTGTACGCCTCAAGGCCTCCTTCACGGAATTCTTGGGTTCGTATTCGGATATCAATGTCATGGGGTCAAGGTAAAAATCACGGCAGTAAAATAAACCAAAAACGCGGGTGGTCTACCTTAGGTTAGAAGAGAATCTTGTTATTACCAGTGTATACCTTTCGTACAACGTGCACTGAGTTATGTTTTCCTATAATGCAATACTGCAGGGCTCGATCAACGCAGTAGAGAAGAGCTGTGGATGCTGGCTAATCACATCAGTAGACAGCTACAAAGTATGTGCATACACGCGCACCTGCCGTTACCATAGCAACAAATGACAATCTGATCGTAATCACCCGCATTTATCAGTCGATCTGCCATTTTTCATTACCTTTAATGTCGTTCCTGCCGCGATGTATATTTTTCTGTTAATTTATTATATTTGATTGATTTTGGATATGGACGAATTTTGTTTTAAAGTAATTCGGTAATTTAATAGGTATATATGTCGTATTGTATTGCTGTAATTTTTAAAAATAAATTCTATGCACGTTATATTAAAGTTGAGAATATTTATTGTATTTTTGCGCAGCCGTGTCGGAAGAACTTGTGTACTTGCTAGAAGAACGTCTTGAACTCCAGGAACAAGTCAGTAGCTGCAAATATATTTTTTTTCTCAGTTAGATCTTTATTTATCCATGAATTTATGTTTTATCTTCGGTTCTTGTAGGTTTGCTGAACTTGATTCGTCTACAAACCGTTAAGATTGCTCAAGTAGTTATGGATTAGAAAAAGTGTCAATAGTTTGCAATAAATTGAATGTAAAATGATAAAATTCCACCACATGGCAATCCTCAGTTAAACGAATACGCTCTATCGTGCTATGAATCAACGTCTGAAACCCTGGTGTTGTATACGAGACTGTCCGTTGTTGAACATAATGCCAAAATAACAATCTATTAATCAATCTATCAGTGCGACCCGAACTGCTACTCTGAGGACGTGCTTGTTGAGGTCAGAGATTATTATGGGAATTGGGTTTTCTACGGGAATGGAAATCCCATAAGAATTTCATGCGAACTGGACAAAAATCAGGTCAGTTGCGGATATAGGAATGGGAAGAGAAAGAACGTAGCTTGGAATTACAACAACTTCCGTTAGTTCTTCCGGGAATCAGACCCGTATAGAATAGAACAGAGACAACGTTAATTTTATGGAATTTACCATTAAACTAGTCTTCTGCGAGGTTCGATATAATATGGATGGAATTTATTTTCATCGAGAGTGTGCGGTATCGACGTCAACATGTCGGCGACTACTGCATTGATCCTTGGCAGTGGATTATCTGAGAGTATATCAGCGTAACTAACGGATTACTACAAATCCCTCCCGCAAGCCTAATGTATCTGTAGTATACTCGGCGTAGTAGCGTATCTACTTTAGTTTGGGCGAGTACCGTAAATCTTGTAATAGCAGCCGAGTCTTATTTTTATCAGCCAAAGGCGGCTCGATCACAACATAGGCTTACATGCAGCCTATACTTGGTGCCGGCAAAGGCTATATTAGCTGGCCTACCATAATGTGGGGGCCAGCTCTAGTAATGGTCTGCGTTGTCCGTCTGTCTGTCTGTCTGTCACACGCGAATATCTCCGAAACTAAGCGAGACAGACTTATGGTTACTATGAAACGCGAAAAGGAACTTGGGCTTCTCGATTCAGAACCTGTCATCAGATTCGCGATCAGAAGTACGGTTTCGCCATTTTGGGTGCTTCCGGGTTGACACTTCGCCCATTCAGACAGAAATGGGCCGGTTGGCCTAGTGAATGTATTGAATGTCAGCACCACACTGGGCACCTTAGCGGGCCAGCTATTGTCACGTACCATAACGGACGAGACCTTGTTCATTATATTAACGACGTCATATCTCTCCTCATGTCTTTTATACTAAAAACAATTTTCGTAAAAATTTCACAAACCTAGCAACTTACAGTTTATGAAAACCATTAGAAATGATTTTGCTAATGCGAACCAGTAATATTTTGCCTTTGGTTTTGAAATTCATCTTAGTTTGAGTTTTCACATTTATAGTATTTCAAGACCATCCGTTAAGATTATTACTATTATAATTAAGTTATTATTATTATTGCAGCTATTTTCTGTTATAAATGGCAACCGTTAACGCTGAACATAAAATGTCAGGCCGTAAATTGTTGCAGATTGAGATGCGCAAGATTGCCGTTGAACAGCTGCAACGATTGCAGCGCGCAACAGCAGTCGATGACGTCATCGCGAGTGACGTCACTTCCGGTAGCCAAGACGACCTAAGTCTCGGTGAAACTGGCGACGATGATGGCTGCCAGCTACCGGCACAGTGACGTCATCCAACATTGCGACCGGAAGTGCTTTTAGCTTTGCCCGGATGCGGTCCTTCTCGCACGGAATATAGTCCAACTTTTAGAAATTTGCCGATAGAAGAACCGAGGAAAAGAATATGTTTATTTATTTTAGTTTTAATTTATTTCATGCATTTTTGTTTTTTTTCTCGTGAAAAGCTTTGTTCCGTTGTCGCGCATCGCAAATTTCACTATTTAATACCAGATCAAAAATTCAAAACGGTTTTTACTACTTTTTAGTAATCTTTGTCGTAGTTTTTTCTTAGAATCAACGAATTTGTATACTCTTAGCATTTTCAGATAATAATTTGCTTAAACTGATTTTTACGAAAGATGCGATTTTTTTGCTAACGTTGTACATTGCTGTAAAAGGTTTATATTTTTCTATCGCGTTTTAAGCATCAAAATGGTATGGTTTAAGTGGATGCGTGATAACAATGGTTGCACAATCGATTAAAACAATAACATTATTGTCCTGTAGCTGTCCACGTTTTTTACATTTCTACTCGCTCTGCTGTTCGTTATTTATGTGTTCGTTCCGTTACACGTGAGCTATGATTTCGCATTCGTCCAATACGTCGCGCTATTCGATGTTCTGCACCAGCTGTTTGGAACTCACTACCAAAAACTGTTCTCAGAAGTGACTCTTTAGCAGTTTTTAAGTCAGTTTTAATTATGGTCCAGGCTAAAGACTTTCGTCTTCTCCCAGGCTTTCCCTTCTTTCTCCGCTCACTAACACGCTGCCTGCCCCCAGCGCCTCTGAAATAACGACCTCATGGCGCTATACATTTCTGTTTATTATTATTATTATTATCAAAGTTTGCCATTCAGTCACCCGCGACATCGTAATAAATGAAACGGTGATGTCAATGATAAGTAGGAAGGCCAATGGGTAGGTTCTAGTTTTACGTGTATGGCTCCTGTTGTGTTTGATGCTGTTTGAGAAGTTTAAAACAAAATACAAATTGCGTTGTATTTGCACAAACGTCTCACGTTACTCACACAAATGCACACTTATACAGACAAAATAATACAACACGATATACTACCACATATATTACACACGTTGAATAGGAACAGAAATGCCGTAAATACAGAGTGGTCCAAAAATAAGCCACTGTATCTTTCACAGATACTTCTATTAAACTGTTCTTACTATTTTCGACTCAAAAGACCCATAGGTCAGTGGGTGTGCGTCATGCTGTTTCCTGAGACCAGTTACTTTGTATCCACCATGTATCTCTCTCTCGACGAGTCGTATTAAACACAAGACTTCGTAGTCTGAGAATGGCGCGACTACAATTATGGTCGAGACAATATACAAATTAAGTATCAAGCAATAAAAGAGCCATGTGCTTGTAGTTGAGCGCCATTTTTGTAAAAACAGACAAGAGGTCAAAGTAATTTGGCAAAGGCCGCATCGACGCTATCTCTTGCCGTAGGGGGATCGGGACCCACACCAGTACAATGTGCCCAGGATTCCCTGGATGAGTCAGGAGTCTCCACCTGGAACAGCGCCTCAATCCGTTCAGTGGGTTTTGTACAGCGACGCCGCGTGACAAACAGACAAACTCTCACACCACCACGCTACGGGATCATCGGTCGTAATAGGCCCATGATGCGCGTTGTGCATTTGATGCGGCCTAGAAACTGCTGAAGCTGGACAGATGTCATCGGCAATCGCAGTACGATGTTGTTGGAAAAACAACGTGTATTGCACGATATCAATACGAAACGACGAGAAGAAATGGCGAGTTTCAGTCACATAAGAACGCTAAAATTAGCGCTATCCGCACTGACGAGAGAGTTAGACCGCGGCACCAGCGGACTGCCAGGCTGACGTGGTAGATAGCGGGCACTGCAGGGTGGAGAGAACGGTCGCCTGGCTGCCGCAGAGCCTGCCTTCCAGACAGTCTGACCACGAAACGACGACGTTCGACTGGCGCTGAGATGTGGCGATTCAGACATGGAAGCCAAGACGGTAACTCCAGTGCTGTCACTGCCGCCGGCCGGCGATGCATCGTGACTGCTGTGGTCATCACTCAAACCGTCGAGGATGGTGCTAAAACGTGGTCGACGCACCGGCATGTCTTTCCAACACTCGGTCATCAGCGCGTACATTGCGGGCGCACAGCCGCGTATACACGGCAGGGTTGGACGTCGACCGGTTCTGCCTGACATCGCGTCCATCAGCTGTTCGTCAGTGTGATGCTCGAAGGGTCGCGTCAGAGCCTGTCCACAGTACATCTCCCACAACATCACTCCATACGACCAGGCGTCACTTGCTTCCGAGTATCGGCCACCAAACAGCGCCTCTGGGGCCAACCAGCGCACCGGAAGTGGCATTCCCGCATCTCCGCCGTCAGAAAACCGGAAATAGTCGTCGGCGTACGGGTAGCGCGAGAGGCTGAAGTCGGACAGCTTCGTGGACAGAGGAGCAACACTACCGTCGTCTTTGCGGCTGATGATGATAACGTTACGAGCAGCCACATCACGGTGCACGAGCCCAACTGAGGCGAGGTAGTCGAGTGCTTTGGCGACTTGGACAGCGACCGTCTGACGCCAGTCCGTCCTCTCTGCCGGATCTTCGCCGTTGTCGTCCCGCATGCGTCTCAGCACGAGGTACTGATGCAAATCAACAGCATCGTCGACTCCCTCGTACACTAGACAGGACGGCTGATCTACAACAACGGCACACAGTCCGACTATGTGCTCATCCTCGAGCTGCAGTAGGCGATTGACTTCAGGGCCAGGCGCGTCGACGAGGACTTTGACGAATGCCGGACGACAGCGGTCAGCGCCGCGTTCGTCGACGTCACAGAAGCGACCTGCGTACAGGTTACCGTAGGCGCCGGCACCAAGTAGACGCAGTAGTTGAACGCCTCTAGGTGGTACCAAAGACGTGTCGCGATGACGCAGTTCTGTCACAGCAACATCAACATCAACATAATCGATATAATAAGTAAGTAAGTAAGTACATTTTTAAAGCTCACTAAAAATCTAAAATAAAATCAGTCACTATGCGCCGCGATCTTCAGTCAAACAATTGCGTTCTCAGTAACCGGTAAAACTCGAGAAGTGCTAGTTCGGAATCACGCAGATGGAGTGGTAGATTGTTCCACGTTTATTCAACAAAATGGTAGAAAAATACAAAATTGACAGACATTCAGACAGAACACTCAGCTGCAGTGTTCTCCCAGAGATGTAGTGCTTGCATTATCTGCTCCCGTCTAAGCGTGACGTCTCGGTCACTAGTAGACTGCGCCACGCAAGAACATTGAAACTTTTAAAATGCCAAACTGTTAAATTTCGACATTCTTTGATACCTTATTGTTTGGACCATTATGTCTAGGCTATATATCTCAGCTAGTTGACACTGTAGTTGGATATTTTTGTATTATTTTTTCTTCTTTTGCAATT
>Ga0126335_1002739_pt1 | contig 10690 bp, 7 predicted proteins | sample OlaspJWI45metaG_FD_108409 | JGI IMG/M metagenome (GOLD analysis project Ga0126335, IMG submission 108409) | Marine gutless worms symbiont microbial communities from Oahu, Hawaii - Olavius sp. 1 OAHU.JWI-45 metaG | ecosystem: Host-associated > Annelida > Digestive system > Unclassified | place... | reverse complement strand
TGACATTATATTGTGACAGTGTGTACTAGAAGTGCGATCAGATGCAGCTAATGCTGTTCGACTGAATAGCCTACTGTATAACGAACGAACTATCTATAGATGAGATATCTGTCTGTGCGCGCCACAGTGCGACCGCAGTGTCTCCGACGACATTTACACGTGCGTATTCATAAGCACTAGCCACGTGCTGCTGCGTTCTGCGCTGTCTGTCAGGGGCGTCTACGTCATACAAGCTCTGGAGCAAATGATCCATGAAAAATCAATGGGGAAAGATTTTTGCCAATCTTGGGGGATTGATCTAAAGCTAATTTGTTTTATGAGGCCTACGTTTATCCATATCCAGCGCATAATGAAAAATATGTTTTCGGTTTCTAGTTCTGCACACCGTGTATAGTAGTGGTTTGGCAGTATTTGTACTTTAGGCCACTCTAAATAATTCTAATGTAATGTAATGTAATGTAATATCATTATCTGAAGGTGTTCACATTTCGGTATAAACTCACCTAATCCGTTTGGCGGCAGAACTTTGCCCGGATCCGTTGGGGGAGCTTACAGGAAGAGGAGAAAAGAAGGGGGAGGATGGGGGAATTTGCTCCATTACTTTAAGGGGGTTAGTCGCCCCTTGCTGTCGGTCATCGTCGGAAATAAACAGATCCTATCTGGACGCGCGTCCGCATACATCGAGTGCGATAACATAACCGTATATACTGAGGTCGGGTCGCTGTAGATATTACTGCTGATATGGCATGTTTTAGTTTCTTTTACTGCGACGAGTAGATTCCAGTCCTGGTCGTTTCGTTTCTAGAGCTTACGCAGGCCTATGGTTCATTTAGTTCGTAGATAAGCGCGTGGGTGAAACTGTGTGATCCCATCCCCTGACAACGCGTGCCATATGTGAGCGCTTCTACAGTGGGGTTTTTTGAAGAGGCGTTATATCAAGTGTTTCCGCTTTTATACATAGCCAGCTTAACGCACAATATTCAAAAGGGCACCAGTCCTTACCGATATTCTTAGGTGATTCGGTGGCGATTCATTTATTACGTCAAGCAACAGCAGAACACACATATACAGATAATAAAAATGAAAAAAATACACAGACGCAAACCACAGCTTACATTAAATCACATAATGTACTCCAATACGCAGTAGTCAATAAAAAATACAAATTATTGGGCTAATGAGTTATTAATAAACAAACCCAGAATGATAGTATATACGGTATATGCGCAATATCTTCATCTTTTTCTTCGCAATGCCGTATTGCGCGCGAGAGCAGCTCCGCTAAGACTTTCAGTTTTTGCTGCCCGACGCATACTGCGTTGACGCGGCTGTCTGTCTGTCTGTCACGTTGATGTATTGTGCCCAAACAGCTGAGTCAATCATCATGAGACCTTCATCAGATTGTAGCCCAGACATTCTAGTTTTCCCACACCCATTATGAACCCGAAAGTTCGAGTGGATTTTTGTCGTTGAGGGCGTCAGTATAGGAGACGGATAGGTAATAGTCGCAAAATCCGGCGTCGGGGGTTTGTCAGCGATAGCTAAGTTTATCATCTCTGTTTTGGGGCCCTTCTCTTTTACCCTATCTTTTCCTACCGCATTGCAGGTTCGAGGGCATCACTAGGGGCGGCCTCCGCGGTTTTGCGAGTTTGGAGTAAAATATTGACATGACTTTCCACTTTTTGGTTAATGGAAGTAGGCTACACGGGCTGAATGAAAAAGCTGTAGTGTTTTTCGTAATGGTTTAAGACCCTTCTGAGCCTTGGGGACGCTGGGCTGCAGCAACTTTAACCCGGTGGTGAATCCAGACCGAAATAAAATGTATTGTGTATAAGAGATGTCAATGACAACTTGTTTGTCTGTTAGTTTTCACGTTGTATGTTTTGTTGTGTGTCGAAAGATAAAATTGTTAAGTATTGTGAGCAACACTGATCTCGTATTGAACATTGTGATTTCGTGCTTTGTACAAAAGTTGCTGAATCGTTGCATGTTGTTTGTTGTCGATATGCCGTTCAGTTGCATTTATTGTGGGTTGCGAAGATTGTCGATTTGTATTTTTTTAAATATTCGTTGATTATGACATTTGACAAACCGCAGATCAAATACAACGGCAACCACAGGTATTTCGCTAAATTATATTAAATCGTAGTATGCGTTCGATCGTGTGAAGAGTAGACACGTACGACGATTTCCAGTTTTTGTTCGTTTGTTTAGTGATGTACGAAATTGGAAATAAAAAACCGCAGTTATGTTTTATTAAAGGAAGTTGTAACATTGAGCCGTTAGGGTTTTCAGCGTCACGTCGCTACACTAAAATATACGCAATTAGATAAAGGCCTAAATTAAAGTCCCAACGTCTACTTTTGAGTTAATCGTGCAACTCATTAGCCTACTGTCTGCAACAAACAAGCGCTCAGTTGTGGCTGACATGCCGCCAGAACGCTTGTACGAACGTATTTGCCATAGGCCGCCACGCAACTGTGAGAATAACTTATCCCCAACATTTGACGCCCTCAGTGATTGGAATTTCCTCGAGCTATCGGGTTCCTATTTGGTGTAGGAAAACTAGAATGGCTGGGCTACAATCTGGCGAATGACGCATGATGATCGACTGAGTCGTTTGGGTACAATACATCAACGTGACAGACGTACAGGCACACATGTGACACACACGCAGACAGCCACGTCGCCATAGAAATAGCTGCCCTAACGCACTGCGTCGGGCGGCAAAAACGAGATGTGATCTGCACAGCGCCATATCTGCGAAACGAGTTGTACAACACGGCGCGGTAATGCATGTCACCAACTGTTGAGTTCTTGTTAGTTGGATACTGAGGACGCTTTTAATTTTCAGACCTTATTCATTTTCGGCTCTGTCCCCAAACCTTTTTTCTGGCTTAAAATGAATAACTGTATGCGGAGAAGGAAAGAAGGAAAACACGTGGAGAGAACGAGAGGAAAGAACGCAGATAGCGAAGAGAACGGATGCAACAGGGTTTTTTTTCTAATTTAGATAAGTGTAGTCTCTGCGACATGCGACCTGCGTCTGCTTTAATGTTTGCAGACTAGTGTCCGAGCACATTTTGACGAGGAATTAGCGCGACCTTTTACTTAATACTGATGCCGACAGGTGGCAGCACTACAATCGGCGCCGCTAGCGGTCTTCGGGTGCACTAACAACATTTAGCCTTTGTCAGCGCCAGCAACGTAGTGGATGGATGCCTTGGAAGTAACGGATATGCTGCATTTATTGAACGAGATGTATGGCCACGATGGCGAACACGGTATGCGGCAATATTTGCAATTTGAAGATTGCATTTTCCGTTGGGATTGGACTTCCAAAGCTTCCCTACAGTATTCTTACTCGCACATTTTTCAGACAAAAACAGCAAGTAACTAGTTTTGCAATACCAAGCATTCGACAGCAAGTGGCTACAGTAATGTAGTAACGGCCGCATCGAAGTGGCGCCATCTGGCGAATGAGTAAAATCAGTCGCCTGCTTGATGAACAGACTGACTGACAGACGCCCACGCTACGGGATCATCGATGGCAATAGTCCGCATGCATCGGACACGGGGCTAGTGCATCATGTGGTTTGTTTGTTTACTTCGCAGCCGAATCTGGTCCTCATTTACCGACCACGGAGGAATGAAAGGCTGAGTCGACCCATGTTTGTTGGTTACATACCTCGGTGATCTACCGCAGACGGTCACCCATCCAAGTACTAACCGGGCCCGACGTTGATTAACTTGTTGAATCAACTAACGTGCTATACCGTAGAGTCTACGCCAAGCCGCCACCCAGGGCTTAAATTGTTCATCAAAGGGTGGTGGATCTCCCAATTTTTATCCTAAGGTTATGTAACAGAATAATGACGGCTATTCGTGAAACGCGAGTAAAATGCGAAACATGTCCTTTCACATTGTATATCGTAAGTTTTTAACAGTAACATTACTACAAAATGTACAATGTTTTCATTACATGACAGGACTAACGCACATTTGGTCCGACGATGTTAAAAATGACGGTGATTTAGATGGCGGATCTCGCGTCTTAGGTGATGGATCGGTTACATTAGCCGTGGATCTGATGTTTGAATCGGCGGATCTAAACTTAAAGGTGCCGGATCTCAGATCCGGCGAGATCCGGCTTACTTTAACTCATGCCGCCACCGCTGTATTGTAAGCAGCGAAATAAACTTTGGACATTAAAATCTACCGCGTGTAAATGATAACTTAGAAGTTATAATCGTCAGCGTTCGCCTTCGAGCTGTGTGAGCGTCTCGCATGCAGAAAGCATGTCAGATTACATCCAGTATAGCCACTCTAGTCACTCATCTGCTAGATCTAAAAGCACCACTAATGTACAGCTGAAATAAATCCGTGTAAAGCGCCTCCAGTGTAATACCGCTGAGCGGTTCTAGAGACTTACTTTTTCGCCAGGTAATTTCAGCGTGTGCTACACGTACTAATGATATTGAATCAGCAAAGTGCATCGCCTGTAGCCCGTAGATTTATCCGATGTTTGATGTCGTGGCGAAATTCGCGGTGAACACCGTTTACTGCATCTGATGTGATCCGACATTGCCTAATGGGTGTCTTAGTGCCTTCTGATAACAAGTGGGGCCGATTGTCGCCAATTTTCTCGTTTTCGAAGGCAAAAGTATTCCGCGACGCAAACGCGGGTGAGAAAATAAGTTTTAACATAAAAAAATATCGTTGCCAACTTCCATCCATGCAGACGTACAGACTCCCGAACTCTTACTGATCACAGAATTGCAAGCTTGCTTACGATATACGTAACGCGATATTAATAATAATGGTTTTATCTGTATTGCGGCACTAATGCTGGATTACACAATATCTGCCATGCAGAACAGTGCATATAATAGAACACAAATCATCATATGAATGTAACATAACATACGCAATACATACTCAATGCCGTAGTTTAACAATTGAACAAACCGAAACAACAATCAAACACATAATATAACATAAGACACAACTTAATAGTGGTAAATATTTACAAACATGCATTCACTTTTTGGTACCGGCCGGCGATCGAACCCGGGACCTTTCGATCTCAAGTCGGACAGCATCACCACTACTCCACCGCCCCTCCACAAACATCATGCAGTACAGGGCCTTAACTTTTTGAAATGGGTTCGCAGTTATTATGCGCTCATTTTGCCAAACGCCTCGAATCTGTGTTAATATTAGTCGGCATCGAATGTATGAGATACGAACTATTGCATCCGATGTTCCAGTAGCGTGGTGTGTCTGTTAGTCTGTGTATCTGTCCGCCACGCTTCTGCGTTCTGCAAAACGGCTAAACAGATCGAGATCCTGTTGGAAATGGAGACTCTTGGGGGCCCATTAAACACTGTGTTATGCGGGAACACCGATCCCGTGCGGCGAGGAAAGGGGAGTAGGAGAAAATGGTGCCCATATGATTGTAGGCTAGCCTACTGCTGCTATGTCTATTCTTTTGCTCGTGATCATAACGGTTAGTGACAATATTAATAAACGTCGTCTGAATGATCTACACGTGGTCACACAGCTGATGTTATCTGTAGTGTGTATTTTGTGACGAGTTTGTCTCGTTTGTACTCGTTTTTATGACATTTACTTTGTTCCAGGTGTCGCTGGCTGTTTTGCACTTCGTAGGCCCTGTGCGATTTGAATAACAAGTGGCCAAAGTAGTTTGGCGAAGGCCGCATCGAATCCGTGTAAGCAAATCAGCACTGCAGTCTAATACGATGTTTCAGTGTTTCCCAAGAGTTTTTACACAAGCAGGACCTCATTTCTTTTAGCCGTGTTAGCACAGCGAAGCCGCGCGTAGCCGCAAGACAAACTGACAGACGCCCGGGATCATTGAGCGCAATAGTACGCATCTCGTACATAGGCCTACAGTAGATGTTCATTATTAAAGTGAAGCAGTCATCACAGCAAAACGACATTGATAGTTGTACCTTCTCCGTGGACACATTTTAATTACTGCAGTTTCAGTATTTTCTTAGATTGCAGTACGTCCTATACAACGCTATGCTATATCATTAATCGCTAGGGGTCAGCACCATAGCTAAAATTTGACCAGTAACCCGCAATATCTTGCAAACGGTGCGAGATACGATGTAAGTAAGTCTTACGCGCAGACAAGAAGTCGTCTATTATTGGCTTTTAATTGGTACCAATTGGGTGGCTCGGTGGCCGAGTGGTTAGCGTGCCGGACTCAGGCTCGGAAGAGCACGGGTTCGAATCGCAGTCGCGACGCTGTCAAGTAACAGTCTTGGGCAAACTACTGGCACCCAGTGTGCCTAGGTCAACTCAGCCTTGCATCCCTTCGGGGTCGCTAAATCGAGTACCAGCTTCGGCTGGGATAAAGGCGGGAAAGTCACCTCTGCCGCTGTGTGATCCCATATGGTAAGTGATTTCCCGTAGCGGTGTAGGTATTTATACAAACTGCTATACACTTACCTTTACCTTTTACCAAAATCGGTGACCTTGAATGACCGTAAATAGCGTTATGGCCGTTCTGTGCGAGCCCACAACGCCAAACTGTCTAAAGCTAGACTCCTACTGCCTGTGACAGAAATGTAGCCCAGACAGTAGTTTTTGACATTATGTAACCCACTGCGATATTTACGTGGGTAGTTCCTAACTGCGAAACGTTACAAGACGAGAGTGGACCAAAACTGGTTCATTCACTAACAGGAAGTAGCTTTACGTCGACGCGCGCTGTGCTGACGCTAGCCAAATTTTTTGTTAACTCCAAGTATTAGCCAAAGCTGCAGAAACTGTTAAAGCTGCAGTATTTAAGTCTAGCACCGTACTAGGTTTGTTTTTGCAGTGATTCTAATACTAATTAATTAGAATTAGCAAAATAATTAGTTCACATTTTTATCATGTAGGCCTGAGTAATTGCAAACATGTAGCATTCATACCACCGTACTGCAGACTATCAAGACTGGCAATTTAAAAAATTGTATTTCTTTGACATATTTCATTACTCGATTTTTCAGTAATTATGCATTACTGCCAGCATTTAATTTCGCTTTTGCTGAATGAATATTCATTGATGTGATTTTAAATCTAATTCGAATTTCTAATCAATTAGCACAAACTAATTTTAATTCTAATTAATTAGAATTTTTTGCATGTAATAGTCAATTCCCTGGTTCTTTGTAAAAAAAACGCAACAGCAGTGTAAGCAAGGGGCTTTAATGCAACGAACTACAGTCCAACAAAAACGATATATCAGTCAGTTCGGGTGATCGACAGACTATCAACGTGGGTGGTCTGGTCCAGTCGTTACATGTTGGCGGCAATCGTGTCCTCGATCCATGGCACGAACTTGGAGACGAGCGTGTAGATGCCAGGGAAGCCAGGCCGAGCGCAGCCGTAGCCAGTCGAGACGACGCCGACCAGCAGCCATTTCTGATCGTCCGCGTCGTAGTAGATCATCGGACCACCCGAGTCGTACTGCGTACAGAGTATGGACACAACATGTCAGCAAAGGCCGAATAAAATGCATCAGATGCGGACTATTGCGATCGATGATCCTGTAGCGTGGGCGTCTGTCAGTTTGTTTCTCTGCTAACGTCGGGCGATTGTTTTTACTCATTCGCCAGATGGCGCCACTTCGATGCGGCCATTACTGCAGTACTGTAAAAACTAGGGCTGGTCCGGATTCGCTTTTTTCAAATCCGGCCGGAGGCGGATTTGGAGCTTGAGCCGGAGTTGTGACTTTGTTAAAATGTCGAAGAAAGAAGACAATCAAAGAACTGTGAAACATTATCTAGCACAGTGAAAAAACTTTAACAATTAATGCAATGCTCACATCAGTTAGACAAAAAATAGCTGAAATACTACTCAATTGAGGCATAGGTTTTTTAACCTTCCCCGTGTGGGCTCGGTTTTGAATTGTAGAAATAGACTCGCTCCGTTTCCTAGCCGGAAGTCGGGATGTCGAAAAAAACGACTAATGAGGAAATATTAACAGAGCTGCTCTAGTTACTATAGCATTGTCACACTGTGCAACATTTTGTTGTTGCACGATGTTCTGCGCAGCTTACAGGTCTAGCAGATTGGGTTTTTGTCACAGTGTGACCCTTACGCTGAGCTTAGCCTACAGGCGGTTGCCTACAGTTCATACTGTAACACGGTGGAGTGGTTCTGGTGGGACTGAAGTCTATCTCAGTGGCCAACTGGCTTCATTCAGTGCTTTGACGCCGTTGCTTGGGTCATCTGACCAGTAAAAATCGTTCCCGAAATGATCTATAAAGTCTCGAGTAGGACGTTAAACCTCTACTCATCCACTGTTCCTTATAACTGATTTTAATCAGTTTTGAATTGTACTACAGAAATATCAATCGAAACACGTTGCCAGGTAACTGTTTCTTAAATCTGGTTAAATCCGGAAATTCGGCCAAAATTTTGGCCGAAGCCGAATTTCAGTCGGATTTAAAAAAATAACCAGATCTTGGCCGAAGCCGGAGACGAAATCCGGTACAGCCCTAATAGCAACTTGTTTGAATCAGTGTAAACTTTCGGCCAACTTCGAATGTATAGTATACCTGCCACAGGTAAATAATTTTATAGGCTCAGTTGATTTCCAGTTTTATTAGGCCTGATAAAACTGAAAAATTAATGTCGTCAATGACCGGCGTGTATAGTGTCTACTACGAGTTAAATTTACAATATATTAAGTCCAATAGTGAGACTACTGCTTCGGACCTATAAAAACATGAATTCCCTTCCCACGTGCTACAGTCTGACAGTGACTACAAGCGAGCCGCCTATTGCCAGTGATTCTCAGCCGGCTTAAGTAGGTCAGGGTGACCTAATTTTTAGTTTGTTATCAGGGTCAGTCAGTATTAAGTCTCTGTATGCAAAATTACAAGTCTCTGTGTCCATCGGTGACGATTTGTCACACCCTGGTTAACAGACAGACATACAAACAAACACACACGTACGCCATTCGAGCAGCTTCTGTATGGTATAAAAATAAAAAAGTTAAAAGTCACATACTTGATATAGCGCTTCTTAGTGAGGAACCTTATTGCAGAAGCGCTTAGGTATGGCACGCGTTGTCAAGGGATTTCACAGTCTTACCTACACACCCACGCGTTTACCTACGAATGGAATGAACCATACCTGCCTTTGTCTTCCCAGCCGAAGCTGATCCTCATTTACCGACTGCGGAGGGATGTAAGGCTGAGTTGGCCTAGGCACCAAAACTGCAAGTAAGCAGTTTACCCAAGACCACTATACGTGACGGATATCACAGTTGTTTGCCGTTAAAACCGTCAAGTCTCACTGTGTAGCTGGAACGCAGCGTCGAACTCACGAAGCCGAGAGCCACTGAGTCACCCGTATAGTTCACCTATCTATAGCTAAAGCCGAGCGGAGCGAAAAAAACTTTATCACTCGAGGTATGTTTCGATGTTTTGCGTCTGTGCCTGTAAAGGCGAAAGACGCAATATGTAACCCTGTTGTGACGTCTGTCCTTCTGTCTGTCTGTAATAAGCCACGCCCCTGGGCGCCACAAGCTATTATTATCTCGGGCCAAGCGGACGCAAAGCTTTTCGGTGACCGGTATCTAGTTTTTCTTGCTTTTAGTGTCGTAATTTGTGATTTTTACATTTTTGAATTTGTATGTGTGGTATGATGGTGTAATCATACAATCACGTTAAAACATATGATGGTGAGAGCGGCGCAGCAGTATACACACCTGGCAAGCGTCTCGTCCGCCCTCCTCAATGCCGGCACACATCATGTCATTGCTGATGTCCAGTTTCACTTTGTCCGCAATCTTCTCATAGAGGCGGTTACACAGGCGACTGTCGACCACGGGGACGACCACATGTTGTACCACGCTCGATACCTCGCCCGCTGTATACAGTAGACCACACACAAAGGTAGAGGTCGCGGACACTCGATATCGTGCCTCTTCGTGAGAACCTCACCTCAGAAGCGCTCACGTATGGCACGCGTTGTCGAGGGATCTCACGGTTTTACTTGCACATTCACGCGTTTATCCACGAACGGAAGCGCTGAGGTACTGCACGCGTTGTCGAGCGATCTCACAGTCAGTGGCGCCAAGTAAGTAAGTAAGTATGTATGTGTGTATGTATGGCGTCTAAGTGAGGGAAGTGGAACATTGGCCTCGGTGAGATTCCTCCTGCGCCTGCACTGACCAGTTCGCACGTCGCGATTCATCGTGCCTGCCAACGGTAGTTTCTGCAGGAACAGAGAGTGGGAGATGACACACAAACATCTCTCTCTATGATCCGAACAGGTGATGGCTCATCGTCAATGCCTTCGCTTGGCTCTAAAAGCCCTGTGGCGATGGGCAAGTGGCGACGGGTGCAGGCAAAGAATATTGCTAGGAGCATCTGGTCACAAACCAGCACACAAGCGGTCCGAAAATTGAAAGCCGCATATTAGTGGAGAAGTTGATTGCAATGTTCTGTAACATCTGGAGTGACAGATCCGTCCCACAGGATTTCAATGATGCAACCATAATGCACATCTTCAAACGTAAAGGAGATCGCTCGGTGTGCAACAATCACAGAGGAATGTCCTTGCTATCTGTGCCTGGAAAAATCGTAGCTCGTGTCATTCTCAACCGACTGACCAAACACGTCACTGACCGTGATATCCTACCGGAAAGTCAGTGTGGTTT
>Ga0126335_1002738_pt1 | contig 10693 bp, 10 predicted proteins | sample OlaspJWI45metaG_FD_108409 | JGI IMG/M metagenome (GOLD analysis project Ga0126335, IMG submission 108409) | Marine gutless worms symbiont microbial communities from Oahu, Hawaii - Olavius sp. 1 OAHU.JWI-45 metaG | ecosystem: Host-associated > Annelida > Digestive system > Unclassified | place... | reverse complement strand
TTAACAAGTAATTTGGCCACCTGGGCATCGCCGTCCGCCGAATACAGTAGTAAAGTTGGACAGAAAAAAAGAACTAACTCCAATTGATTCTATGGTATTGGTTGCCTTTTCTTTGTCATTCTGCGGTGCAATTACTATCGTCTAGTCAAAATTTGACTCGGACTTTTTTGCGGCTCGGCTCGACTCGGCTCAGATATTTTCCGGCTTCGGCTCAGACAAAATCCGGCTCGACTCGGCTCAGACATTTTCCGGCTGGGTTTTTGCGGCTCCGGCTTCGGCTTACAGGTCTACAGACACCACAAACATCCGTAACAATAGTCTGCATCTCATGCATTCGATTACGGATGTAAAACAAACATTCAGTGTTCAAAGTTAAAATTTTGGCGACGTATAATCGATAGATTGCAGTTAGCAGCTCTCTGTGTCTGGTCACATATAAGCTTTCTGTTGTTCAGTTCACCATTGCATGCTGTCATGCCTACGTGTTAAGGGGCATTGCTATGTCCCTCTGCTGGCGCCGGTCGCGTCTAATAATTCTCGGAATGTGTACTTCAGCCCCCACCCAACCAACAGTAGCAGACCCAGACTGTGGGAACAACCGTCACCGTGGGTGGCACACAGATGTGTGGGGAGGGGGGGCAGATGGTGGTCGTGACCTTGTACATGTCAGTTTGTGCGTGTCATTCGATTTGACTTTTCCTCCTTCTTCCTGGTCTCATTAGTGCTTGTGGCCAGCGCCTGGGTGGCCAGCATTAGATGCCATGGTCTCACCTAATAAAGAGTCAGCGGCATAGACCTCTTAAAATAAGGACTGACGGCGTTCGTCCTCGGGTCCGCGAACTTGGGTCCATCGGTGTTTTGGAGTTGTTTAGTGCAATTTTGTCAAAAGTGGTCTGTTTGTTACAAAATTTGGTAAACATGATGCCGCAGACAACATTAACAAATGTTGCAAATTTGGTTACTGTATGATTTCTACTTCCAGTTTAATTTAACTAAAAATTTTCTGTTCAGTGTTTCTGTATGTATGTATGCGTGTGTCTTGTACACATTTGCGGATGCACAATCATCCTCAAGTTTGGTCTAAATGATGAACGTCAAGGACAGATATAGTATCATCAAACTCAGAGATGATAGACGTGAACTCTGGAAGCTTGATTGCGACAGTTTCAAGAAGTTAGAGTCCTTGTGCAATGTTATCAGTACGTGTCGGTGGGAAGGTACCCTTGAAAAAGATGTAAGCTGACCAAGTTCACTGCCGACGCCATTGTGATAACAACAAAATTCAACATAGCTGCTGCAACTGAACTGCTCAGAGACAACCACTTCAGCTACGTTCTTCCAGCTGTTTTTTTACCGGACCTACTGGAGCAGTTCTTCGGGCAGGCAAGACATAGACATCGGTGATGTTACTGCTGCTGCCAAAGTACAACGACTCCATTAGTTGCTGAAACTCGATATCATTCCCAAGGATGATGTACAACGTACATGTAGTAACTGTACAACACTGGATGAACAAGACTTGGAGATGCTCAACGATATAACAACAGATGGTACTGACATTTTCATGCAGTCTGATGACTCTCTTAAACACGATCATTTTTGTTGTGGGCATTTTAACACACAAGTATGATGCTCAATCAGCCAGTGATGATGATGATGATGTGCAAGAACTTACTGCATCCAGTGACTTCACTCAGCAGTTGGACAGAGGAGGATTGTCAGTTCCAAAGTTGTCAACAGTATTTGGTTCACAGTGCCATTCACATCACAAGTAAACTTAGCTCATCGAAGGCTGGTTTTCAAATATATCGCAACTTCACTGTCATGTGTTGATGCACCACTAGCCAATAGGATCATGGCCTGCCGGACTGTTGGAAACGTTCTACGTAAGGTTCACGTTCTTCATCATACTGACAGAGAGCAAGAACTTGGTTGTTTGGGACGCAGAGAGAAGCGTAGAGCTTCAATGAACTGAATATAGACCTTACGACGCATACTAACACTGCACTAACACTGTAATGAAAATGATTTGTTTAAGTAAACTGGTAGTAGAAATCATACAGTTACCAAATTTGCAGCATTTGTTAATGTTGTATGTGGCAACTTGTGTTCTAAATTTGGTTATAAACGGACCACGTTACTGTAAAATTACTAAAAAATACCAATGGACTCAAGTTCGTGGACACTGCGCCAGTCATACCAGTATAATACCACAGCTCCGGATTTATAAAAACAAACATTCGTGAAGCAGCAGAAGCAATAGCAGAACTGCAGTAAGCATACGCAGGTATAGGCGTTGCTGCGACCATTGTCAATGCACGTAGGCCTAGGCATACGGGTGTCCGTGTATCACAAGTTAGCTCGCCTGTACTGCACTACATCTATGAACCAGTGATCGTTTATTATTTGAGTTTCACTAAACAGTAATCGATTATGAAAAAAATTCGAGTTTAACGTCCCTACATTCGATGCAGCTTAATAATGGAAGTTGTTAGGTACTCCATTGTGAAATGTATTGTTATAAGGTCCGGGTGGAGCTGAGTGCTACCAAGGATGAACTGTATGAGCGTCTAATGGAAGAACTTCACACACAGATATATGTACGACCATCGGCAGCCGTTATTGATGGGTTTCAGAAGACTGGAAGCAGCAGCTCCATGCCTCGGCCGAGCCAAGACTCTCAGCTGTCTTATCTGCATCAACAAATGACAGTGTCTGTTGAATCCAGTCAGTTGTCATCCGAGATGATTGCGCTGCGACGCCTTATGGACTTTGACGTTAATTCTCTTCTGACCATTCGGCCAGTTGCGGCAGCTGGCAGTGCAGGTGGCAGCTCATCCGAGCCTGACTCTGACCCAGTTGTGTTTACTGGTATACTTGTGGAATCGCTGTCTAACCTACATCGGCTGCCGGATGCCGTCGAGATGCTCAAATCGCGTATACGACCCGGTCTAGTAAGTTTCATTCAGCGAGCTACGCAGCATGTGGCTGATGCTGCGTGTATTGATGACACACTGATGGTGGCGCCACCTGCCCAGCCACAGTTACTGCTGGAGCTGCTTGAACTGGTTTTCAGACATTCGCGGGTCGTTGCTCAAGCACATGCCATAGTCATTGCTCACATGACTCGCACCAAGGTACATGTGACTCACATTGTATGTAATTTTTTGTCACGTCACTAGTGGGATACAGCTTGTATCATCCCCGTAGTTAATTTCTTGTTAGAGCATTGTCTGCTGAATGTTTTATAATCAGTCTTGGAACTCAGTTAGTTTAGGGAGGGATTTTTATGGTTTCATTGTTTCTTAAACAGCCACTGTCACTGCAGCATCAGTAAGGATGTCACAGTTAAAAAACTGTCACTTGAAAATGCCAAGAAAGGATTTTTGGAATGGAAAGGGCTCGCGTTGCAGCAGAAAGGCAAATGCAACCCATATTCACTCAGTTATTGGCATGATGGTGTCTCACATGTCACCTGTGTCGGTAAATGATAAGTGCGTTTGCATTGACAGAACACTTCTGCATCGTTCGGTGATTACAGCCTGTATGACTCGGTTGAAGTCTGGAACAAGATTCAAGCAGTGGTATGTCAGACAACTTCATCTCATTAGACAGAGTACTCATGTGAATGTCGTGTCGCCGATAAAAGCAGATCAACAGTACTGTCTGTAGGTTCCTATGACGTCGTGCAGAAAATGTCATGTCATGTCCATGTTTTTGCATTTTTATACATGTGCCTGCCTGTAGGCTGAAGAAACAGAGTGATCGAGCTGTGCTGTCTATGCATCTGCATATCCATGCATCTGTCTGTGATAGCCAGCATGAGACATGAAGGACTTGCCACAGATTTTTTATTTTGTGCATGTATCAGTAGTTTGGGCGAAGTTATTGCTTTTTGTTATTATATTAACTTGTGTGATATTTTTGAGATTATTAGCTGTGCTTTTTTGTTAAAATGTGTGATAGTGATAATAATTGAAGGCTGTGATGATGATGGTGATGATGATATGTTGATGCATGCAGCTACAGACGCTGCTCTCTGACTACCTAGACATCCACAACACTGCGTCACGACTGCAGCACATTCAGCCAGTCACACTCGATGACGACAACGTTGATATAGCATCTTACTTCTCACGCAAGAGACCTGCCAAGCCTAAACGGGTGCCTGCCTGCATGTTATTGTATTGTAATTGGTAATGCGTTTTTATTGTGTTACTGTATAGTTTGTAAATTTCGTTTCCAATCCAGTCCAGTATGTTCTGACTGGTGCAGTAGTCCTCGTTGCCCACATCCTAACAACATCACTTTCATTTACAAATTGGTAGACTTCCAGTTCCAATTAAGTTGGCATTAAAATTAAAAAGAACATCTCGATTAGAGGAAGATTTCAAGATTTGGAAGACAACGTTTGCATATGAACATGGTGAAAGGATGAGGTATATAAAACATTTTTATTCTGTTGGCTTTATTTTTCCAGTTTAGTGTAAGGCTCATGTGTTTGTCGTGCAGCACAACTTTGATAGTGAAACTGTTTGCGATAGATATAGTGGATAATATCATTAGTAATGAATTGATCCAGCATGAGAATATTAGACACAGAGACTGAAGTATACATTGTCGTAGAAGCAAGGAGCTATGTCGTAATGGAGTTGAGATATTTAGAGTCGAGTCGTTTAGTGTGTTTTGTTTGTATTCAGTACTCATTGTTTCGGTTTGATGCTTCGTCACATGCACTGTCGATCAGCTCTTACCTCCGTGAACAGCGGCAGGAACTTGGTGCAACAGTAAGTGTTGCTCGGAGTTCTCATTATATGATATTTCAGGGAACAAACTTAACTTAGGAGATAATGTTGTGTATTAACACATACAGTCTATCACAAAATAGAGTAAAACTGTTGCATGGTTTTTACATTTGTACATTTTCAGATTTTAAAGGTAGTTTTGTCATCTAATTTTTATGGGTTTTTTCAGTTTATAAGTGCTGTATTTTTGCTATCGTTTCTTGTCAGTTATCTCTGCCATCTTTAGCGTGGTGGGCGCTGAGCAGTCTACCTAAGTTTTGTTCAAAGGAATGTGAAACACGTGTATTGACTACGATTCATAACTGCTGTTGGCCACATTCACAGATTTCTGATTTCGCAAGGCCTCACTTATGCAGATTTGACAGACGTGGGCCTTGGCCTGCTTGGAAGTGATATAGCAGGGGCGCTGCATGACAGTAGATTGTATCATTTTGTTTTGATGAGTCGCTGCACGATTGGAAGCTAGAGTTGGAAAGCACTTTCTGTACGAACCACTGTGCTATGCCTACTCGTACCTTAACACCCGTGCAGACTTGCACACAGCGTGGGTTGCACAGTGGGTGGGCTTGGTGCAGGCCTCAACACTAACCGTGGTATAGAAACCTAGCTGGTGCCAAGTCACTCACTGAAGTACACTCGGAGTGATTGGAGTCGCGGGAGTATGCCCACGTCCAGACATACTTATTAAGGTTTGCTCGGAAAGCGGTCTTTAAGTGATATTTAGCCTACAAGTTTTACTACGGCCAATTTGGCTCACATGCAAAAAAGAATACCAAAATACTACGGGCTGTACTGAGAAAAGGTTTTCCTCACTTGCAAAAAAGTAGACCAAGGTTCAGCGAGTGAGAGGCACTCATAAAAGTGATAGGAAAATGCCGCTTAAGTGAAATTTGGTCTTAAAATACTATGACAGCTAATTTGGCTCATTTTCCAAAATGTAGGCCAAAGTACAGTTGGCAAAATTCATATGTTCTTGTTCGTTTTGGTATTTAAGGGAAGCATACAAAGTGAAATTTGGCCAAATTTTCACATTTTGTCTGTTTCACCGTTTCTAACTACTTCTGTTTTACGTTCATGGTCTGAGAAAATGGGAACTACTTGGCTGACGCGTTTTGTCTCATCTGGGACCCTTAGCCAGGGTTTGGGAAGCAGCAGGAAGCTAAAAAAGGCCTATATTTAGTGAAAAACAGGTTCCAGAAGGCCATACAGCCCAAACCGGAAGTGGAATTCAGCCAGCGACTGGCCATTTTGACTCAACGTCCCCTGTTTCCTCTTCGAGTTCTTATTTATTATTATGCCTATCTCTTACTGTTTAGGCTGAACCCTCCGGTAATGTTGTCATTACGCCATTGTAAAGGCGATGGTACAGTCATTTTGCTGATTGGCCCATACAAAAAACCCCATGCAAAACTTCAAAATGCTATAACTTCGGAATGGATGCAGATATTGACATGATTCAACAGCGTTTTTCACAGCTTGCGATCTCTAAGGTGCAGTTTAGCGATTTTCACTGCTGTCGCCGGAAGTAGGTCAAACCCAAAAAGTGCCACGCCACCAAAAACTTTTAAGTCAGTTGTAATTTTTTTCCGCAAATCAAATGTGTTGAAACTTTGCACATAAAAGTGGACATAAATACATAAATTCTGCGTCACATTTAGTTCACGAAAAGAAAAAGTGCAATTTCGGTTAGGGGGCCCACGGCCCATTAGGGGGGCTTTGATCCGGAATCGTTCAGCAGTTTTGTAGGCACTGTCATGGGTCATCAAACGGCATAACAAATGCTGAGCTATTGCAAGCTGTTGTGGAGAAAATCGAGTTTAAAGAAAAATATTTGAGCCAGTTTCAACCAGAAGAGGGCGTGGTCAGATGATGTCATCTTCGGGTAGTGGTTTTCGAATACTGTAATTGATGAAAGTTTGGTGGCCCTAGGCCCTTCCATTCGGGTGCTATTCGCATTTTTCGATATTGCCAAATGACCCACAGAGTGAATAACAGAAGCCCATACGCGCACGCATAAACTGGCAAAAACACTGAAGGCGGAGTCGAATATTAAACTCCTTCACAGAAAACTGTCGTTGTCTGTATTTCTTCTCAGGCCGATGCACCCAGTGAGCTCGTTAGTCGAGAACAGAACAGACACAAGTTCATCTACGTCTGTCGTTGCTCACCGACCAACATCACCAGTAAGTCGTCATGTTAACGATCTGGAACAAACGTTACCTGGTGGCCTAGTTGTCAAAATTCAGCTGCATTATATATGCTGTCTGCAAAATTTAAATATTCATAAATTTACAGTAGAATTCATATCCATCATCTTATAAAACATAAAAGCGACGACTTTAATCTAAAATGTGCATAAAACAGATCACTAAAGCACGTATGATTTTTTTTCAATGAAGCAAGTTGTATTCTCTGACTGCATGTTTGTAGTGGGTATCATCTGCCCTCTCCAGTCGGTGGGGATGAGAGCATCCATGGCAGCTCAAATGTCACGATATCGTTTAATAGAATTGCTAGCGTACTATATGCAGTGTGTACTGTTTGCAGCAATATACAATTCACTGCAGAAATACCTGATGGAGATTGCTGCTGCAACTGGCGTTCAGCTGAGGTATCGTGGTTTAGTGTTGTGAAATTGTTAATGTTGACAGTAGCTAGTTTTGAGTGGGCTTGGTAGTGCAGTCAGTAGGGCAGTGGACTGGCAATTCATGGGTCACGGGTTCTAGTCTCTGTGCAGTAGTCTTTGGCAAGTTATGTACCTCTGATGCCACAACATAACCACCTAACTATGGGTCTGCTGACAAGTGATGTCAGCCACTGCCACTGCTGGGTTTATGACTGATGTCGTGTGCAGGCTGACTGCTAAGAAACTGGGATTCAGTGTCGTGGCTTGTAAGAGAATGGGATTATCTTAACCATACATTTACTTGTGCTGCTCATCCATGCCAAACACATTATCTGCCGTAGATAAAGGAGATAGTTAACTTTGACAGATTTATGGTTTCAAGGCACATAGAAACAAATTGTGCTGGCAAGATCTGTAATAATTAGCTGTAGATATTCTCTGGCCAAGAGTACAGACATTTGTCAGTCAGTGAAGTTTTGTGTTTCGCTGATCTACAGTGTCGAACAGTCTTTCACCTGCTTTGCATGATAACAGCCTCGGCATGGGCGATGTCGAGCGGTGCCGTTGGAGGCCCTCTAGTGTTTGATGTGCAAGTAATATTCATATCTTTATAGACAAACCAGACAGAATGTGCTGAAGTTGGGCAAAAGGTTGGAGGCTTGTCTATGCTGACTCTGTCAGGCAATTCATAGATGACTTCTTGAACTGATTTCATTGAATGACGCCGAAGTGTTCCGTCTGCAAGATCAGGGCCGGAGCACCTACCCAGTGCTCAATAGATTTGCTGCTGGCAACAATACCAGCTTCAGTAGGTTGCAAAAACACAGATATGTGGCCAAGAACTGTAGTTTCTGCACAGTTGCTATTGGGCCGAGTGCATCATTGTGTTGTATATAGTTGTGAACAGTGAAGACATGCATGGCCTCGAGGCTTGTGAGAGTAGGCCTCGTCTGTTTCCTTTGAAGGGTTTTTAAGTCCTAATTGTGTTTGTTTATGGACAGTCATTTGCGTTAAGTGTTGAGAGCTTTTGGCTCCTTTTTATTTTCTTACTTATTTTCGGTTGCCAGTACCAGTGCAGTTGATTGCCCGGAGAGGCTTGTCTTTGAATTGACTTGTCATAACAGGTGTGGAACAGTCTTTCACCTGCTTTGCATGATGATGTTGAGTAGGATGTAAAGCCCGACTGACTTGTACTTGCTGCGAATATTGCATGAGTTTAAGTGTAGAAATATCGGAGGTGTATGTGTTATGTTGGCAGTGCATTGCCGTTGCAAGTGTTCATCAAAGACTTCATTCGCAGCGTTTATCTCGGTCAGGTTATCTACAACATCGAAGCCAATATTTCACAGGCTACGAAAAGTGCGTTTCACATAATGATGTTGTACTGATGTTTACATGCATACATACATAAGAAATTTTTTAAGTGGCCTAAGTAAAAACCTCAAGACCACTAAAGGACTACTTTGTTGTCTAGCATAGCACTGCTATTTCTAGAACCCTTTTATTTGTCTGTCTGTTGATATATCTGAAGGACTTAAAGGTAAATTTTGTGGAATTTTGTTTGAGGGCAGGGCTTGATCTGAGGAAAAATTGTTGGGTTTACAGAGTGAAATGTGTCTAAAGAGCTACTGTTATCTTTTACATTCGTGGTAGCTAAGCCATGCAGCATGAGGCACTAACAGTTCAGCCCAATGCATAGAAGAGTTTGTGTTATTTATTTATATGTGTAGATATACACTGTGTCCGGAAAAATGGAACCAATAGTGTTTCAGGCATAACTTTGACAAACATAAATATGTATAGTTGTAATTTAATCTGTATAAGGTGAAATGAAGAAATCTGTCCATTTCTTATGTTGTATGCCATTGCTATACTCCGTATCCCCCAAATTTATTGGACCTATGGTGTTTAAGGCATAACTTTGACAGCCATAAATATATAATTGTAATTTTTGCACGGAATGTTGTCAAGGTAATGCAAAACCAAACTAACACAACAAATGTTCACTGCACCTAAACAGTGTCACCACTTCACTGAAAACTGAAAACACGCTTGTATCGCCAATCATATTGGACATTATTTTGTATTCTGTTAACTCTCCTTGCCATGCTGGTCCTAGTGGTTTCTTTTTACTTAGGCCACCTTAAAAATTCTAATTTAATGTAATGACTCTGATGCGATGTTTGAGGTCGTCGAGATCAGTGGTGCATGTTTTGTACACCTTCTCTTGCAGTATGCTCGACACACTGTAGTCAGCCAGATTTAAATCTGGCGAGTTTGGCGGCCACAGTAGCGGCGAAATAAACTCTGGCATTTTTCTTTCCAGGAACTCTACGGTAGCACAAGCATTTTGATGATGTCAGACTTACATTATGTAGTGTTTTGCAAGCGGTGATGGTACTTTGTATAATTTTTCAGTTACCTTGAATGTGATAATGAATTGTGTCAGAAATTACAAAAGAATTGTTGAGCTTTGTCAAAAGTTTTGCCTAAAATACTAGTGGTTCCATTATTTCCAGACCGTGTACATGTGTTGCAGACTGATTTTTTTGGTTGCAGTTAAAATGTGTAGTTGCATTGCTACCGTATATACTCGTGTATTGGGCTGAAGTTGGACTTTAAATCAGTGGGAGACGGCTTATATGGGAGTCGTGCCACACTGGCAGTCAACATTCAGAATCACTGCTACATCTCAGGGATGCTCAATCTGTGCATGTGCCACACACAGCATGGACCATTAATAGGCCATTAGGACTATTAATGTGTGGGAGAGTGAACAGCCCATGCGGTCAACCACACGCAGACTGCTGCTGCTGCATAGCATTTAAGTTAGTCATTGTAACTTGACATCATTCCACCAGGCAAGGCCGTCATTCAGTGTAAGACTACTGTACTGAACTGATGAGTGAACAGTTTGCCGCTATGTTTGGCGACGACTCGGGCGCATCAGGCAACTTCAGCGGCTTTGAACAAGCTGAGTAGGCCTAAGCCTAACACTGACATGAATGACAATGTCACATTATGTACTGTAGCTTTCATTAGGCATACGACTTCTGTGACTAGTGCAATAAAACTGTCACGTGCACGCTAGGGTGAGTGAGTGAGTGAGCAGAGGTTTAAAGTCCCACTCGACACTTTATAGGTCATTTCGCGGACGATTTTTACAGGCCAGATGACCCAACCAACAGCGTCAAAGCACTGAAGGAAGCCAGTTGGCCACTGAGATAAGCTTCAGTCCCACCAGAACCACTCCACTGTGTTA
>Ga0126335_1002737_pt1 | contig 10694 bp, 5 predicted proteins | sample OlaspJWI45metaG_FD_108409 | JGI IMG/M metagenome (GOLD analysis project Ga0126335, IMG submission 108409) | Marine gutless worms symbiont microbial communities from Oahu, Hawaii - Olavius sp. 1 OAHU.JWI-45 metaG | ecosystem: Host-associated > Annelida > Digestive system > Unclassified | place... | reverse complement strand
GCTGAGTTGGCCTGGGTGGCTGATTAAATACCGAGAGGGTGCGAACGCGATTCGAACTCGTGAACGTTACCCATCCCAGTACTAACCGGGCCCGATGTAGGATAACCACGTTGATCGTGACCAGTATCAGTATCTTACAATAAACGTATAATGAATGCTCTTCATTATACGTTTATTGTAATATATTTAAGCGTGGTAGGCCTATTGTATGTAGTAGGCCTAATGTATTCTGCCACTGCGTGAAATCGCATTAGAAAATTAGAAATGTATGCGGTTCGTTGTTGAATACTATGTTATCAGTATGAATAACATTGTGATATTTTATATGTTTTGAACGCATATTCTTATTTAACTTGATTCAGCTTTTGTGTTGACAAAAGTTTATTTCAAAATTGGGCTTTAATTTTATTTCATATCTAAACATATTTTAAGTATAACTTTACAAGCTTACACGGAATTGTGTAATGCGACACAGGTTAACATTAAGTGGCCTTATAATTACCAACGTTTGATCGTTGGCTGCTTCACAGTACGTTAATAACGTGTCTTCATTTTGTGTGATCACAGTAAGAGTAAACTGCGTTTGGAAGGCAGAAGTAGCAAGAATCGATAATCTCACAACTACGATAAATAGCTGAACTAAATGAAAAATTCAACAACGCTGAATTGTCCCCCAAGAGCCTCCACCTCAAACAGGACCTCGATCAGTTCAGCCATGTATAGCCGCGTGACAAACAGACTGACAGACGCCAGGGATCATCGATCGCAGTAGTCCGCATTTGATACATTCGATGCGGTTTAAAAATTCAGGTACAAATTTTCAGCATCTTTCCGGCATATTTCGTGTGAGAGCAGTGTTTGGTGGTTTTGTGTCGACGTCTGCGCGGCAATTCTATCGCGGTGCTCACGGTCGAACGCGCCGAATTATTGGTAGGACGAGCTGGCGGTCGTCCATCATGACGTCATGCTAGTGATGCTGCTGCTGCTGCAGTATCGGGCAGCCACTGACCCCAATGACGCCGACCTCCAACCACCCGTGCCTGCTTGATGACATAGAGACGTGCTTCGGCGTCGCTTAATCAGTTGCGAGCGTCCCTGGACAGCGGCTTAAATGACGACGGTGGCTTTCTCCATGCACTGCCTATTGGCTTCTGCAGCACCCAACTTGTTATATCACACAAGTCGCGGGGTTTTATTGTGATCGTGGATGACGTGGAGCAATTGGCAGCAGCTTCAGATGAATGTGTTTAACTTATGATGGAATTTATTCATCTTAAATCAATTAGGAAAAATCTATGATACTGATGCATGATCCAGACTTTCAGGCGTCTCTTGTTAAACAATATAAACATGTTGTCAATGCATATGTGATTTATTCGACGTCAATTACTTTAATACGAAAGATTTCATCAAAATAGCTATAGGCCTATGCATGGACGCTGTACAGTCCAGTATTTGAGCTAAATATAACATCAAATGACAGTTTTGTCCTAATGTTTCTAATCATATAGCAAGAAAGAAGACAGTAAGTATACGAAGAAAAACTACCAGTAAGTAACGATATATGTGTTTTGTAGCTCGGGAGTAATTAGTCTGCGCTACAAGCTCGTCAGCATAAATGTCAGATTACACTATACTGTGTACCAGTAAGTGTGTAATTCTCCAACGTTCACAGCCGTCATTCTTTCTCTTCAAAATAACAAAAGCTGACACCAGATCTATGCAGCTGATAGACGCCAAAGTGTCAGTTCACTGTTGTCTATGGTGTATGCTGGAAAAAAGTCGAGCTGTTTGTGAGTCATCGACAAGATAACGTCAATTGACTGAAAGATTTTCAGTTCGGGCGGCCGCCGTAGTCAGTATACTACACGTCGTAAAGGCGAAATTAACTGCTGACACATGAATACGAGACGGCAAGTTGCACACGTGTGTTAGTACTACAGCGCAACGCGCCGCAGATCCGCGGTGAAAAGTTTTTCGCCTCGAGGAACGCCGTTCGTTCAATTGGCACCAGACCAGACGCTTGCACCACTTGCGAAGTTGCGCTCCAGGCAGCGGCCACTTCGCACAGTCTATCTGCCCCGACTCTACTGCTCGAGCCTATACTCTCTGACGAATGCACCCGGAAAATGCCAAAGTTCACACATGCCAGTTGAACCTAACGAAACGTGATTATATCATCATAACAGATAAAAAGCATGCATGTAGCAAACTGTGTCTGTTGCTGTTTATGAACACCACACGCTGTAAAACATAAACAGAATAATTCTATAATTCGTGTACGAAAATATGCACATGCAAGATGCACAAGCTATACCTGTGGTTTTTGTGTATATTATGCTATTTTAATCGCATAATTCTTTTGCTGTACTGCTTCCATTTTCCCAGTGTTTCAATAGACTATTTCGTTCATCTCACATCTTTGTCTTCCTGTACTTTTCTCTGTTTTAGCTCGGGCCTATATGGAGCAAATACTGAAAACAATGAAGATATGTTTTACGGTCAGCATACATCGAAGCAGAAGCAGACAGGCCTCTTAACAGCAACCACACGACAAAAAGATAACAGATCTTGAAATACGAATGCCCTGGCGTTCATACATAGGCCTAACGAGAATGTTGGCTGGACAATGCGGCTGTTCGTCAGCAATTCCAATTAAGTGCATATGCGTGCTGTCGGCGCTCGACTGCGGTTGTCTGTAATTATAATGTAAATTGCATGCGCGTGTGCGCGCCGAAGACGACATTAATCGACAACGACGTGTTGTTTCACTCAAGCTCGAGGCACAGTACAGACGAACAGATGACGGCCGTTCATAGTCAGTTATCAGCACGTCATGTTGCCAACTAGCGCCATTCAGAACCAGGAAATACCGTGGCCATGCTGGTTCACCATACGTCCTTCCCCTCTGCTTCTTCTCACTTCCTGTCCCTGTCGCCGCAACTGTCGTCGTCGTAGTTTTGCCCGTATCGCAATAACATTTATCGACATTTTGGTCGCGCACCGAGCGATGCTAACGCGCGCCTATCGATCAGTTTCGGCCGCGCATGCGCAGTCGGAACGCATGCCCGCTCTGTGACTGAGCACAGCGGCAATTTTTTAACCTCGCAACTCGGTGGTAGCGTGGGCTATACGGGATTGTGAGCGGCGAGTGAGAAGGAAGGAGCCTGGAGGGACGCGACAATAGCCTCCCGCAGTCTCACGGAGACTGAAAATGCTGTCGGTCCGTTGGTCGAGCGCCGCCCGAGGTGGCGCGATGACCCGTGATGCAGGGTTACAGCTGCAGTTCTACGCTTGGACGGGAAAAAATAATGGAAATTTCACAGCCATGTACGTGCCGGTGGTTGGTCGTTGTCCTCAGAACGAAAACGGCATGCTACAGAGTGCATGTGCGTGATACAGCTATGCGTTAAGGGTTGATGTCGTTCACTGTCAAACTGAAACTCAGCTGGTAATACATTCCATGAACTACCAAATCAGAATGAAGAAACACCTGTGCTTTTGCATTGCAGCCAGTACGAGATCATCAAAGCGTTAGTAATGTTCGTCGTCTGTTTCGCAAAATTGCGCATTGTGGGCCAAAATAGTAGTTATCGGCACGTATTAGCTCACTAATTTTCTTTATTTAAACTATTATTGTGTGCACAGAACAGTCTAATCAAGGAACTTAGGAAGCCGAATATACGAACTGCATGATGAGGATGGCGATAACAATAGCTGAACAGGTAAACTGCTTGTTTTACGATACGGACAATAAAAACACCATAAAACAGACTAGCTTAGAACCTTAACCACCATTACTAACGGGAATGCGGAACATTAGGCCTAAGTGGGCGTGGTTGGGTGAGTGGGCGATGTTTTGTCCGCCTGGGGCATTGCAACAAGGTGTGCGCGCATTCCACACTCCACGCTCATCAGACGTAAACGCTTTTGGCAGATGACGGCCGATCGCGTCTGTCCTCCTGCGTGCGGCGTGCCACTATGCAGGCGTAGTGCAGAGTGGATACACACCCGACGTCGTCTGTCAGAACCTCATCTTTTACCACTACCAGACCTGGCCATTTCACGTCATCTTCCACTGGCCGGATTCCCTCAGTACCGGAGCAGTAAATGATTCAGCTGTCGGCTCGGTGAGGCCCCGCGGCCGTGGTCAGCTGTGTATAATTGACACTGCGGGTCGCCGAGAGGTCGGCCTCGTAAAACGCAGCACGCATGCGCCAGCGGAAACACTAGCTGTCGAGTATACATACATACACACGAGCTCCTCTCTCATCGCCCATCGGACAATTTAGTGGGTGTTGTCGTCCGGTCAGGTGACCGACCATCTAGCCGGACTTTACTGGACGCCGAACGTGGATTTGGAACGCTGCTCCATTGCCGGTTGGAAATAATTAGCAAAGTGCAGTTCATTCGGCGTCCCGGACCGAGCTCCGCGTCGTCGATCGATGAGGCCTAATACAATAATCCAGATGAGAAAGTTTCTCTAAGCCTTGTCGATAGATCGCCGTCGCTCGTCGTTGGGTTTAATCAACGGCGACGCGGCGTCGCGACGAGAAAATTAATTGCGACCGGTCGACGGGTTGATCTGACCATGAAACGACGACAATTTGCCATAATTGACGCCTATACACTCAACGGCGACATGCCGCTAAAGTTGTTTCGTCGGCGTTTTCCCTTCGGACAGAAACACACTCTAGTTAATGTTTGTAATTTTGTATTTAACTGGAGCCTAGCAATCTCATTCGGTCTGTTTTTTGAATGATGGACTCTGGTGGATGTGCAATCTGTACAGAAACAAAGGCGAAGTTGGGGTTCTTGAGTGAGGGTTGGGGTGGGGTACTCGGGATGACGCTGCATAGTTCGCAAAGGTGAATTATATACATTCTGTGTATTTTGGCAAGCAGGAGATACTTTTTCACTTTTCAGTTCTCTTGGCATTATAATGTGTATCGTACACCAGCTGTTAAAGTGTTAATGTGACATAATATGACATTCTCTGTCATAATTGATTGTTGCGCTGTTACTGTGTTGACTAAGTTAACTCTGTGCATCAAAGCCCCTGTATGTCAAAGTATTGTAGATGAACACAGTCGGTCAGCAAATGATGTGCTTGCAGGAAACCTGACGAGCCTATTAATGGCTTTTAGAACCGATGTCGACCATGTGATAATGTTTACCAAGTAGCAAGTCGAAGGTCGTGTTACCAATGAGTGGTTATCTCGTTTCACAACAAAGTCTGGTTTGACAAGAGTATTCACAGCAGGTACTTTGCTGCAAGGCAAGCGCCATTAAGTTGTTTGTCCGACAATCGCTGTTTCTGTCTATCAAGTCCAAACTTGTAACTCGCAAAGTCCGTGGAAATCTCTTTCTTGTAGGATAGGCTTAAACGAACAGAAGTTTTAGAGAAAAACATTAAACAACAAAGTAACGTCTTAAAAGCAAGGTTTCACGTAATGGCAGCCACATGGGTCACACCGTCCACACGGCTTCTTGTTTGCTACATATCGGTTGGCAAACGCGTGGTATCATAGTGAGCATTGCGCGGTGTTTTGAAGCGCTTAACGACCGAGTGACTAACAGGTTACGGCGTACAGTTTCGCATCTTATCGCAATACCAGCAATTTTCCATTTATCGCTCACTGGTTGACTGTTTTCACTGTCTGTTAGTCGTCGACACGAGGCTACACGGCGTGACAGCCTCAAAAGACGGCGTAAAGACCTGTCGGTCTCCGGTAGGCGCTGCAGGCGACCGCCGACGGCTGATGAGTCGGACCACTCCACGGCGGCCAGCTGGCTGGACCGGGTAGTCGCCTGAATCTCGCGATATTTTCGTTGTTCGCATATAAATGTACGTACTTACTTACTTACTTTATCTGTTTCCTCACGCATCCGTCATGCTAGAGTGCGCAGTCGTTGTCGAATGTTGTTGTTCTACGCGTGCAGGTTTTCAGCGACCAAACTTGACTTAGCGGCAGTGACGTGTCCGATTACATCCGCGACAGACACGCAGGCAAGTCGCCAGTGACTAAATTGCTAACTCACAAGTGAAAAAGTTTCCCTCAGTAAGAAAACATGTTCCGTGCATAATAATAGTATAATCATCCGCGAGTCACCGTTGTGACAGTAAGTGAATCCTGCCGTATTTCAGTCCGTCGTATCCCATAGTGTGGCCTACTGGCCGCCAACTCTTTCTGTCAAGCTTCCGGACCGACCCTGCAGCTATATACACAGGAACAAACACTTCCCGTGACACTTCGCCACTCAAACAAACACAGATTGATTAACATGCAAAATGTATATCATTAATGTAACTCACAAGTCAATATTTTTGCAAAGCAAGAAAATAGTTTTTGCATTGCATATTACGATTTCCGTTTAGAATTACGTTACTCCCATATGTTCACACTGATATTAGTAAATAATTCACTCGTAGCCGTTGTACTTGTCTGACGTTCTCTAATATGATTCACTCACTCATAGAATGGATTTTCTAAAAACGTGAATACTTATAGGGTATAGTTTACCAGTGCCCTTGTGATCAGTACAGAGTGGCCACAAAAAACCGTCCCTCAGATTATACTGTTTATCGTAGTATACCTGCACACGTTTATCTGTACAAACAATATTGCATTTTAATTGTCGTTTCTAACCACACTAGATGAAGCCAAAACCTGACAAATTTGTTGAAATTTTACACAAAAATATTACGATGTAATCGAATCACCCCATATAACTGCAGTAGCATTTTTACAATGGCAAAATACATGCACATTAGCGATGACGCGTTTGTGTCCATGACATCTTCTGGCAGCAGTCAGAGCTGACAGATATCGCTGTCAGGGTTTTAATTTCTCTTGGCCTTGTGCTAGAGTGCTAGACCCATGCGTTGCCTTCCTGCTTCCTGACTGCGTATGAGCTCAGTCACATGCTTGTCCTGTTCTCACAGTCGGTGGTCGTCCCACTCGTCCACTGACAGTCTTCCGTTCAATCGAGTTCGTCTTCTCAATCTTGCATTGATCTTCAACAGAGCTGACAGCCCACTTCTTGATTGAAAACTCTTTACAAATACGTTTTGTGCCCCATCCCTTACTTGAGAAACAAGTTTAGACGTTGCTATTGCTATCGCAATTCCGTCTGTCTGTCCGTCTGTCACATTCGTGGACCACGCCAAAACGGTTCAAGATATCGAGATATGGTGTGCAGCACACAACACATCGAAGCTTAAGTCGCATAAGTATTTTAAAGATGTTTACAAAAGTCATGTTAATTTCTCAGAAATGATTTAAGTTTCAGTAAGCACTGTAAATTTTACTTCTAACATACAGCTGAAATTTGATAGTCGGCTCAATATCATGGGGACGGTTTTTTGCGGCTCACTCTGTATAATTTAACTGCGCAATAACTATCATCACTTAGCTCGTGGTTCTGTTTACAGATTTGCAGTCAACTATAAAGTGCGAACAGAGAAGTCTTTCAAGTTGCAACGCTATTTACATTACGGGCGATTAGCGCCGAGTGCCGGTCCGAGCGACCGTGTCGACTTTGACAACTCATTCACAACAAACATTCATTGTTGGCGCTCGCACGCGTGTTATATCGCAGTTCGCCGAAATCACTGGCTAGCTGCTGCTGCTGCTGCTGCGCTAGTGGTGGTAGGTGGCTATCTGAACTAGAACAGAACATCCTGTGTGATGTAGGCCTAGTGGCAAACGAAGTGGATCGGCGTCAAGGATGTTGACGCACCGGACATGCAGATTGCAAGTGGCGGATGTTCTGGTTTGTCTAGAGGTATTCGATAACGAAACACGTCGTTATCATCATCAGCAGCAGCATCAGCACTGAGACAGGATCTCTAAGCGTGCATGTTTAACAATTGACAGACGTCTGTATCTGTAACCATCAAAGGCAATTCTTCGTCAAGGCTCTAAGACGAGTTAATGCGGTCACATCCGGTTGCAATTAACGGATGCATATGGATGTCCAGTCAACGATCTGCATTCAATTGCGGGTCGGATCTGGCACCGGCGTCACGGAGTCAGCGCCACAAATCGGTTTCCGATTGTGGACGGCGCAGCCGGTGGTCGGTGACGATTGACCGCTCTGTGTGTGGTCAGTGGTCATTGCTAGGATCAGTTGTCATTGTGCCAGCCAGCCAGCCAGTCTGTCAGTCGGCCGTTTGGTTGTTTGATGTTATCCGAGAACCAGATTAACTGACGACGAGGATGTGGCGGTCAGTTCAGCACAGTCCGGCTGGTGATGGTGTTATGTCGCTCATCTCATCTGACATTTCATCTGCAATTTATTGCTTCAATAGAACTGATTGTATTTCTACGACGAAGTTGTGACCAAAAATCTGTCATAGTAACATTCACAGTAGTAAAATTCGGATTTTTAATAGATTCCAGCATACAGAGCTGATCCCGATATGATGATGATATTTTATTTGTAAACGTATACGATGACAGTCATATGACAGCAAATACAGGATCAACAAGGCTGTCCAGCGCTTACAGCGACCCTAGCGAAAATAAAAGCAAAATCAATGGCTACGACTGTAACCGAACTGATGTAATGTAACTTTGAAACTCCGAGCAGTCGTCTACACTGCACATGACGCTTTATTAACAACAGGGAAACGTGCGGTGTTAACAGTTAATCATTCGTTTCCGTTTTCCGTTTGACATTGTTGACCTAATTTTCTACAGGAAGTTGATGTTCTACTTCTAAATACGACTGATATGCTCGAGGCTGTCATTGTAACATCCGCCTTCTTCCTCTGCAGTTGTGCAGAATACTTCAAAAACCGATGTGAACGTGCGCGGCAACAAACGACAGCTGTGACAAGCAGTTAAACAGCTGCAGCCGACAAGACAAGGAAGACAGGAAGCGTGGCATGGACTAGCACGGTTGGATGCGAGCGGACGAACATCGGAACAACATAATATAATGTACGTTGCCACGATTTCTCACGTCGTGTACACGTAATTGCCCACAATGTTTAGACTCGCGCCCGTGCGCTACATGACCAGGTGAACATTTTCTCAGAGCTCGTTTGTCGTCGTTCTTGTTCCAGACAACGCGTAGTGAGACCAGCAGCCAGCAGCGCCAAGTATCAACATCAGGGCCAACGACCGACGGACGCCGGCAAGCTGGCAGACTGCAGCTGGGCGATAGTCGGTCAACAGCTGTTGTTTTGATTAATAACTCACTGTAAACACGCGCCACAGTCACACTGTTCCTCGGATCTATTAACTTCAACACATTGTCGACCCCGTCTGCTCGCTTAAGCAGTATATGATGATGATGATGATGTTACTGCTGCAGCGGCTGGTTTTGTTGTTGTAATAAACTATCCGCAATACACGCACAAAGCAGGTCATGTTGTAGTTTCATTCGCATCTTAATTTATGTCAATAAATGACAGTATTGATAAATACCAAAAGCTGTTTCTGCGCTGCATTAGGCTCGGCGACTTGGCCTTCAGTCCCGATTCGCTATTCCTGTGATGATATGTAGGATTAGTAGAGAAACCATGCGAAGCAGAGAAAAGAGTTTGGTTGGGAAAAGTTAGGTGTCAGTTTTCGGTAGCCTTCACTTTCCTGAGTAGCGAGTCGTCTGATCTTATTCTGTTGTAAATTAGTTGCAATACAGCTTCTGTTTATAACTGCTATGAAGTGCAGTTACTGTAAGCGTGTCATCGTCACTTATTCTGCGTTTAATTCGCTAGCTTATTACGTCGTAGAGTGGACATAAGAGCGGGTGAAGTTGTTTACATTAGCCTACAACCTACATATGTCGACAAGTTATCGTCGGCAGTCGAACTGATGGAGATTGCGCTTCTCGGGTTTCGTCTTGCTGTACTGCAGAACATGGCGACGGCAGACGACCGGGTCGAGAGAGAGAGAGAGAGAGAGAGAGAGAGAGAGACTCGAATGACGACTGTAGGCCTGAAATATCTCGGAGTTGCAGTTTGACATATATTTCAAAATAGACTCAACACGATCGCTTGATTTGGCCAAAACGTGTCGCGCTGGGTGGGCTCACTTGTCGTATCTTGTTCTGCAATAACTGCAGCTACGTCTACTGTGAAAATACCCACACACCAAACCGGGCTTGATACAAGAAAATTATGATACGACATCATGTTGTCAATCTAGCGGGGTTGCTTTGACATGACCAAGCAATGCAGGCATGAATGATGCTGCCAACGCGGAAAGTTAGAGCAACGGCGTGCGGCAAGGCGGTAGTCCACACTCCACAGCCCGCAATGATAATATCCCATTCTTTCAGCCTCCTGTCCGCCCTCCACCAGCTGTTAATTACCGCCCACATACGCAGTCTGCCCAAATTAACTTGCATTGTTTGGTGCTATATCGGTCTTCTCAGTCAGCCCTTAGCCGTCCGCATTCTGATGCATCTAGAATCATCAGTGTCACCCATTGTGTATTACGTGTACTGTTCTTTTCATCCATTAGGCTGTTAGTACCGGTACGTTATATGCTAAAATGTAACGTGGAAATAAGTGTTACACTTACGGATCCAGACATTTTATTTCATTATGAGATATTCAGTCTTAAGGGCCTATTACAATTGCGATTCGAGCACGATTCGAGCACGATACAACATCCTACGAGGAGTTATGTGCTTTCGAGCAATAATGAACATGTCAATTCTTTTGCGTTGCTGTAGGATGT
>Ga0126335_1002736_pt1 | contig 10698 bp, 5 predicted proteins | sample OlaspJWI45metaG_FD_108409 | JGI IMG/M metagenome (GOLD analysis project Ga0126335, IMG submission 108409) | Marine gutless worms symbiont microbial communities from Oahu, Hawaii - Olavius sp. 1 OAHU.JWI-45 metaG | ecosystem: Host-associated > Annelida > Digestive system > Unclassified | place... | reverse complement strand
TCGACACTTTATAGGTCATTTCGGGGACGATTTTTACAGGCCAGATGACCCAACCAACAGCGTCAAAGCACTGAAGGAAGCCAGTTGGCCACTGAGATAGGCTTCAGTCCCACCAGAATCACTGCACATCATTCAGAAATGTCTTGCCGGACTAGGGTATTGAACAAAAATTACACACGTAGTAACACATGCAGCAACTGTACAGACAATTACCAGCATTAATAAAGGTTTCGCACACAGACAACATAAAACTGTTCAGCGTCATAATGTCAGCAATATCACAGAAAAAATAACACTGATCATTAGGAATGCACAAAAATAAACCTTCCTTGAATATACCGAACGGTTATCAAATATACCGTGCAACACAGACCAATACTGCCAACGCCCGTTCGGTTTATTCTACCAGTTTACACATGTCTTTCATCTCCACAAAACCGCAGTTAACTAATGTGCAATGCATGCAGCAAGTCAGTAATACAAACAATAGCAAACATAAGCACAGCGGCACTGTCAGTAACACCCACAGCTTAACTGCTACTTCAACAGTAGTTTATTCGTAATCAGTTTTCCTGTTAGCACAAGCCTCATTCAAAACTGCAGACTTTTCATCTGTCGTCAGCTCTGTCGCATCCATACCAATTCCTCCAACCCTGTCACAGCCCTTCTCTGGTGGAGCGTGCTCAACGTCGGCCACAGTGACGTCTTTGCCATCGACTGCCATCTTGTCTGCTACGTCAGCAGCTTTCCGGTTGCACTGCTGATCACTAGCCAGCACTTCCAACATTTCCGCAGGTTTTACAGTGCCACTTTCAACTGCCACCGAGGCATTGGTGCCAGCCAGTTCGTTAGAATCAACCACATTGTTGTCTTTGGTAGTACGTGTTGCATCTTTCTGCGGCAGTTCATGGTCATCCTTATCAGCAACTGCCACATGTTTCATCTCCTCGAGATATGGCACGTTTTTGTGGATAGTATCAGCATTATTGGTCGCCACCGTATCACCACTAATTCCCTCAGTATCTTCACTGTGATCAGTTTCTGCTGACGTTCGAGAATGCTTCACGTTGTCTGATGCCTTAGTATCTGATGAAATACGGCCTTCGTTTGCCACAGTCTTTCTGGATGCCTCTGCATCATCACTAACTGGCTTGTCTGTTACATCTTTAAACTGAACATCTTCACTTTTTGTCGTATCATCTGCTGCTGCCGTAGTTCTCACGTCAACTCTCTCGTTCATTTCTGTTGGCTGCTCAACATCTTCAGACGAAATATCAACTTCAACTTCCTCAATTATTTCCAACGGCTGACTAACATCATTATCTGCCTGTTCCATCGCATCGGATGAAATGACTTCATTAATGTTGTTCGCCACTCCCTCCTCTGAATCCAGTCTCACTTCAACACTGTCCGATATTTCCTCCTCTTCTTTCACACTCTCACCATCGACAACAACCACATCCATTGCCTCTGCAGGCTGGTTTGCAGGCTCAGCATCAAAAACTGGCTTGTCTTTCATCTCCACAAATTCTGCAGTATTAGAACCAGCCTCCTCCATCATATCCACTCTGTCGGTAGCATTTGCAGTATTTTCAGTCTTGTCCACTTCAGCCTGTGCTTCATTATTGCCCGTAGGTGTCTCAGTTGAACTCGCTTCGATCAAATCTATAGCCTTTTCTTCTCGGAAACTCTCTTCCACATTCACAGCCGGTTTTCCAAGCCCCGCCTCAGTCTTGCAGACAGACACATCTTCTGTAGGCAAAGTGCTGGGTGCGGCCAAGACCTCTACTTCTGGACTTGCCATATCTGTCTCCGTATTCATACCAGCTTGTCCGACTACAATGGCTACATCTTTGTCAGTACTATCAGTGAATTCCTGCTCTGCAACTGCCTGGCCAGTCACATCTGCAAACACCTCGTCAACGTCAGCAGCTTCTAATTTCTCTTCTTCAGTGGAACTAGCCACTTCTGGTTCTGCGTTCGGCCCTTCAACACCGGCAATGCTGGCTGCATCGATATTTGCTCCGCCACCTTCGACCAGTTTGTTGGAAATGTCAGCGCCTTCCAAAATCTCATCCACTGACTGTGCTTTGTCTTGAGCTACTGAAGATAGAGGGAAAGTTACAATTGTTTCCACACCTCGAGCCTCAACATCAGATAGACCATCACCCAATGTCTTACTGCCGGGTTCGACCGAGACGTCTGATGTTTCATCTGTGCAAGATTTCTCCTCAATACTCTCCGGACTGGTCTTGTTCTTTGAGTTACCAGCTGACAGCTTATCGGCAACTGATGTAGCTGTTTCTGGAATTACGGCATGATTATCGGCAGCCACCTCCAACAGCTCAACATCGACGTCGATAACGTTTGTGGCCGGACTGTCTACAGCAGTCGGCTTCAGGTAATACTCATTTAAACCCTGCTCAAGTGGATTGCCGTATAACTTCTCATTCCGAGCTTCGTCGCAGCTATCAATAGCATCTACGTCGATGATATCGGCTGCCGAAGACTGGACAGTGGTAGCTGGCAGACCGACGACAGCAGGGTTGACGTAGTCAGAAGAAACAGATTCAGCTGTGGGTGTCTTTACTGGGAAAATATCAACTGCCATGTGCTTCTCGTCTTCAACGCCAGTAATCTGAATCTGAGGTGACTCAATTACTTCCACAACCATTGCACCATCACCAACGGCTTCATCAACACTATTGTCCTCTGCATTCTGGCTGACTTTTTCCACACCAACCGCTACACCGTTCACTACTTCTGCCCATCTGCCATCACCTTCACCCATCATTGGAGGCTTTTCAGCCATCATCACTGGGGGAGGTGGCACTTCATCAAGAATCTCAGCCTCAGAAGTCCGCGGTTTCTTGCTGTCATCCGACTCACCGCTACCACATTCAATCTTGCGCTACAAACAATGCAACAGACCAGGCATCTTTTTCGAGGGAGGGTGGCACTGAGTGCATCAGTCAGGGGCTACGCTGAGTATGGTTAACAAATATGATGTCTACTGGGTGTCTTAGACCTATATTTATTAGAGAAAAATGGTACAAAAAAGTTGGCATCCATTTATTATGCTTCTTTGAAAGACTAATGATTAGTTAAATTAAATTATGCGGTAAAGCCCATTTGTAACCAACTCCGATGAAAAATCTACCCCTGCCCGCATAACGCTCGTCTATTTTCCTACGATGGGTTAACAAGTGATCATACAACTGAAACCACAGGTTTTTTTGGGGGGGGGGGGAACCAAACCAGAAATGGAAATAGTGTAACTGTAGTAAACCTAATAAGCAAGCACCTGCTCAAAAAGAAGACAAATGCCTCAGACACACAACAAACTGACAATAATGCTACACAACTTAGTTGCAACATATCGCCAGGAAATGTTACAGGCCTCGGAGCCCACACAAGTTTCTTACTAACGTATTTACACTCTTACACTTATGAATACTATCACAAAGAATTGGTCAAAGTACTGTGACGAAGGCTGCACCAAATGCACATGGCATGTGGCGTACACAGCACACGCAGCCGCCGATTTAAGCCACATGACAGACAGACTGATTCCGCGAACATCGGCAAGAATAGTCATGATCTCATGCATTCGATGCAGCCCTAAAACTGTTCCATAACTACAGCTTTTGTTTCGTCCGGAAACAAAGAAAGTTAATAAAAAAGATTGGAAAAAGCTTGACATCTGTGACAATATTGATTAATATCTCGGCATACCGCGACAATAGTACTCTTGCCTACGACAACATTTAATAGCAAAGTGGTGCAGCAGACCTTTTTACTGCCAACATCACTGATTGTCACTGCTGACTTTTCCTCCTGCTAAACAGAGCAGCTGACCAATCAATCAATCAAACAACCCAACAAAACAACAAATTCAATGGTCTATTTCATTGTGTAACGCAAGTAGACTGTACACAGACAATACCGAAAACAGACACAAGACAACCTAAATGAAACAAACATAGAATGCTATAGTTTATAACTGGCTATACCGAGTGTGCCAAAAACCGACCCCCTACATTAAGTCAAGCTTAAATCATTTCTGAGAAATCAACAGGACTTTTGAACAGATCTTAAAAAGATTTATGCAACTGGTATCGGATAAATAAAAACGACCCAACTCTACAGTAAACATATTAATGGAGTTTTAGCATTGCATTACAGCACCTTGACGTTAGGCCCCTAATTTGGCTAGCAGTGTTATCTTTTGTGAAAATTTCACGAAAGGTAAGTTGACCGTGTTGTGTTGTGATCTTCCGTGAAACTTTCACGGCACCAGCTTTGTCCATTAGCGTTATTTTCCAAAAAAAAACTGACTTCGACTTAAACTTTAAGATTTTTGTTCGTTTTGTTGGGATTTTTCATCAATTTGTAGACACACATGCTGTTCATGTGCAGAGAAAAACTGTTTCATTAAGGATGACATACAAAACGTATTTGTAAAAGGTTTCAATCAAGCAGTGGGCTGTCAGCTCTGTTGAAGATCTGTGCAAGACTGAGAAGATGAACTTGATTTAACGAAAGACTAGCGCAGAAAGACTGCAGACTGACAGATCGGAACAGAGTCACAAGCATGTGACTGAACTAATATGCAGTCAAGAAGGCAACACAAGGTTTAGTAGAAGTCCAAGAGAAATGAGGAACCTGACATCGATATCTCTCAGTTGGCTGTTGTGAGAAGCTGTCATGGACACAAACACGTCATCGCTAATGTATTTTCCCATTGTGTCACAATGCTTCTGGGGTGCTTTGATTATATCGTAATATTTCTGTGTAAAATTTTACCAACGTAACCAGGGTTTGGTTTCATCTTGTATAGAAAAAAAACGATTAAAATGCTATATTGTTTGTACACAAAACCATGTGCACGTACAGTACAAACAGCATAATCTGAGGGGTCTGTTTTTATGGCCCACTCTGTATAAACATAAGCACACACAGCATCAAGCAATATCAATGCACTGCGTGCATTACACAACGTGTGAGTGTACACAGCATTTTGCAAGAAAGTGGAACTGCATGGTCCACATCATCAAGCGCAATTAAAACAAAACAGTAATAATTAGGCTGTGGAATACGGAAACTACTGAAACGACGCTAAGCTGATTCTAACCCAATCACAATAGATACTCCACTCCACCTTGGTACACCTCACACGTTAGTCGACTCTTCATCATTTGCTAATTGTACCAAATATCTTCCTTCCCATTCTCTAAACAAATCCTAATTATTAATGCAAAAAAATTTAAGGTTTTCATCGTGAACATACTAACCTTAAGAGAAGAAGTTGCACCTGATGTGCTGTCATCCATCTCAGTTTCTGATGCCATAGTGCTACAAAGTAAAGCAAACAATACACAAACACATTATTGCATAGCAGTGGCTCCAGTCAATGAGTGAGTGAGTAGAGGCTAATGTCCCACTTCGGGACGATTTTTACAGGCCAGATGACCCAACAAACAGCGTCAGAGCACTGAAGAAAGCCAGCTGGCCGCCGAGATAGGCTTCAATCGCACCAGAACCACTCCACTGTGTTACAATATGGCTCCAGCACACACTGCAAAGGGTTCGGGTAAAGTGCGATATGCGTAATATTGTCGTGGAAGGTTAACATAGTACTGGCCCTAATACTAACACTAGCCCTAACATCATACCTAACCCTAACACGTAAGGTTGCACACCGCACTCCACACTTTACCATCGCCCAAAATAATACAGCTATGGTCAGTTTTGGGGATGGAAGTGCCTACAGTATGGGAACCCGTACTGCAATTTTGGCCCTTCATGTACGGAAATCTGTACGGAACAGTCCAAAATTGCAGTACCAGAAAGTTTAATATGTGTTGTTAAAACTTATGCTATTGTGCATCAGCAGTACTGAACACTAGTAAGCATTGCAGCATTCATGATTTTTTTTAATTCCTTTGCAGAATTTGCATTACTTGTAAGTCAATACAGTCATAAATAGTGGTGAGTCAACAAACAGCAACGAGTCCATGCTTCGAGTACCTCTAGTAAGTTTGTCACACAATCCATGCTGATGCTCTGTTTTCAGTTGGTTACTTTCTATGCAAGATAATACTGCGTCCTTGATAATTGATTCCATCATTTTACACCGTACGGAAGTAAGAGACACAGGTCTACAGTTATTAGCATCTCTCCTACTAGGCTACTACCTTTATTAGAACCATAGAACCATACCCAGACAGAAGCAAGGTAAAGTTAAAAGCCTTTCATGTGCGTGTCTGGGGCATATTTATTACCGTTTATTACCAGTTGGGCCAGTGTGGGGCCAACAGGGTCGTGCTATTTGATGCGTACGATAATTACCGGCGTTGGCAACGATCAAAGGCCACGCGGTCGCGCCGTTCTCCACCTGCCGTTCAGACGCTGTATTGCTTGTGTACATGTATGTCTGTGAAGGAGTATCTATTGCCTTTTTGAAGCTTATATATAAACCTGGGTCAATACGTTTTGCGAAATATCTCAAAATCCTCTCGTCAGAATTTGACCAAATTTTCAAAGTCGATGTCACTTCCCCAAAACATCAGATGTGACAGAACTCGGTGACCCTTATACCATGATGACGTCATCAGCCACGTCATCGACTCCGACCACACAGTGTATTTATAGTATTACTCTTAGCAACATTGCATGTTTCAACGTGTGATTCACTGATTCACAATTGTTACTGTTCCATGCATTACGACTTAAACTCCAGGAATTGTCGGTCGCCGCTTAATTGCCGTTGTCGGTACTTCTGTATAGCTTGTTTAGCACTTGCTGACGTCGTCCGTGCCTGGAGAAATGACGCGGACGATCGGCCGTGATTGGGAGGGGGAAGTACGGCGGTCGCCCGTCACCGTTCGCTGATTGCCGGTAATTATCGTCATACGCGTTCGCACTCGTCAAACAGCACGACCGGGGCCAGTATGCCAGTGTCCAGGTGCGCGCTTCACGTGGGCCCCTCTTGATACAGCCTTAAGGTTACCGTTCAGGGAATAACTTAGGGTTAAGACAGGGTCAGTGTCAAGCTTAGAATTATGGTGTACGGTTAATTCATCGTCATGAACTTCTCCAGCAGTGGCCACGACATCTGGGCGAGCGCGGACGGCTATCCAGAAATTTCCAAACGAACAGCGTCGTCCATAACTCACAGATAGACTGTGCTGTCAGTATCAAACAAGTTTGAAGTTTACTTCACGGCAAAAAAATAACTAACCTACTGCTTAATGCTAATAAAACGAACTGCTAAAACCGTGCATTACCAGCAAAAATTACTAATAAAATCACACAATTCTTCACAAACACCTTTCAAACAGGCCGCCACAGCGCGCATGCGTGAGCAGGCACTAGTGATGTTCGATGTCAAATAAATGGTTAATTTTTCATCACAGTAAGCAAAGCAAAGCAAAGCAAAAGAAGTTTAGACGAAGGCGCAGGCCGAAGCCTCTATGCGTAACGTGGTACACACTTTTGTTTGTACAGTTCTTACGTTGTTTACTCACCTTGTGTGGCCTCACCAACCAGAAAATCTACGGGGGAGGCCTAGGGCTCGGCGGATCACTCCACGAAGAAGCCCATCTTTGTTTCCTTTATTTTGCTCAAACATCCGTGTAAAAGCATTGATGGTGAAAGCACCAACTACCCGCTGATCCACCTGATTTTATCTATTGATTACCCTATTAGAGAAAAAATACTTACAGCGGTCCCGTGTGCACCGAAATTTAACTAGTTTCCAAGAATGTCCTCTGGTTCCCCGTAGGTTGTCATCTAAAATGAAGAGCTCGTTTGCCTTTTTAGCCTCGACAGCCCATTACACATCTCCATAACATCCTGCCTATTTCAAGTTCAATAAAATCGCACAACTAAGTCTATACGATAATCAAAACTAGAATCACAATCCACCATTGCCACTCCTCAGCAAATTTGCATAATTCTGCACTGCGTTCCTGCAGGGTGAGCCGAAAACACCAAAAAATACGATTGCGAAATTTCAGAAAATTTGCACTTTCTAGTTTGTCACTTTGTCATGCAACCGCTAGTGCAAAGAGATATCAGAAAAAATTTACATAGGTGTACATCTACAATACATTAGCTACAACATGCTGGTAAAATTTTCTTTATAAGCTTAGGCTGCTTATAAATGGTCGTGCGTGTAAACTTTTTGGCAAGATTATAAAAGACTCAGAATTTCTGCCGATTATAGCGAAAATTGTAGTGCCAGCTAACAATTTAGTTCACAATGATGCGGACCTTTTCCAACTCTGTTTTTGACTCTAAAAACGCCCCGAACCCCGTAAAATCGACGAATAAATGGTGAAGCTGTACTTTGTTAAATTGCCGAGCATAGCGGCAGCTCTGCGAGACCAAAATAGGCCATGCCCAGCGTGACAGACAAAAAAGAAACACAAAAACTCTATTATATTTGATTTCGCGACGCCGTGCGTAAACCAATCTCCACCAAACTTCGCAAGTGGATAGAGGACGTCCGTACCATTTTCCTTGGTAGACAACAGTTTTGGGACCCGACCCCTAGTTTTTGAACTAAAGTTCCCGAAATTTTGGGAGAAATGACCGATGCGCGGTTTTAAGTTTTAAATCCCTGATTTATAAACACAATGCTCACTAAATTTTAAACAAATGTGGGGACTATAGCTGCACATAAACCCCTGGATTTCAGGAATATCGGTTGAGGAAGTCGTCCCTGTGGGGCAAAAAAGTTGCAAAAACTAGCGATTTTGTTTTTCTGACTGGAAATCCCCAAATATGAGGACCCTCCGCTACGTCATCAGGGCGTGGTGGCTCAATGGTAGGGCGCCGGATTCGTGATCGGAAGGTCGCGGGTTCGACCCCCGGTTTATGCGCTACCACGTAACAACCTTGGGCAAGTTGTTTACATGCATGTGCCTCTGTCCATCAAGCAGTATAAGTTGGTACCAGCTTCGGCTGGGACATAGTGCACCACAGGAGCGGTGCTGGTAGGCTTGCAGCCTATCGACAGACGTTGTAGTTGGTGCCAACTGGCGCCGCTCTAGCATCGCTAATACCTGTGGTTGCCGTTGTATTCATCTGCGGTTTGTCGGATGTCTTAATAAACGAATATTCATTCATTCATTCGTCATGCCAAGTTTCCTGCAGGTAATTAAAAGAGAAACGAAAAGCATAACATACAAAAAAGGCGTTCTAGACAACAGTTTTACAATCGACCAATTCGGTTTATCGGTTATAATTTTGTCTTAAAGAACCGATTCCTATTGTTGTCCAGCACTAAATTGTTGTTTATGTACTCTTTGCAAATTTCTATGGCAACGTTGTTGGGGTAATTGGGGTGGTGTTGGTGACGTTTTGTGACCATGTGAGGGTTTGGTGGGATATGTAGACGTATCTAGTGAGTGAGTGGGGCTGGCATGAATAATTCTTGTCGTGAATACCGCTGAAAGATAGCCAGAAAGTTGCACTTATGGCTCAAGCAAAGAAAGCATGTATCGTCGGATCTGGCAACTGGTAAATTAGTTTTTGTCTTGCAAAAACAACGTCAGCATCAGAAAAAGTAACATTAAACACGGTTTGCAGTCAACTTTTCCCGAGGTTAAGCATGGCCCTAACTTTAACTCGGTGGCCTAGTGGTTAGCATGGCGACTTACGGCACAAGAGGTTGTGAGTTCGACGCTCGTAGCCTGCTGCGTTTTCAGTTGCCCGATGAGGCGTGACTGTCTGAGCAGCTAATAACTGATTTTCGTCACGTAGCGGTCGATCACTAAAGATGAAAATACCATCTCGGCCCTGAAATTTTTTCTGGGTCGCGACTTTCGACAGCGTCATGCGGTCATGTCAGTTATGTAGCCTACTGAAGTTTTTGGATCTGTAGACTGACAGCGAAGGCTCGGGAATAGCTACTGACATGGCTAATTTTTTGTCTAGCAATGGTGCATTCTGGGCACTTGTTTTAATGTTAGTATAAGGTGTATAAAACAGAGTCGATAAGAAGTTTTGTGTACGAATTGGTCAGCAATTTCACATGGCGGACGTATTATCCATGACACATACACAAACACATATATCGGAGCAGTCAAGACACATGCAGGTTACACTATGGACATAGCAGACATACACGTACATGCTACCGTCTATCTCTCTATGTCCCCGTTGTATAAAAAAGAATGGGAACGGCGTTCCTGTGTGTTCCCGTCAGACTCAAATGTAGGCTTTACCTTTTTTCTATTCAACACTTGCCTAGTGCCAAGTGGCAATATTATGACCATTTTTGTACTTATAATGGTATTTTTTAATAAGTTCTGTCTAGCTAATTTTATTGCGTATTTATGCAGGGGATCAGTGGTGGCAAAAATAGTCGGGTACAACGTTCGTGGAAAGAATGCATTCACAGAGACAGTTTCTATGTACGTTCACGATGAAATTGTCAACGGACAGAAGCTGTCAGACATAATCAACATGAGACACGAGAACGTTAAATATTTACCGGGCTGCAAGCTGCCGGAGAATGTGGTTAGAAGTTTGGTTTCTGTGGTTTTCTTAGGCTGTTAATTTAATTTTATAGAGCGCGTCGTCATAAAAAAATCTCTCACGCGCTAAACACTATGAAGCCGACGCTGTTGTGTAAACAGAACTGTCTTTAAATGCCGTCGAAAGCAGGCATCACTGATTGTCGGGTCC